>Ga0160425_1002194_pt1 | contig 16394 bp, 13 predicted proteins | sample BioMet8_FD_108193 | JGI IMG/M metagenome (GOLD analysis project Ga0160425, IMG submission 108193) | Microbial communities from bioreactor (seeded with sewage sludge) at Lawrence Berkeley National Lab, California, USA - Biofuel... | ecosystem: Engineered > Bioreactor > Anaerobic > Unclassified ...
TGTGCCTCATGACGGCCGGAAAACTCGGCATCAAAATTCCGGAGAGCTTCATCATTAATACAGGAAATGCAGATGACGGGGAGGTCCTGTTCGCCACGGAACGATATGATCGTCTGTTATCGCCGGATTCCGGCTTGATTTCCGGAATGAAAAGGCCGCTGCGGCTTCATCAGGAAGATTTTGCTCAGGCAATGGGAAGATCTTCATCTGAAAAATATGAAAAATCGGATACCGGTTATTTAAAAGAAATGTTTCGCATACTGGCTGCTTATTCATCAAATCCTATAGAGGATCAGCTGAAATTATGGGATATGATTCTTTTTGACTATTTCGCAGGCAATACGGATAACCATATAAAGAACTTTTCATTGCTGTATGATGAAAATCTGAGAGGAATCCGGCTGGCTCCTGCATATGATATTGTCAGCACAACGGTATATACGGAAAGTACAAGGGATATGGGAATCGCAATCGGCGGAGAAGTCCGTATCGGCCATATCGGCAGAGAGCATTTCCGGAAGGAAGCAAAAGAAATCCATATCGGTCAGAAAATTGCAATGGAACATTTTGACGAGATTGGTTCGCGATTTGAAAAAGCTCTTAAAAGCTCTGCGCTGCAGCTGGAAGAGAGTGGCTTTCAAAAAGCAGGAAAAATCGGGCAGAAGATATTGGAAAGCGGCGGGATTGCGAAATACAGACAGAACGTTATTTAACATTGACAGTATCATTGTTTTACAAATTCAACGTGTAATTGTTGGAATGGTGTTCCAATTCGAATTCAAACTTTTTCATATCAATCCGGTTATCGGATTGAAGTGCAAGATTAAAAATTATATTATATTGTGCTCCGGCAAGACCAAAGAGGCGGATTTTGTCCTGCAGATTTAATCCTTTTGTACTATAAATGTTTAAAAGATGATGATTGAATTCATCAAGATAGATATTTGCAAGACCTGCTTTATTGATTAGTCGAATCTGATTATTATATTTGATAATATATTCCCAAACTTCCAAAATGTACTTGGCTTCATATCGCTCATCCAACGTTTTCGGTGAGAACTGCGCATCGAATTCTCTAAGTGTTCTTTGAATGGAAGAACGTATGATATCTTCCTTATTCTCATAATTTCGATAAAAGGTAGATCTGGCGATTCCGGCTTTTTTGACCAGTTCACTTACCGTAATCTCTGAAAAGTCCTTTTTGGAGATTAATGCGGCTAACGCTTCTTCAACTGAAGCAACTATTTCCTTATGTTCATCTTCATGCAGATTCATGGACAGATCTCCTAATATTGTAGCACATAGAATTTTTTCTATGTGATAAACTTTATAGAGTAAAGCATACAATAAGGTCAATGGAAGGGCAGGCCCGCACAGTTGCTGGTATTGGCTAAGCGGTCTGAAAAGGGTGAATACATGTGTAAGGATGAGAATTCTTATACTGAGCTGTGTGAATTAAATCGGAATCACACTCATAAGCATCAAAATACAAAGGCAGTTTTAAATCGCCTTGCTAAAATAATAGGGCATTTAAATGCTGTTAAAAACATGGTTGAAAAAGATCGGGAATGCTCTGAGGTACTGATTCAACTGGCAGCAGTGCGTTCTGCACTAAACAGTGTTTGTGAGATAATTCTGCAGGATCATATGGATCATTGTATCGTTGATGCTGTGCAGCAAGGAAACACGGAAGCACTGGAGGAGCTTGACAAGGCTATTCATATGTTAATGAAGTAATTGCAGGTAAAAGCTCACAATGTTTTATCATTTGATCCTATTTGTGTGGACGTATAATAAACTGCTGATACTGCGTCTTGAAATAAACTGTCCAGTTTGGAAAGCAATTGTGAAGGCGTCATAGGGTCTTTATCTGTAAGCCAACGAACGATCGTGCCAAAAACAGCATCCGTGAAAAAATCTATATAGAATTCATCCACATTTTCGTTATTAAATGCAAAGGCAATTCTTTTTTTTAAAAAGGGATAGATACGTTCCCTGAGATGATCATAAAAGGAATTCTGCCCTTCAATTTTTAAAGCTTTCCGATAAAACCCTCTGTTTTTAAAGAATTGATTATAAATGTCTTCTAGAAATTCTTTTCGGTCATTATAAGAAAAACTGACCGCATTATCCCACTTGTAACTTGCAAAGTCAGTATCGAAAATCCAATTCAACAGATCATACTTATCTTTAAAGTGGTAATAAAAGCTCTTTCGATTCATTCCGCATGAAGTACATATCTGCGTTATACTAATTTTTTCAAAAGGCGTTGTTGTCATCAGCTCTTTCAGCGATGAAGCCAATGCTTTTTTCGTAATATTTGAAGCCGCCATAATGTCACAATCCTCGTTATGTTTTTGATCAGTTACATAGCTATGTGAAAATACTAACGGTAATTATAAGTATATCAGAAAGTGAATAACCTTTCAATTAGCAGATAAAATATTACCGAAAAACCGAAAAAGAAATTTCAAGGGACAATCAATATAATTTGTACAATTATGCAGCAATGGCACGATCAGTGAGAAAAAACGTAACTTGGGCATGAGATCATCCAATGAACATCATATATTATTTATTTATAATTACTTTATACATCAGAAAAACTTTTACGTCCAGACCTTGGCGGAATACATTCTTCATAGCGGTATTTTGCAACTGTGCGGCGGGAAATAGTAAAGCCTTGCACGGTCAGAAGCTCGGATAACATTTGGTCGCTGTAAGGACTATGCTCATTCTCATGGGAGATTAAATTCTTTAAAGCAGCTTTAACGTCAGAAACAGTAAATCCACTTTGTCTGTCGGGGGCAGCTTTTACGAAAAAACTTGTCAATGGGAAAACACCCCAGTAACACTGCAGGTACTTCCCACTTGCTGCACGGCTTACAGTAGACTCATGGATGCCGAGGGTGTCAGCAACTTTGGACATACCAAGAGGTTTTAAAAAAGCAGGGCCATTTTGAAAAAATGTATCTTGCTCGGAGAGAATTGCCTGTGCTACGCGGAACAGAGTAGTATTACGCTGCTCCATACATTGTCGGATCCATTCTGCCTGCCGGAGTTTGTCAGCTATATAAGCGTGTATTTCAGGATCTGTCTGCTCGTGTGACATTTTAACATATTCAGTATTAAAACAAACATCAGGATATAAGCACTCATTCAGCATAATCTCAAAGTGCTTTGCTGTTTTTACTATAAGAACGTCAGGGATAATGTAGGGAATCAGTCTGCTGTCAGTAAAAATGCTGCCAGGCTTTGGGTTCAGCTGCCGGACCAGATGGCAGTATTTTTCAATAGTTGTTAAAGGAAGATTCATGGAATGAGCGATAGCAGGCAGCTGGTTTTTGGCCATTTTGCGTAAATGGTTCTTAATAAAATCCTCCAGCTGCGGAGACAGACAGCCTTGGCGTTCTAACTGAAGGCATAGGCAGTCCTCCAGATTCCTTGCTCCTACACCAGCAGGCGAAAGACTGCGGATAGCAATAAGCATCTTTGCTGCGTGTTCTTTTGTGAGGTTAAATCGATAGGCAAATGCATTCAGAGAATCTGTGTAATAGCCATTATTATCCAGACTGTCCAGCAGGAAATGTAAAGCCGGTTCATCTTTTGCCGGAAAAGGGAACATTACAATCTGGTTCCATAAATGTTCTTGGAGGGATTCAGCCGTTTCTTCATGAAATTTCCAATCCTGAGATTCATCTTCAGGGTCATTGAAGGGGTATTCTTCTGATTTATGCGGAATGAGCTCAAGCAAAGGGTTCTCTTGTGTGATTTCGGTCAGATATTGATTCAGCTCAAGAGAGTCCATTTGCAGAATATTAACGGACTGAATCATTTTCTGGGATAATATTTGTTTTTGTACAGGATTAATAGATAAAGTCAAATCCATAGGAATACCTCTCATTGACTTTAGTATAAAATTGCTGGATTCAATTTGTCAATAGCAGTGTCAACATGAATAAAAGATGAAAAAGATTGTCAAAAATGAGAAAAATGTTGCAAATATGAAACAAATAAACGAACAGTATTGCTTGACTGTAAAAAAAATATAGTAAATAGGCGTTTGTGTAATTTGGCATGGAAAATGCTGTATATCTATGTAGGATGTTTCGTAAATTGAATTGAAAACGTAAACAACAGGTAAGGAGACTGGCTATGCATGATCCGACATTAAATCAATTATCTGTGGAAAAGGAAAAAGAAAAAACAAACTGCTGTGAGGTGGAAGTTATGGTGTCGTTAAATCCGGACGGCAGTGTGACAATACGAAATACTTTCGACAATGAATCTGTGGGAGGGCAGCCTCAATTATTAAAAATCGCATACAACACGCTGCGTCCAATTCATATCCCATTTAAGAAAATTTATATGCGATTATATGATGCCTCAGTGGAAGAAGATCCTAGGATGAACGGCATCTGTCTGGCAGTAAAAAGTGCGTGTCAGGAGCTTTTAAACAATATGCGGCGAACAGATGGAAGCTATAGGAGTTATGTTGAGATGCTTCGTGATGGGCGAAAACCTTCGGCTGTGTTTTATCATGAAGAGATTATCTGAAAATTTTTTATAGCTTAAGAAAGCCAGGTGGATGATCGTGAGTATTTCTGAAAATCAGACAGTGATAAAAGAATGCTGGAGTGAATTCATTAAACAAGGAACGATCAATCCGCAGGTACGGCCTTTTATTGCAGAATCATGGAAACGGTGCTGGAATTATGGCCTTGGGGACGATTTGGAGGGAAAGGTTTCAGAAACGTTTGTTAATGAACTTCTTGATGAAAACAGACTTTTGATCGATGCTGCCTGGCCTTTTCTGCTTCATATGAAAGACTTAGTTAAAGGAAGTCAGCATGCTATAACGCTGCATGACCGGATGAGCCGTGTGATTGCAAGAGTTTTTGCGGGTGATCTGCTGATTTTTACTAAGGCAAGCTTTAATATCGGTGTTCAATGGTCAGAAGAACGAATGGGAACAGCAGGTCCAAATTTGTGCATCCGTTTGGATCAGGAACTGCAGGTTATCGGTGCGGAACACTATAACCGGCAGCTTAGCGGTGTGACCTGTTCATCTGCTCCGATACATGATAAGTCTGGTGCAGTGATAGGCTGTATTAATATGACAGGAAGGATCGCAGACAGTAATCCATATACTTTGGGCCTTGTTTCAGCTATGGCATTTGCTGTGGAAAACAGTCTTGAATTAATGCGAGGAACCAAAATCGCCGAGGATACCTTTTCGGCTGTAGCAGAAGGAATCATTGTGCTGAATGAAAATTTCCGTGTTATGCAGGTCAGCAGGTATATGTGTTCCTTGTTTAAGCTTACTGAAAAAGAATTAAAATCCCTGGATTTTCGTATGCTGCTTGCTCCGGAGGATTTTGCAATGCGGCTGCAGGTAGAAAAAGAACCATTCTTATACCCGGAATACAAGCTGCATATTGGTTCGCGAAGCATTCCATGCGCAATAACAGTACTTCCGATTCATACACATGGAAAATACATGGGAACCGTCCTGTTTTTCCAGGAAAGCAGGACAATAGCAAGACTGACTGGTCAGATGGCCGGGAACCAGTCCCATTATACATTTGATGATATTGTTACAAAAGATGAAAACATGAAAAGAATGATACAGATGATTGGGGACGTGGCTAAAACAGACTGTACGATTTTGCTTGAAGGGGAAAGCGGTACTGGAAAAGAATTATTTGCTCATTCAATACATATGGCAAGTGGAAGAGCCAAAGGGCCGTTTGTTGCCGTTAATTGCGCATCCTTGCCCGGAAGCCTGGCTGAAAGTGAGTTGTTTGGATATGAAAAAGGGGCATTTACAGGAGCAAACGGTACAGGTAATCCAGGAAAATTTGAACTGGCTAACGGAGGAACGATCTTTCTGGATGAGATCGGAGAACTCCCGCTGGAAATTCAGGCAAAACTGCTGCGAGTGCTTGATAATCACCAGGTTATGCGGATTGGCGGAAGATCAGAACGACCGTTGGATGTAAGGGTGCTTGCCGCAACAAACCGAGATTTGTATACGGAAGTGCAAAAGCAGAATTTCCGGTCAGACCTCTATTTTCGCATTAACGTAATCAGGTTTGAGATACCGCCTTTGAATAAACGTGGGAAAGATGTACTGGTATTGGCAGATAAGTTTCTTCATGAATTGAATCGTAAGGAGAACGGCGTTACAAAGAAATATACATCTGCATTCGTAAACATGCTGATGAGCTATCATTGGCCGGGCAATGTACGTGAGCTTCATAACGTTATTGTAAGAGCCTATTACTGCAGCAGCGGAAGTGATATTGATGTGGAGTCTCTTCCTTCAGAAATCACTCAGCTGCGGGAAGCTGCGAAGAAAAATGAAATTGTGTCTGTTTTACCGGATGAGGACCTTAATAATGTTCAGAAATTTGAAAAACTGCAGATTGCGGAAGCGATGGAACGGAATCATGGAGATGCAGCTGCAGCGGGCGCTGAGCTTGGGTTCAGCAAATCAACGATATACCGAAGAATTAGGAAATATCATATATATAAATAAATTAAAGGAGGAGTTATATGGCTGACAATGCAAAAATCATTGCGGTAACTGGAAAAGGAGGTGTCGGAAAGACTTCAATTTCGGCTGCGATTGTAAGAACGCTGGCGAAAGAAAAACCAGAAGCACGTATTCTGGCAATTGATGCTGACCCTGCTGTGGGATTATCGACGGCTCTTGGAATGGAGGTGCATAAGACAATTGATGATATCCGCATGGATTTTGTCAATCGGGTAAAAGACGGAGAAACCCGTCAGGCAATTGAAATGCTGGGAGATGCTGAATACGAAATTCTGGATGCGCTTACCGAAGGAAACGGATTTGCCTTTATTGCCGTGGGACGTCCGGAAGCTGCGGGGTGTTACTGCAAGGTAAATGATTATTTGAAGGATATCATCAGTATTCTTTCAAAGAAGTTTGATTATGTAGTGATCGATGGAGAGGCAGGAGTAGAACAGGTAAACAGGCGTGTTATGGAAAAAGTAACGCATCTCCTTTTAGTAAGTGATTCCAGCAGAAAGGGAATTCAAGTTGCTGAAAGTGTCAGACAGGTAGCTGATAACCTTGTAATGTATGAGAAGATCGGTATGATCATAAACCGTATTCGTGATGAAAAGGTTAAAGCCTTGATTAAAACTGAGAGTATTCCAATCCTTGCTTTTATTCCGGAAGATTTTAGTTTAAATCAGGCTGATATCGAGGGAAAAAGTGTGTTTGAACTGTCTGCCGGTTCTCCGATCCTGGCAGGCACAGAAGTAGCACTAAAATCATTCGGCATCTTATAAAGAATTGAGGAGGTTTAAATGAAAGAATTAAAGCATATTCATGAATTTACTAAGCTTTTGGATGACGTAAACAACAATCTGGTACAGCAGGCAGCAGCGGAAGGGAAAATTCCGCTGGGCTATACCTGTTACTATATTCCGGAGGTGCTGCTGAATGTAGATAAAGGGTTCAGTGTGCGGCTGCGTACACCGAACATGGGAAGTCTGGATGTTTCTACCTATTATATGAGCAATTACGTATGCGAATTCAGCCGGGCAATTGTAGAGCGTGGCATGGAGGGCGGATATAACTTTCTCGGTGCATTGATTGCATCTGAGACATGTACAGAAATGCATCGTGCGGCAGAGCATTTTGATTTGCTTAAGCTTGTGCCGAATGATAAATTTTTTGTTGCAATTCTCGACGTGCCGTTTAAAACAGATGATCATTGCGTCGAGCATTATGTAAAACAGATTCGCAATAAGGTAATAGAGCCGCTGGAAAAAGTATATGGAATAGACTATTCCGACGAAAAAATGCGGGAAGCAGTAAAGCTGCACAATGAGGTTTGTAAAATCATTACCGAAATTGGAGAATTTCGAAAAGGCCCCACACCGAGAATTACCGGTACAGAATATCATATATTAAATCTGGTCAGCTATACGTGCCCGAAAGCCCTTATTATTGATATGCTGCGGGATACACTGGAGGAAGTACGAAATCGGAAACCGGATCCGGAAGGGACGTATCGTGCCAGAGTCGTGATGGTGGGTTCAGAAATCGATGATTATGAATTTACTCAGCTGATTGAAGAAAATGGCGCATTGGTTGTTGCTGACCGTTTCTGCTTTGGGTCAATTCCTGGGAGGGAACAGATTGTTCTGCCGGAAGGAGAAGATGTTCTGACCGCGATTGCAAGGCATTATATGGAAACAAGTCAGTGTGCACGGTTTATGAATAAAGAAAAGGTCGACGGACGGAAGGAACTTGTGCGCAAATTAGTTGCAGATTATGACGCGGATGGTGTTATCTATGAACAGATGAAATTCTGCGAATACTGGGGTTACGAACGCGCTTTGAGCTTCCACATTCTTACGGATGAGTATAATATACCGACTCTTTCTGTAGATCGTCAATATACAGTCCGCAGCGGCACGGGACAGCTTCGTACCCGTATACAGGCGTTTGTTGAGAGTCTTGAAATTAAGAAAATACATAAACAAAGGGGGTAAGTGAGAAAATGAAAAATTTGGAGAGTTATATTGATAAGATGATTGAAGCAGCACCGACCCCACAGCAGACTGCAAAGGCGATGGGAAGTTTTATGAATGCTGCTGGAAAAGCCGCGGATGCTGCCGGTAAAATGCTTTCGAAAATGGCCGATAAGCCGGAAAAGCCGAAGGGACTTGGCACATTATATACAGACAAAACCGGTATCCTGAAGCACAGGGAGTGGCGAGGCGTCGGAGATACAGCATATGATTTTTACCGCTGGCTTTATAATTGGAAGGATATCATTGATCTTTACAAGAGCAATCCTAAGGGAATGAAGGATTGTCTTATGCGCTACCGCTGGATGGGAAGTTACCTGACCCTTCCGGCCTTTATGGATCGTCATACGATGGGCCTTAAGGGAACGCAGTTAAAGCTTGCTCATGAAAGCTATAACATGATCATGCGTAATTTCCTTACTGCTCTTATGCTGATCGGCAAGGTGGATCAGCATCTTGTCGGAGACAATCCGATTGCAAAACGAATCATTGTATTCGACGAATTAATCCCGTCACAGCTTTGGGCAGGTTTTCCGACTTTGCTGAACTTTCCGCTTCAGTCTCCGCCGCTGTTCTTTCCATCCATGCTGGAGCAGTCCATGTCAAAGCATTATCTCGACGCGGTTGAGAATTTCGGCGTTCCCGCAGATGTCTGTCCGCTTCCGTCCGCTGAGGCAGGTATGGCTGTAGAAGATGACTATCCTGCATTCGGCATGTGCTATATCGCCTGCAATATGCCTTGTGACGGCAGTGCTATGACTTCATCGTTCCAGGAACGTCGGCTGAATATGCCTACATATGTCTTAAATGTACCGGTACGATATGATGAAGATGAATCACAGGAATATGCAGTTGCCGAGCTGAAAAAATGTATTGAATACGTGGAAAATCTTGCAGGAGTCAAATATGACTATAATGCATTGAAAGCGGCGTGTGAGCGTTATAACGAGCAGACAGAGATCGAACTGGAAAAATGGGAATATAACAGAACGGATTATCCGCAGTTTACCGGAGCGAATCTTTGGCTGTTCCGTATGTTCTCCTTTGCAGGGGGAGCTTTGAAGGATCCTCGTTATCTGCAGGTTGAGAGAAAGACCAAAGAGCTGATGGAAAAAGCATACGCGAGAAAGGAAAAACGCAGTACGGAAATCCGTCACCGCGCTATTATCTGGTCCTGTCCGGCCAATTACTACACAGATTTTCCGTTATGGCTGGAGAATTGCTGGGGAATCTGCGGACTTATGGATATGGAGACGAACACATCTACAATCAAATTTGATACCTCATCACCAGAGTCTATGCTCCGTGACATGGCATACCATTATGAACGGGCTATTATGCGTAAGCATACGAAGGGCGGTTACGCGCACGTTCTTGACGAGCTTTGGAAGCAGGTAGATCTGTATCATGCGGATATGGTGATTATGTACGATCAGATCTCATGTAAAGGTATGGACGGTCTGGTAGGTGATTTTGAAGATCAGGCCAAAGAGCGGGGAGTTAAAATGATATGGGTTAAGCAGGATCTGATGGACTGTACGACCATTTCCCGGAGAGATATGAGGGAAGATGTGAACAAGTTTATGTATACGGTGATGCAGGAAGAGCCGCTTGATCCTTCATTAGTAGATTTTGATGATAGTCTTGCATGGTAGAAACATTAAAGGAGAAGAAAAATCATGAAATATTTTTGTGGATGTGATGTAGGTTCAACATATGGAAAATGCGTGATCATGGATGAAAATGGCAAAATGATCAGTGACACGACAATCCGCAGCAAGATCAGTCCTGTGGAAACTGCAAATATTGCAGTGGCAGAAGCAATCGAAAAAACAAACGGCTGTGTAAAAAGCGTAAAAGACTTTACGTATCTGATAGGAACAGGGTATGGAAGAAATAAAGTACCCTTTGCAGATGAAAATATATCAGAAATCAGCTGTCATGCAATGGGTGTTCACATCACTGATCCGAGTGTTACGGCAATCATTGATATTGGCGGGCAGGACATTAAAGGTATTTCAGTAGACAAAGACGGAACAGTTCGGAATTTTGCCATGAATGATAAGTGCGCGGCAGGTACCGGACGCTTTTTCGAAGCAATGGCAGAGGCGTTTGAATTAGATCTTGATCATTTTTCACAACTCTCCTTAAAGGCTAAGAATGTAATCCCCATTACTGCGCAATGCACTGTTTTCGCGGAATCAGAGGTTATATCGCTCGTTGCGGAGAATAAACCGAAGGAAGATATTGCAGCTGGAATTGAACTGGCAGTCGCAAAAAGATGTTTTGTTATGGCAAAAAAGGCCGGTACAGACGGCAATATTACCATGACAGGAGGATGCGCCAAGAATAAAGGTCTTCAAAAGGCACTTGAGCATGTTCTGCAGAAGAAAATGACAGTGCTTTCTATTGATCCGCAGCTTATGGGCGCTCTCGGCGCAGCAGAGTACGCCCGTCAAAAAGGATTGGCAAGACAAAACTAGGAAAGGAGAAAAAAGAATGTTTCATTTATTGAAATTGGTCTTTAAAGGTCTGTTGGCATCCGAGAACTGGTTTGTAAAACTTATTGTGAAAATAGTGGCTTTCGTAATTTTCCTGTTAGGTATTATCTATTGGTTTAATCTGGATTCGAAATTGGTGCATTTTATTCGTCCATACCTTGATAAGCATTATGACACGATGGAAAGGGATGTCCGGCTGTGATTCACTTTTATGATTCAATTATACAGAGGACACAAGAAGTTCTGGGAACCGCGGGAAACGTTTTTCCCGCGGCTTCCGGACAAGAATGGCCTGCTGTTTCAATTCAGCCGTTGATCCTGGAAAGGGAAAAGCAAATAGAACTGGGGCGGGAACCAAACACGGGATTGGAGTATACGCTTATAACGGAGGCTAATTCAGAACAGGAGGACAGCGTACGCCTTATCGGACCTGATCTGTATCAAATGGGCTGCAAGGAAGGCTGTTTTGGCAAAATTGTATTCCTGAAAACAACAGGCATTAATGAAACAGACCCATTCAGGCAAATTAAGCAGCTTGAGAATATGAAGTATAAAATGGCTTTCGACGGATATATGACACGTATGTCCGCAGAAGGGCACAGGGAGAATATTCGTATTAGCAAAACCGCCGCGAATCATGGCATCAGTCTGGAACGAATTGGGTATTCAATTATAAAGGAATACAAGAAGAATCCGCTGGTAAAAGGTGTGCAAATCGTTTTTATTACGGCAGACAAAGGTTATTTTCCACAGCTTCTAAGTTTGGCTAAGGAAGCTGATGCAGTAACAAACGCAATGAATAAATTAAAAGACTATTTTAGCATGGACTGTCAGCATTGTGGTTTGAAGCCAGTATGCGACACAGTGGAAGGCATGAGAGAGCTTCATCAAAAACAACTCTCAAATTCATGACTCATATTAACGGGAGGTATAGAATGGCTATTCAAAGAATGACTATGATCATCAACGGCGCAGAGCGCTCCTTTGTTTGTGATTCAGAGGAGACACTTGCAAATGTTGTAAGAAGACTGGGACTGACCGGAACGAAGGTTGGCTGCGGTACGGGACAGTGCGGTGCCTGTGAAATTCTCGTGAATGGGAAACTGGTACGGTCATGTACCAAGAAGATGAAAACGGTAACTCCGTTCAGTAAAATCCTGACAATTGAAGGAATTGGCACAGCGGAGCATCTTCATCCGCTTCAGATGGCATGGATTGTATACGGCGGTGTACAGTGCGGATTTTGTACTCCGGGCTTCATTATGTCTTCATACGCATTGCTGCAGGTGAATGATAATCCGACGCGACAGGAAGTAAGGGACTGGTTTCAGAAAAACAGAAACGCGTGCCGCTGTACCGGGTATAAACCTCTTGTTGATGCAGTTATGGCAGCTGCAAAGGTAATGCGCGGAGAGATGTCCAGGGAAGAACTGGAATTCAAAATGCCGGAAAACGGAAGGATATATAACAGTCGTTACCCAAGACCTGCTGCTCTCAGCAAAGTTCTGGGTCTTACCGATTATGGTGCCGATGTTGCAATGAAAATGCCGGATGTCCTGCAGGCGGCAGTTGTGCTTCCCGGTGCGCATCATGCCAGAATTCTTTCCATTGATACTTCTGAAGCAGAGAAGGCTGCTGGTGTTGTTAAGGTAGTGACAACTAAGGATGTAAAAGGTATTAACAGGATTACTATGCCGATTAATTCGCCGCGCGCAAAGGGAAATGGATTTGAACGGCCGATTTTTAATGACAAGGAGATTTTCCGCTGGGGGGATATTCCGGCCCTTGTACTGGCTGATACCCGGGAACATGCACGTGAAGCAGCCAAGCTGGTAAAAATAGAGCTGGAGGTTCTGCCGGCTTATATGACTGCTGTGGAAACATTTGCGGAGGGTGCGCTTCCGGTTCATGAGGGCTATCCGCCAGTCATCGTAGATCAGCCGGTTTTTTATGGGAATGATCCCAGAGAAGAATTCGAAAAGAGTGCCTTTACAGTTGAAGGAAGCTTTTCAACCAGCCGGGAGCCGCATATGCCGCTTGAACCAGATTCTGTGCAGGCTTATGTCGATGAAAATGAAATTCTGACGATTCATTCCAAGTCACTTTTCCTCCAGTTCCCGATTGCAACGATTTCGGCAGGAATCGGCTATCCAAAGGAAAAGATAAGGATTATTGAAAATCCAACCGGCGGAAGTTTCGGATATTCATTCGATCCGCATACGCAGGCTGTGGTAGCTGTAGCGACACTTGCAGCAGGCCGTCCCGTTAGTCTTACACTTAGTTATGAAGAGCATATGTGCATTACAGGAAAGCGGCTGCCTGCATATGGCAACGCTAAGCTTGGATGTGATAAAGATGGCAGGCTTAATGCAGCTGCATTTGAAATATTGATGGATAAAGGCGCTTATTCGATATTGGCACAGCTTTATGCATCGAAGGGAGCACGTTTCTTTGGAATGCCATACAGGATCCCGAATGTTTGGGGCTGGAGCGGAATCGGCATGTCCAATCATGCTTTTGGAACTGCCTACAGAGGTGCGGGATCTCCGCAGACGCAGCATATGTCCGAACAGCTGATGGATATGCTTGCAGAAAAAGCAGGTATCGATCCGCTTGAATTCAGATATAAGAATGTGTTTGTCGAGGGCGATGAACACTATAACGGACACAAATTTTCTGTATACCCGATGCGTCAGATACTTGATAAAATGCGCCCGAAATATCAAGATGCTCTGGAGCGCGCAAAGACAGCTTCGACGGACACAGTAAAAAGAGGGGTCGGAATTTGCTGCGGTGCATTTAATGTAACCAGTGATGCGAATGACTATTGCTCGATTACAGTAGAGCTTAATGAGGAAAACGGAATCACTGTCTATTCAACATGGCAGGATCAAGGACAGGGAGCTGACATTGGAACGTTGACAAACTGTCATGAAGCGTTTCGTGATTTGAATATTAAACCGGAGCAGATCCGACTTGTTATGAACGATACGGCACTTCCTTCCATGCATGGTCCTTCTGCAGGAAGCCGTTCACATTTTATGGATGGCCGGGCCATGGTAGACGGAGCTAAGAAATTAATGGATGCAATGCGCAAGCCGGATGGAACGTATCGTACATATGAGGAGATGGTGGCGGAAGGAATTGAGACAAAATATCAAGGGGTTACAATGACGCATAGTATTACTACTCCGCTTAATCCGAATACAGGGCAAGGAAATCCGGCACCAGAGTATATGTGGGCTTCCTATCTTGCCGAAGTTGATGTTGATGTTACAACAGGCAAGGTAAAAGTGGTTTCCATGCATTGCATAGCAGATGTTGGCGTCGTAGGAAATTATCTTGCTGTTGAAGGTCAGGCATACGGCGGTATGTCGCATATGATTGGTTTTGCTCTCAGCGAAGATTATTCTGATGTAAAAAAACACAGCAGCATGATCGGCGCAGGCTTCCCATTTATCGAATCTGTACCGGATGGAGATAACTTCACAGTAGAGTTTATTCAGACACCGAGACCGGAAAGTCCATTTGGCTCCTGCGGGTGTGCAGAGGTATTTCAAAGTTCAGACCATGTATCGATTCTGAACGCAATTTACAATGCGGTCGGTGTTCGTATTTTTGATATTCCGGCTACACCTGACAAGATCCTGGCAGGATTGGAATTGAAAAAGCAAGGGAAAGAATATACAAAGGATAAATATTATTTTGGTCAGGAGTTTTATGAAAGAATGGATGATATTAAAGCAAATCCGGTAGTTATTCCGGAAGCAAAATAGCAAAAATCACAACGTGTCCGGCTGTCTGTATTCTTTTCAGACAGCCGGGATACGCTATTTCTACCGGAGGTGTCGTTTGAATAAGCTGGATTTGGTAAAGCTTTCCATGCAATGTGTACGGGGAGACAGCCCTGCCTGTGCCGCAGCATGCCCGTTTGAACTGGATATCCGAAGCTTTATGGAAAAAATGCAGACTGGCAAATATGACAGTGCCTATAAAATTTACAGTAAAGCTGTCATATTCCCGGCAATAATAAGTCATATATGTCCGGCTGCGTGTGAAAAGGCATGTGTGCGCAGCAAAGTTGATGCACCAGTTGCAATATCGGCTTTGGAAAGGGCATGCTGTCAGTTCAACTTATCAAAGGTGTCCTCGTCTTTTATACCTGACAAGAAGAAAAAGATCTTGGTCGCCGGCGGCGGAATGGCAGGACTGGGTGCAGCAGTCAGGCTTTCACAAAGAGGGTATCACGTGCAGCTGGTGGAAAGCCGGTCAGAACTCGGGGGGAGTCTGTGGAATATTGATGAGACACGTTTGCCGCGTGCTGATCTGATAGCTGAAATGAATGGATTGAGTCAAAACAAGTTCCTTACTGTTCAATTGGGCCGACGGCTGGAGAATCTGGATGACTACATATTTGATGCGGCATTTCTGGCTATAGAAGAGACACGAGGCATTGCGGGAATAGACGGCCGCAGCGGAATTTTTACTATGGAATCCATGCAGGATAGGATCAGTAACCCGATTGAAAGCATATGTGCCGGTATGAAAATGAGTCTGCCCATAGAAGCATTTTTACAGTCGGCGAAGCCTGTGATGAAACCTGAATTACAAAGTCGTTATCATCCTGATACATCCCAATGGAAAATAAAAAACCCGGTACTGGAGCATAAAAAGAAAGATTACACACCGGAACAAGTATCACAGGAGGCAGCACGCTGTGAACGCTGCACGTGTGATGCATGCATGAAGGCATGTGAAGTTCTTCCGTATTATTACAGTGACCCTGTGACGGTAATACTTGACATTAACGGGAGTATCAATAAAACGGAACTGACGACAAAAAAGGGGCAGAAATTCATAAATTCCTGTACATTCTGTGGTGTTTGTAAAAAGGTATGCAGCTACGGAATTGATTTTAAAGAGATTTGTTTGTCTGCAAAACAGATCATGCAGGAAAATAATGATATGCCGCCAGTATATCATGAATTCTGGATCAATGATATGATGGATGCCAACAGTGAAGAATCCAGACTGATAAAAATACCAAATGATAGAAAAACAGTCCAGTATGTATTCTTTCCAGGCTGTCAGATGGCAGGCTCAGATCCGCTGTATGTTACTGGAACGTATGAACTTTTATTGCGGATTTTGAAAGGCAATGTTGGAATCATGCAGATGTGCTGCGGTATACCTGCTCATTGGTCAGGCCTGACCGGGAAATTTGAGGAGTCTCTGACCATGATAAGAAGTGCGGTAAAAGAGCTGGGAAATCCTGCAGTTATTTTGGCCTGTCCCTCATGCCTCGCAACGTTTAAGGAA
>Ga0160425_1002208_pt1 | contig 16296 bp, 16 predicted proteins | sample BioMet8_FD_108193 | JGI IMG/M metagenome (GOLD analysis project Ga0160425, IMG submission 108193) | Microbial communities from bioreactor (seeded with sewage sludge) at Lawrence Berkeley National Lab, California, USA - Biofuel... | ecosystem: Engineered > Bioreactor > Anaerobic > Unclassified ...
CAACGAACCGGAACCGACGTTTTCTTTCGATACCGGCGGCGCGACCATGCACCTCACGCAGTCGCTGGAAACCGAGGGATCGTATCCCGATGACGCTCCCGATTACGGCGGGGCCATCGGCTATGACGGTGAGAATGTCAACGGCGTCGACGTGGTTCAGCCGGTGATGAACTTTTCGGAAACGCATTATTTCAAGCCGAGCCGGGTGACCACCTCGTTCAAACGGACCATTGCCCGTCTGACCGGCACCGTCAACAGCGATTCGTTTCGCGGCTACGATGCCGGTGAAGTCCTGTTCCTCGGCGCGAGCGGCACCCGGCGCGGTACCTCTTCGAAGTCCCTCTGGGAGATCACCTACCGGTTTTCGGTTTCGCTCACCAAGGAAGATTTCGACGTCGGCGACATCTCGATTTCCCGCAAAAGCGGCTGGGATTATCTGTGGGTTCGCTATGCCGACAAACCAGAAGACGGTGAAGTTCTCAAAAAACCTTCATCCGCCTATGTTGAGCGGGTTTACGAACGCGAAAGTTTCGGCTCGCTCGGCCTCGGCAAAGGCTCGTAAGATTTCGGCTTTGCCGACCAGCGTGTCCGCCGCTGGACCGCGTGCGGCGAGGCGCCGCTGCCGGGTAATCAGGCGGGATTCAGGCCGCTTTCGCGACCTAGAATCCCGCCCGGATGTCGCCAATTTAGGGAGGGAATATGGGAGAGTTCGATAAGGTTTCGGCGGGGCAGAAGTTCAGGCCCAAAGCCAAGGCATGGAATGCGTTTATTGATGCCGCGCTGTATGTGAAAAACCAGCAGGGCGGCATGACGGTGGACGGCGGGAAGCGCCAGACGCGGACGGGGATCGTACTGGTCCACAATACGTCGGATGATGACATGCCGTTGTTCGCGCCGATGTACATTTCGGGTCCGATTGTGGAAGTGGAAGACGAAGAGACGGCGCTGAAATTCATGGACGGCCTTCCGGCGTTTACTGCGGACAAGTTTTCTGAGGAGGAGAATTTGAAACAACCGCTGGTGATTTTGCAGCAGCCGATCAAGTCCGACGAGATGGGCAAGGCGATGATTGCCGGTATTACTCCGGTGCGGCTGACCGATACCGATGACGATGGTGATTATGCTGTTCCCGATGTCGAAGATGGTACCGGTATGGCGACTGCCGCGAGCGGGAATTGCCGGATTTTATGGCAGGGCGACGGCGATGAAAGTTGGGCAATTGTGCTGTTGAACAGTCCGTCCGAACCGGAATATAACGGCCCGTTCAAAATCATTAACGGTGACTCCGGCATCGAGGTGATTGACGGTCGCGATCCGGACGCGAATTATGCCGGTTTTGCGATGGGCAACGGGGAACTGACGTCCATCGAATCGGGTGCCGTCAGCGGTTCCGCTCCGGGTTATGTGTGCCTGCAGGCGGAGTTCGACGAGGACGAAGAAACCTTCACGTGGTCGTACCTTATTACCGAATATCCAGAGACGGAAGTGACCGAAACCATCGCGATTTATCCGCTGGGGTATCTGGAGGCGGATGATGACGGCGGCATCGCACGGATTGTGCAATTTCCGATCGCCGTGCCGGAATTGTGGGTACTGGGCGAATGTAAGGCGGACGATAGCGCGTCATCATGAAAAAACTCTGGCTGAAAAACAAAAAACTGATCATTGGCGACGGCAAGGCGACCGAATGCACGAAGTGTCCGTGCACACTCGACTTATGCGATCTGACGCTGACCAATGCCGGCGGCGACGAAGGCTATGCCGTCGATGTGCCGCTGGAAATAAGCGAGGACGATACGCCGATCGGTATCAAATTTGAAACTTATTACATCAAAGATCGGCTGGTGATTTGCACCGATCCGACCACGGCGATTCCGTCCGGCACGATTACCGAGGCGGCGATTTCCGGCACGGTGCTGTACGACTCCGGCTGCATCGGTACCGGCAGTAAGCCGGATTATCAGCATCTCACCGTGCCGAAAGAGGTTAAAACGGTTCGGATCATCGTGATTCCGAACTGCGAAGGCACCACTGGAACGGCCTGGACGCTGAACGTGGTTTGCTGCTGCCCGTGCGATGCGGACGGAGCCAAAGATTGCTGTCCGTGTTACGACAAATATCTGTTGTGGAAGGACGGCAAACTCGACGATTTTCGGACCGGATGTTGTCCGTATATCGGCAAGAACGGTAACAAGATCTGCGGTCCGTGTCCGCTGAATCCCGATGAAGAATCCAGCAGTTCCAGCAGCTCAAGTTCAGGTTCGGGAAGTGGCAGCGGGTCAGGATCTGGCAGTGGCAGCAGTAGCGGATCGAATTCAGGTTCGGGGTCGGGATCGGGAAGTGGTAGCGGCTCAGGATCTGGTTCGGGGTCTGGCAGTGGTAGCGGATCGGGCTCAGGTTCAGGATCTGGAAGCGGTTCTGGTAGTGGCTCCGGATCAGGTTCAGGTAGTGGTTCTGGTTCTGGAAGCGGATCAGGCAGCGGCAGTGGGTCGGGTAGCGGTTCAGGCAGTGGCTCCGGAAGTGGCTCGGGTTCCGGTTCGGGCAGCGGTAGCGGAAGTGGATCGGGCTCGGGTTCCGGTTCCGGTGGATCTGGTTCCGGTGGATCTGGTTCCGGCGGTTCCGGTTCAGGAAGTTCCAGTTCAGGTTCACCGCCTTCCGGCTGTTACTGGGCGGTGTTTGCGATCTGCAAAAAGTTTATCAGTCAGTTGACTGGCAAGTACACGAATTGCAACAGCCAGGCGATGATGTGCGAATGCTGCAACGGCGTGGTTTCGACCATGACCGCGATGGGCAATATTCCGCTCGGCGGTTCGCTGCTGTTGAATGCCGAGGAATATACGGCGATTCAGCTTTCGCCGGGGTATCCCGACTACATGACGGCGGCAGTCAACGAGAAAGAAACCGCTTACATTCAGGACGCGGCGGATGTGTGCTGTCCGAAGTTGCTGGCTCACGTAATCAGCCCGATCCGGTGCGCCAGTACGCCGGCCAATAACTATCTGACCTCGGATATCGCCACGGTTTCCTTTGAATGTCTGAAGGACAGCGAGGCAAAAGCGGCGGCGTTTGACTGGAAAGGCGGTTGCGCCGACATGCAGTTCGAGCGGAAAGTGATCGTCGGTCCGTGCTGCGTGTATCCGGACGGCGACGGCGTGCCGGATTCGTATAAGCAGAGTTGGAGTGCGGCTCATACGTCGTCGACGCTCAAATGTTGGCAGCGGTACGAAAGTACCAGCACTTATTATTACAACGGAACTTCGTCGATGATGATGCATAATTGCGGCGTCACCGAAACCAACAGTTGCGGCTCGTTCACCGGAACTTATTACAGCTGCGATTATTACAACAGCGACGAAGGCACGTTAATCCCGGTGGACATGGGCACGCCGGATCTGTGGACGGTTTTATATGCACAGGTGGCCGCCTCCTGCGGCAAATACAGTTGCCACGGCACCCCATTCGTGTGGACCGATAACTATCACGGCTGGTGTTACGCGATCACCTGCTGCAAAAAGTGCGACAGCTATTCGGTATCGACGTCCAACTATACGATGATGAAAAATCAGAACAGCGAGTGTTATTCCTGCGGCGACACCTGCCGCTGGCAATGCGGCGACTATCAAAGCAGCTGCTATCAATGGCTTAACAACTGTGCCCAATACGGCAGTTGCCCGGCGGCATGTCCGGATACCTGCATTTTTGATGAGTCGTCTTCCTCTTCAAACTAAATTCGCACCGGCGCGTCGCCGGGCGCTCGCAGAGCGAAATCTTCAATGGAGGTAAAAAGTGTTTAAACTCGACCATACGTCGGACTTGCCGTCGGAACTGTTGACGCTGTTTGCACAGTCGCCCGACGGCCGGATGGACGTCGAAAAGCTGATGGCGATTCTCAACAATTATGACGATCTGTTCGTGGTCGGCGGCGAGGTTACGCGACTGACTTCCGAACAGATCGCCGCCTACGAACAGACCCACCGCGAGGCGGTGAAAAAGGCGTTCATGTCCGGGCGGCAATTTCACCGCGATCCGATGCTTTGGCTGGCCCGCGCCGCCAAGCTGTCAACCGCGATCAATGACATCTATCAGGAACTTGCGGCCAGACAGAAGAAAGGCAGTTGCACCACCTGCGCGGTCAATCAGGCGACCGCCCGCGCCATGCCGCTGCTGACCGAGTTTTGGCGCGCCAATCCGGACTCTTCCGAGGCCGTCGAACTGCTCACGTCGGAATATGTCGAGTACCTGAAAAACGGCACGATTCCGGACTCGATTCTCAATGTCCAGTTGCCGAAGTTTCTGCCCGGAAAACAGCCTGTAACTGCAGCAGTGCCGTCAACGCCGAATCCCGAACTGCAAAAAGATCGTCCGGCTTGCACCTTTTGTTTTTTGAAGCACCTCGGCTCGGCGATCATTCTGCTCAAAGAAGTTGCGTCCGGTTACACGCCGGAAAAAGGCCATCCGCATTTTGCTCTGGCCTTGGCCCATCTGAGCGAGGCCGAAAATGAGATCATCGTATCTGATTCAGTCTCGGCTACTGCGATCCGCGAAATCCGGCTGTCGCTGACCGGTCAGGAGGGATAGCGATTCCGCTCTGTGAGCGGCCAGCGTTCCGTCGCTGGATCCCGTCCGGGCCGCGCCCGGTAGCAGATTCTGCGCTGAATTTGGCGGAAATATCTGCTCAAATTCAGCGCAGGAGTGCCGCATTTTTTTAGAAAGGAAAATGAATTATGGTTGATAATCAAAATCTTGCAAATGCGATTTACGAGCTGACGTCGGTCATGCCGGCAAGGCCGGAACCGCGACTGCCGCAGAAAAAAGAAGTCGATCCCGAGATTCGTCGGGCGATCATGCGGCTGGAAAGTTTCCTGCGGTATTTCAGCAAACTGGCGACTGCGCCGGATGCGGCAACATTGCTGGCGGCGACCGATAAACTGTTGACGCAGTACCGTCTGGTAAGTGAAAAACCGTCCTCGTCTTTGGCGACGGCGGAGCCTGGAGCCGCTACTTCGCAGCGGCACGTTGCCGCCTCACCGACCGCAGTGGATATTGTCTTTCCGCTGCGGACGTTTTCGGCTCACGAAGACAATCTGGAACTGCGTTTTGCGCTCCGGTCCATCGAAAAATATCTGACCGGCTATCGCAATATCATCGTGGTGTCCAAAGCCGCTCCGAACTGGCTGCGGAACGTGACCGTAATCAACGAGTTCGACGATGCGCAACGCAAGGAAGTGAACTTTTTTGCCGCGATTCTGGCCGCGGCGGAACAATCCGACGCCGATTATATCCAAGTCTGGTGCGATGATTTCGCGGTGCTGCGCGATCTCGACGCCGGCAATGTTCAGGCGTTGTCCGGCGGCCGCGATCTGACCGCCAATCACGGCGGATCCACCGACTGGGGACGGCGGTTGCGGCTTACCGCCGAGGCGCTGAAGCAACGCGGCAAATCGACCATTAATTTCGAGAGTCACACGCCGGGAATGTTTGACCGCAAGAAGTTTATCGCGCTGGCGACTGAGTTTAAATCGGAACGGCTGACGGCTCCGGGCGTGACCTGTTATTCGCTCTATCACAACTACTACGGCAGTCGGGCGCCGGCGATGAACGCATTCAAAGCCACGTTCGAAAACGATGCCGGCGGCACGGAAAACGTCGCTTCGCGATGTGCCGGAAAATTCTTTCTCGGTTACAACGACAAAGGCTTCGATTCCGGCGTCCGGGTATTTCTCGAACAGACATTTCCAACCCCGTCCCGGTACGAATAACGCTGCGGCACGGTGCCGCTCGCCAGCCCGGCGAAAGAGGGCAAAGGAGCTTTCTTTATGCAGGTTATCCCCCTTTATTTGAACATTGACGGCCACGTCGCCACCCCGATGGATGCGTATAACGCGGTCAGAAACACGCCTCCGGCGCTGATGCGCGGGGTACGGGCGCTGCTGTGCCTACGCCTCGTGGATGACGAAGGCAACCAGGACGATTCCGGTATTGCCGCGCTGGCCAATTGGGAATTTGTGCTGGCCGGTGATTGGAATACGGCTACTACTCCGGAAATCCGGGTGAGTTCCGGGATCGCGGTGGTCAAAACTACGGTCGGAACCAAGACTTACAACGAAATCCAGATTCCGTTGACCGAGTTGAACACCGAAGAATTGATCAGCAAACTGGGCAACAATGCCAGTGCCGACTTGGGCGCGGAACTGGTGGGATTTGAAGCGGGAGAAACCGATCCCGGCTTCCTGATTCAGTTCACAATGCGGGTATATAACCGGCGTTCTACCGCCGGAACCGGCACGCCGACGCCGGTCGATGACGGTCTCTATTCGGCGGTGCAGATCGACAGCCTGTTGACGCAATATTACACCAGCGTCCAAGTCGATGCCAAGCTGTCCGGCTATGCGCTGACCGGCCATAATCACGACGCGATTTATGCGGCGATTGCGCACACCCATACCATCGGCGAAGTCGTCAATCTGCAAGCGGCGTTGGACGCCAAAGCCGATACCGTCACGGTAAATACGCACATTGCCGATGCGAATATTCACACTTCCACCGCGGAACGGGCGGAGGCAATCGCGCTGGGGCATGCGGTCACCGCGCACATGGCGAATACGGAAAACCCGCATGCCGTGACTAAAAGCCAGGTCGGTCTGGACAAGGTGGACAATACCAGCGATCTGGACAAACCGGTTTCGACCGCGCAATTGGCTGCGCTGAACGGCAAGCTGACGGCGACTTTCAGCGGCATTCAGGCGATCGTCAACAGTGCGGCGATTACCTATTATTCGACGCTGGAGGCATTGCTGGCGTACCTGAACACGCTTGATACTGAAGCAACCGAGGGGATCATCATAAATTTTGCTCCGGCCGATTACAGTATGACCGGAGCACTGGCGTTTCCGGCCATCCGCATGGTGTTAAACGGCAACAATTCCGAACTGATTATTTCCGGCGAACTGAGCTTTACCCGCAATGTGATCATTCGAAACTTTTCCGGCATTTCGGCCGCGACGCTGACCTTTCACAATGCTAATATCGACAATGCGGAACTGACCGGTACGATGGTGTGCCTCGGCAGCGTCAGTACGTCGTTCGTCAACGTCACCGGCGATGTGACCGTCAACTCGGCGAGCAAAGAACTGGTGTTTTCGCGCGGCACGATTGCCGGAAAAATCACATCGATCGGCAGTCTGGTACTGCTCGATGCCGCGGTCTACGCCAACTCGGACACTCCGGCGGTGTCATCCTCGGGCGGCGCGATCCGGGTGTTGAACTCGGTCATCATCAACACCGGGACCGGCGGCGGAATCAGCTGCGACAACGGCGCGACGGCGGCTTCGCCGAACATGCTGGCCGATGTGGTCATCATGAACGGTACGCTGACGGCGGGAACGGCGGTCACGCTGTTGGGCGTGATTTATGCCTCGGACGCGATTTCCGGCTCGGCGCTTGTCCGCATGATGTCCAAGGCGGACATCGGCCTCGGCAACGTCGACAATACCGCCGATCTAATCAAACCGGTCTCGATCGCGCAGCAGGCGGCGCTCGACGGTAAGGCGGCCATTGATCACAACCATGATACCGACTATGCCGTAAAGAGTTCCGAGCATGTTCATGCCAACCTGACCGTGCTGGAAAAGTTCTCGGAAAACATCTTCGGCAACCCGCTCTACGACGGTAAAAGCATCGTCGGCAGTTCGTCTTCCGGAGGGGCGCTGCTGAGCTCCGATTTTTTCGCCGTTAACCCCGGAGTCGCCAAGTCGGCGGCCATCAACGGCGGCGGCAGTTTCACCGGGGGGCTGACCGGCATCGTCGATTATGCGACCGCATTGCCGCAGAACTTTTTAACCTCGACTTACCAGGTAGCCTAAGGAGACCGCAATTATGACCATACGCATCGGCAGCATGGATTACAGCCTTTATTATGTGGATCCGTCGATCAGTACGGCGGGCAACGGCGGCACGCCGGAAACGGCGCTGGCGGACTTGCCCGTACTCGCCAATATCGTCGACAAAACCTGCTTTATTATTCGGCGGACGTCTACTGACTACGCCTGTCAGCATATTTACGGAGCCACTTCGACAGTCAAAAATCTGATTTTTCAGGGGATGCCGAAAAGTTCCGATCCGATGTATCAACTGATTCCGGCGGCGGCGCAGACCGCCTGGGGCGCGGACACCGCCGATTACGCCCAGATCAAAATCACCGGCAGCCAGTTGCTGAACCTGACCTCGCTGAACAACCTGCGCTGTTACGGCGTCCGCTTTTTCCGGACGGCCTCGGTGACGACCGGCGCTTATTTCTTCCAGATCAACGACAGTTCCAATGCCAACGTCAGCTTCCGGAAATGCAAGTTCACGCACGCCGCCGGCGACCTCAACACCTTCACCGGCGTAGTCGCCACTAATTATTACAGCCGTTACGTTTATATCGACGGCATCAACAGTTTCGAGTGCGTGGGCTGCGAAATCCATCATGCCAACGCCGACGATTATTTCGGCATCCGAGTCCGCAACGCCATGTTCGCGGTATGCTGCGATAACGTCGGATACGTAACCACCGGACGCGGTTATGTCATTTATCTCTGCGCCGACATCTCGTATCGCGGCAGCATCATTCGCTGCAACAACAATAAGTTCTATTATTACGGCAACGGCGCTCAAACCAACAGCAGTTACATTCCGGGCATGCTTTATACCGGTTGCGCCCGCCGCGTCGAAGTCAAAGGCCTGACGCTGACCTATGCCGGCACGCTGGGAACCTACAGCAACACGCTGTATTGCGAGCGATACATCGTGCTGATTCAGAACTGTTATCAGTACGACATCGCGGATATTTCGCTCGATCTCGGCAAATGCTGGAACTTTGCCGGAACCCAGGCGGCGTTGTGCATCAGCCCGGCGGAAACCGCCGACAACAACGATTACCTGAATTCCGTCAAAAATCTGACCGTTCAGGCGGCGGAATCGGACGGGTTCGGCAGTTACAACAACTACGATTCCGCGGACAACATCGACGAATATTCCTGGCCGTTGCGGTTGGCTTTGCCCTATGGCACCCAGCATGCCGCACTGGTCGATACAGTCACGGTCAACAATCCGCGCGGCAAATCGGCCTACTTTTCCGGCTGCAACGCCAAGAACGTCAATCTGAAAGGAACCGTCCGCGCCTACTCCTCGATCCTGTCAATCGCCACCTTATCCACCTGGTTTCCCGGCCGGGCGGTCTACGCCGCCACCGGGGCCAATATTTATATCGGCATCGCCACGGTCAACAAGGAGAACGCCACTTATCCGTATGCCGACGATTCGCTGGTGATTTCCACGCCGTATGAAACTACCGGGACGGTCTATGTGGCGCAGGCCAACTCGGCGGTGTTCGGCACGACGCTGTCAAGCAGCAGCGACCACTGGAATTCCGAGGAATTCATCGGCGTCGGCAGCCAGATCGCCGCCGGCAACTTCCGGCTGCGGACCAGCAACTATCTCTGCCAGACCTGGAACGTCAACCGGACCGGCGGCGCCTCGGCCTGTCTCAAACTCGAAGGTTCGGCCAACTCCGGGTCCGCCACGTTCATGGGCATCGGACGCTATCCCTATCAGGGGATTGAGGTCACGCCTACGGCTACCGGCGTTCACCTTGCCCGCGTCCATGTCGCCGCCAAAGGATTCAGCAGCACCGACGACCTGGCCGACAAGATTCAACTCGAGATTGAAGTTCCCGATGCCGACGGACGGGCGAAAGTGTACCGCAGCAATCTTTGCGGACGCTGGAGCGCCGATGCCGACAGCGTGTGGAACAACGACAGCGATCTGACGCAATATGTGTTGGAAATCCCGGTCAATATTGAAAGCGCGGACGCCGTCCAGTTCCGGATTTTCTACAACTATTACAGCGCCTCCGGGTTCCTCTACGTCGATCCGGCGGTGACGCTTACCGCCATCGTCTGAAAACTACTCCGCACCGGCTCGTAGCCGGTCTGGGGCCAGCGCAGAACGCGCTGGTCGCCAAAGGCGAAATCTTGTTTCATCCCATAACCCCTCAAAAGGAGGAATCATCATGTTCAAAACCCACGTTCTCAACCTCAAACGCGACCTCATTGACCGCCGCGACTTTATGCTCGGAGCCGAGCGTCTGGCTGCGGTACCCCGGCCGAAAACCGTCGATCTGCGCAGCGAATTGCCGGAAGTCTGGAATCAGGGCAACGTCGGCAGTTGCTTCGCCCACGCGGGCGCGGTCTGCCAGGCGCACCAGGTGTTCAAGGAAAGCGGCGGAATCATTACGCCGTCGCGGCTTTGCCTGGCGGTCACCACCCGTAGCGACGAAGGATCGCTCCAGGTCGACGAAGGAGCCTCGCTGCGCGGCACGGTCAAAGCCATGGCGCGGCACGGCGTACCGCCGGAAACGCTCTGGCCGTACGACGTCAGCAAGTACTTCGAGTTGCCGCCGCAAGATGTGCTTGCTCAGGCGGAAAAGTGGCAGGCACTCCGGTACTACCGCATCCCGGTCGGACGGCATGCGCCGGAATTGTTCCGTCGCGCCTTGGCGGCCGGGTTCATCGTCATGTTCGGCGCGGCATTGTACGATTCGTTCGAGTCCGATGAAGTCGCTAAATCCGGACGCGTTCCCATGCCGGACTTTACGGCGGAAACGTTGCTCGGCGGGCATGCCATGGCGGCGGTCGGCTACAATGCCGATCTTCTCGTCCGCAACAGTTGGGGACCGGAATGGGGCGATGGCGGCTATTGCCGGATGCCCGACGCCTATTTCGCCAACCCCGATCTGCTGTGGGACGCCTGGGTAATTTCGCTCACCGAAATCGGTCAATAACCAACAATAAAAAGGTAAAATCATGGCTGCAAAAAAATCCAAGTACCTCATTATCGTCCTTATCGTTGGCATAATCGGCGCGATTCTCGCCGTAGTTCTGACCGGATGCAACTCGACCAGTACGATCACCGAGTACGACCTCGCCAGCGGCAAACCGACCAAGGTCACCACCACCAGCGAATCCGTGATCGACCAGGTCACCAAGTCCACCAAGGACAAAACCTGCTACGTCTGGACGAAAGGCTGGGGCGGCAAACTGAACGTCGCATCCTGCACGACCGACAATCCGATTCCGGGCTTCGACGCCGAACTGTTCAATCTCGACAAAGGAGCTCTGACGATTCACAAAGATCAGGCCAACATGGACAAGCTGGCCGACGTGATCAAAGCCTGTAACGCCACCGCCTTGCAGGTTTCTACAGAGGGGATCGGCGGCAGTACCGGTTCGGCCGTCGATGCGTCGAATGCCACGGTCAAAGCAAATTCCGCAAGTAAGTCTACTGAGGCTAAATAATAACCGAAACCTCAAGGAGTTTCTATGTCGAAAGTCAAAGAAGTCAAAAAGCTGCTGAAACTGGTCGAAAAGTACGATCTCGAAGGTCGCGAAATCCTGAAGAAATACACTCCGACGAAACTGGCGAAAATCTATAACGGCATCGGCCCCGACGCGTTTCCCGAATGGTTGCGCGATGTAATCACCGACCTGCATCCTTCTCTGGCGATCGTCGCCCTGATTCACGATGTAGAGTGGTACGAAAGCGACAACACCGAGGCAAGTTTTACCGCCTCGAACGACCGTTTCCGCCGCAACGGCTATAAAGTAGCCAAAGCCGAATACGGCTGGTGGAATCCGGCGCGGTATTTCGTGATGTGGGATGCCCGGAAGTTTGCCTGGGCCTGCCAGGAGTTCGGCTGGGGTGCCTGGCTTACCGACGGCATCGTCGCCCCGATTGTCGGTAAGAGAAAATAACCCGTCTCAGCCGCCGGGGAAAACCGCCCGGCGGCAGCCGGTTATTACATTAAAAAACTTGACATTTAATGGATAATAGGTTATCTTTTAATTGAAAAAACAAACGTTAAAAGATGAAATAATGACTGTTATAAAAAACAACATTCAGAGCCTGTTGCCACCATCGCCGGAAGAGCTGATGCCGGACTTGGCTCGCAAGGCTAAAGCGTTGCGATTGGCGGCCAACCTGACGCAGAGCGGATTGGCTTCTCGTTCCGGCGTGAGTCTGGGGACCATTAAACATTTTGAGCGCACCGGCGAAGTTTCGTTAAAATCGTTGCTGAACATTGCCTTGGCGCTGCATCGACTGGAGGATTTTGAGGCTGTGTTTCGCGCTTTCGATGTGCCTCAGACGTTGTTTACGGAAGAAAAAAGAATGGTGCGCCAAAGAGGACGGTTGAAATGAAACTCAAGGTTTTTCTCCATGCTTGCGGAGCGCGTCATTTTGTCGGACTTCTGGCGGAAGAAGGTAACCGCATCTTTTTTGAATACAGCCCGGAATTTCTGCCATCGGGCATCGAGCTTTCGCCTTTTCAATTACCGCTGCGTCCGGGGGTTTTTGAAGATAAAAAACGTACTTTTGACGGGCTTTTCGGCCTTTTTAACGACAGCTTGCCGGACGGTTGGGGATGTTTGCTGCTGGACCGGATGCTTCGTAAAAAAGGATTGTCCTATCATCAAATCACACCGTTGAACCGGCTATCGCTGGTCGGACGTAATCCCATGGGGGCGCTGGAATATGAACCGGCGGAAAATGGGTCGGATCATGGCGGTGACGTCGAACTGGATGCGCTTTCCGGTGAAATCGGCAAGGTGCTGGCCGGGGAAAACTCCGAGGTATTGGATGAACTGTTGAAGCTTAACGGGTCGTCCGGCGGGGCTCGTCCCAAAATTGCCGCATTGGTATCGCCAGATAAAAAACAGGTCATTCATGGCACCGCAAAGTTGCCCGATGGATTCTCTCCCTGGATCATAAAATTTTCGGAGTCGATGGACGGCAAAGACAGCGGCGTCATGGAATATCTTTATTCCTTGATGGCCCGGCAAGCAGGAATCGACATGCCGGAAACGTTCCTGTTTCCGTCCCGAACCTGCCGCGGCTACTTCGGCGTGAATCGTTTTGACCGTAACGGAGCGCTGAAGATTCATGTGCATACGGCCTGCGGTCTGCTGCATGCGTCGCATCGCATCGGCAGTATCGATTATGAAAATCTGCTGAAACTGACCCAACGCCTGACCTGCAATCAGGCCGATGTGGCGAAATTGGCTCGCCTGATGATATTCAACGTCAAAACCGGGAATCGCGACGACCACAGCAAAAACTTTTCTTTTCTGCTGACGGAAAACCGGGAGTGGAAACTTGCGCCGGCTTATGATCTTACGCCATCGACCGGCATCAATGGGGAACAGACGTCCATGGTAAACGGCAAAGGTACCGGCATTACCGACGACGACCTGATTGCAACGGCGCAGACCGCCGGCATCTCCAAGCATAAAACACAGGAAATGATTCAAGCAGTCAATGAAGCGGTTGCCATGTTGCCGAAATTGCAAAAACAATACGGGGTAACCGCCTGATTGCGCCCTGCTGCGATTATGCGGTCATTTCTGATTTTCCGGTTCATTCGGGTATGAAATGATGCTGAACCATGCAGAAACTAAAATAAAAAAACCACGAAGATCATTGCGCCGGAAGAGTTTCAGGCCGCCGAAAGCGGAGCGCCCCTGGCCGAAAACCTGTACGGAGACGGACAGGAAGCGCTGGACATGCCAGGGGCCGCAGTACATTACCGCGCCATCAGCGCGAACACGCCCCAACCAAGGTATTCTCGCGTGTATGCGGCGTAACGTTTGGGCTCTGCGGTCAGTTTGGCGCGAACCTCTTGAGCGAAGTCGTCGCTGGAATTCGCTTCGAGCCATAGGCGCATGGTGAGCCACTTGGCCGCCTCGTACCGATCCCAGCCTTCCTGATCGGCCAGAACCATTTCCACAACGTCGTAGCCAAGGTCGCCGAATGATGCGATAAGTTCAGGAAGCATGAGGAACTCGGAAATAGCATCGACACCGCATCCCTTGGCGACGTCTTCCGTCGTCGGCAACCGCCAGTAGGGTTCGCCGATCAGGATGATGCCGCCAGGTTGAAGACTTTTCGTCAGAAGCTCGATAGTACCGGCGACTCCGCCTCCGATCCATGTGGCGCCGACGCAGGCCGCCACGCCAACCTTTTTGTCGGTGACATAGCCGGCAGCGTCGCCATGGATGAACTCGACTTGATCGGCGACTCCAAGCTCTTTCGCCCGGAGTTTCGCCTGTTCGCTGAACAGCCGGCTCATGTCGATGCCGACGCCGGAGATGCCATAATCGCGAGCCCAGGTACACAGCATCTCGCCCGAACCGCTGCCAAGATCGAGTACGCGAGTTCCTGATTTCATACGCAATACAGCGCCGAGGGTGGCGAGTTTTTCCGACGTGAACGGATTATGGATGCGGTGAGCGCTTTCGGTAATGTTGAAAATACGCGGGATGTCCATTGTCATTGTTCCTTATTTTTTATTACTTTTTTGATGGAGTTTTTCCGTATGAAGCTCTCGATATGCGCCTTTAAAAGATCAATAGCTTTTTCCCCGTCGGACGGCGCGTCCGCCATGCTGAGCAACAGATAAAACGGAGCATGAAATTCAAGTGCCAACAGTCTGGGATTGCTATTTTTCAAAACTCCTCGCGCCATCATTTCGCGAAACAAATCCTCCAGATAACTGACCGGCCCGCCGGCAAACACCTTGTGGTACCAGTCCGCCATTTCCGGGTTTCTATACTGCTCGAGGGTCACCATCTTGCGAAAATTTTGTCCGAATTCATCCTCCGTCAAGAACCGGAATTGCGATATGATGAAACTTTTGATATTATCCATCGAGACACCGCAGTAAGCCGATGGTGATTGGTCGAAAGTCACCTCCGGCACTTCATGCTTTTTCGCACACTCAACGTCGATTTGAACCATGCGATCTACGATGCTGTCAAATATCTCTCTCTTGTTTTTATAGTGTCGGTACAACGCCCCTTTCGTCATTCCGAGCATTCCGGCTATGGCGCTGACGGAAACGGCCTCATAGCCGTCATTCGCAAACAACTGCAATGCCGTTATCAATATTTTTTCCTTGGTATCACTCATTATGATATCCCTTATTAAGTAAACGTTCGTTTACTTATAGTGTAGTATACGACCGTTTACTTGTCAATGTTTTGCTTGGAAAAAATGGAAAAATCGCCGACATACCCCCATGATTTTCCATATAGGAACAAAGTTTGAATGCTATCTGCCGGACAGTAAGCAGTTGATGACGGAACTGCTGACCTTCCTGCACAACGCCTACGACGAAGAAAAGATGCATGCCCGGATCGAAGCGGAAATTGCCGAATAATCAGGCGGAGATTAAAACCTTGAAACAGTTTTGATCTCCGCTTGAATAGTTGACCTTCCCGCGACAATTATATGTCACCGTAAAATCTTGGAAAGGACTTACGGGACTGGGGCGCATGGCCGGAGAAATCTCGTCATGCGCCCCGCCTCATTTTATAACCCAGTTTTCGACTCCATCCATTACGATTGATTTAGTGTGCATCCGGCCGTATCGCTCCGTTTCATACCCTGCTTTTTCACGATTCCAAAGGAATACCATGTCCGGTATTTTGCAGCCGTTTCCGCCCGTGTTTTGCCCCTGTGTGAATAATTGCAAATACTTCAATATAAACATTTTATATCGTTGCTATTATCGCACACCGGATCAAACATATACACAGAAAGCAAGAGTGGTCAACACCAAGCCGGAACAGCAACGGGAGAACGAAAATGACGACGATGAAAGAGATCAGATACGGGGTGGAAATCGAAACGATCAAGTTGGGACGCGAAGCCGCCGCCAAGGCGATCCAGAGCGTGGTCGGCGGCAGCGTCCGGTACGCCGGCGGCCCCTACGATGCCTGGGAATGCCGCGCGACCGACGGACGGATTTGGCGGTCGGTCAACGATTCCAGCCTGACCGCGGCCCCCAGCCACCTTCGCGCCGAAGTGGTTACCCCGATTCTGAATTACGCCGATCTCGACACCTTGCAGGAAGTGATCCGGGCGTTGCACAAAGCCGGAGCCCGCCCCCACGCTTGTTGCGGAATCCACATTCACATCGACGGCGCCAATTTCGACGCCAAAAGACTGAACAACCTCGCGAAAATCTGGTACAAGCAGGAAAACCTGATTATCGCCGCCCTCGGTACCAGCCCGGCCCGGTTGCAAAGCTACACCCGCCCGATGAATTCCGAATTTATCGAACGGATTGAACGGAAACATCCCAAGACCCGCGAAGAATTTACCGAAGCGTGGTACGGCTACCGCAATACCAACCCCGAGCATTACGACCGCAGTCGGTATACCACCCTAAATTTTCACAGTTTCGCCTTTCGCGGTTCG
>Ga0160425_1002210_pt1 | contig 16291 bp, 17 predicted proteins | sample BioMet8_FD_108193 | JGI IMG/M metagenome (GOLD analysis project Ga0160425, IMG submission 108193) | Microbial communities from bioreactor (seeded with sewage sludge) at Lawrence Berkeley National Lab, California, USA - Biofuel... | ecosystem: Engineered > Bioreactor > Anaerobic > Unclassified ...
TATTAACATGACTGGCAACAGCTACAGACTGGCTCACCACCAGTCCATTACAAACTAAAAACTGGCCGTGAAAAAGTGTGCATTTGCTGGCGAAAAAGTGTGCATTTTACTTGACTGCTTACAGGCGGTCCCGGAACAGGCAAAACAACCACAACACTTGGTATCATCACCGCATTCCGTGAAGTTGGTGCTGAGATTTTATTGGCTGCGCCCACAGGCAGAGCCGCCAAAAGATTGTCTGAGACTACTAATATGGAAGCAAAAACGATACATCGTCTGCTGGAGGTGAAGCCGCCAGAGGGGTATCAGCGCAATGAGGAGAATCCGCTAAAGGGGGATGTTCTCATTGTAGACGAGTGCTCTATGATTGATATCATGCTGATGTATAATCTCTTGAAAGCTGTTCCAGACCGTATGACGGTCATTCTGGTTGGCGATATAGATCAGCTTCCGAGTGTCGGAGCAGGTAATGTTCTCCGGGATATGATTGACTCAGAAGCTTTTCCTGTGGTGAGATTAACACGCATTTTTCGGCAAGCACAGTCCAGCCGCATTGTTATGAATGCACATCGAATCAACAAAGGGGGGTTCCCGGATATCTCCAATGGTATGAGCACAGACTTCTTCTTTCTGGAACAGCAGGAACCCGAGGGTGCTGTGCAGACAGTAGTAGATTTGGTTCAGCGTCGGCTACCGCAAAAATATAAAATGAACTCCACTGATATTCAAGTGCTTGTTCCTATGCAACGAGGTGTCGTTGGTGCAAGTAATTTAAACCAAGCAATCCAAAGTGCAGTTAATCCAGGGGAAAACGGTCTACGTAGAGGCGGTTATCTGTACAAGACAAATGACAAGGTCATGCAGATTCGGAACAATTATGACAAGGAAGTATTCAATGGGGATATCGGCATCGTGGAAAGTGTGGACTTAGAGATGCGTGAACTCACTGTCCGCTTTGACGACCGAGCGGTAATTTACGATGCAACCGAACTTGACGAACTGGTCTTAGCCTATGCTACTACCATCCATAAGGCACAGGGATCAGAATACCCCATCGTTGTTATGCCTCTGCTTATGAACCATTATGTAATGCTCCAACGCAATCTGGTCTATACGGGAATCACTCGTGCAAAGAAAATCCTGGTTCTTATAGGAACGAAAAAAGCCCTGTCCTATGCAGTTCGGAATTTGACCGTTAATAAGCGAAACACAATGCTGAAGGAGCGAATTCAAAAGGTGTGTGGTACAGTAGGTTAAAACACGAGTTACCTGAAAGACTGCTCCCATTCTAATTAAGAACCACCCGTGAACAACCCGAGCAAAGCGGATACTCATACGGTCAATGATCTTATTGCCAAGCACGGCGTTTCTCTCAATGCGGAGACGCTAATCCACAGCGACCAGGGCGCTCATTATACCAGTGTGAGGTTTATTCAGCTCGTGAAGGACAGCTCGCTGCGACAGTCCATGTCCCGTCGAGCCAACTGCTGGGACAACGCCCCGCAGGAAAGCTTCTTCGGCCACATGAAGGATGAGATAGATATATCCTCTTGTGAGACCGTTCATGAGGTATATGAGGTTCTTCTAGCGTGGACTGAGTATTACAATACCGAACGCTACCAATGGGATCTGGCAAGGCTCTCGCCGAGAGAATACTACGACTACCTCATGACCGGTAAGTATCCGCTGGCCATTCCCGCACCAAAATCGAATTGACGCATTTCCTTTGCCCTTCTGACCTCGCCGAAAACCCATCTTGTCCTTGACATAGGGTACACTTTAGCAAGTCAAACGGGCGCGCTGCAAAACATTTCCCTTTTGCAGCGCGCCCCCATGATTTTATCTTATGAGCGTCAGCGCCCTCATGACGGCGCCCTGGGCGGCGATGTTCACCGACTCCGCAAGCCAGTTGTTCCGCGCCCGGCTGAAATCCAGCTTCTTTGCCATTACTTCCATGGCGGATATACCAGCGATTCCCGCCGCCAGCCACAGGCACTGTGGGAAACCCATGAGCCGCGCAAATATACCTGCCGCGCGTTTTGGATGCCTAAGCACCCCGGCCGTCATCACAGCAAAGCCCGCCGGCATAAGCGCCTGAAACGCTGAGTTAAGGATCTCCTCGTTCCTGCCCTTCACGGCCAGCATTACCTTCCAGCCCACTTTGCACAATCCGGCGGCAGTGCATATATTTGAGCCCGCGCTGAAAAGCGGACTGTCCAGGAGCATGGAAAGCACTTCTCCTCCTGAGCGGAAAAACAACACCGGCACCAGATCCGTCAGCGCCAGCGGCAATGTAAAGTTTTCTTTGTCCTGAACGGTTTCTCCCAACATGCTCTCTCCTATTCTTCTCCGGTTTTTGACGGAATGGCCTTGCTGCCCGGCAGAAACATGCCCAGGCCAGCGGCGCACAGTACAGCCCCCAGTGCCATTGCCCGGGAAACATCCGTGCGGGCTGCGGCGCCGAACACAAGATTTGTGAGCACTCCCACCGATTCCATTATCACCGCGTTAATGCTCAGCGCCGTAGCCCTGTCGGATGAGTTTACCTTGCGGTTCTGCATCTCTGTATGCAGCGGCTGGAACAGGCTGAAGCCGATCCTGAGGACGACTATTGCCAGAACGGACAGCACCGGGCTGACGGTCAGCGCCAGCGCGGCGCAGGCGGCCGCGCACACGGCAAACAGCAGCGCGCCTAAGCGCCGCTCCCCGAGTTTTCCGGTAAGTCTGGCCGAAAACCCGCCCGTCAGGCCCGCCACGGTCACGCCGATGTATATAAGTCCTATATCTCTGTCGGCAAGCCCGCACTTCACATACTGCATCTGGTTGAGAAACACCGTGATCATCTGGTGGGTCTCGTTCAAAAGCGCCACGCTGAGAATGAAAAGCAAAAATTTTCTGTCCTTTGCGACACTTTTGAAAATGCGCGCGAACTCCCGCCCCTGCGAGCCCCTCTCCCGCTCCGGAGGCTTTACATCGTCAAGAAACAGGGTCAGCACCGCCATGACGCCGTAGCTTATAACAGTGAGCAGACCGGCGAGACGATAATCCTCGCCGATGAAAAGCGAATACGCTCCGGCAGCGATTATCAGACCGGCAGTGCCCAGGTTGTTGTAAGTGCCGAATACGGACTGGGCTTCGCCGCTGCCGCAGGAGAGGTACAATATGCTGGTGTCCAGCCCGGAGAGACTTGCCATGACAACGCTGAGCATACTGCGCTCAGTCAGAAACATGCCGAAGCCCCCGGCCTGCCAGAATACTATCTTGGACGCAAAATATAGAAAACTGCAGCCCACCATCATGTTTTTATATCCAATGCGGTCGGCCAGCATGCCGCAGGGCAGCTCCAGTGCAAGGCACAGCGCCATGGATATGCTCTCGATGAGGGTTATCTGAAATATGTTCAATCCGGCCGCCTGCCGGTACAGCGTGGCAATCGGCCCGTAGAAGATCATGCCGCCCAAAAGCGAAACGGCATACATCAGCCAGATATTCTTTTTTATGCGCATCTTTCGAATTCCTCCGTATGTGCATGCAAAATACGGCCGGGCGGTGCCCAGCCTGAAAAATATTTATTTTGTGCACATCATGTCGGACTCATTTCTGAAAAGATGCCTCCGTTTCGGACTTTTTCTAACAATATCACAGCGGGCGCCGCCATTGCAATACGCAAAGAGAATTTATAGTGCCTGATAATCGAAAATCCACGCGCTTCCTCCCGCCGTACTGCGGCGGATGTGGAGGTCGAGCGCACCGGCGGCAGCATCACGAACTTCATTTTCCGGGTCAGCACATGCATGGGAAAATAAACATTATCAGTTAAAAAACATGCGAAGGGGAAATTTCCCCTCCGCATGTTTCAGATTATGTTCAGCCCGCGTCGCCCTGAGCCGGAGTATAAAGCTGCTGTGCCATGTCCAGCAACGCGCTCTGGGACGCGCCGTCCGACATTGTTAGGCTGTACAGCAAGCCCGGTACCACGTCAAACCATACCAGCTTCCCGCTGCCGTCCATATTGTAATATATTCTGGCATTGCACCAGCCCACCTGCGTGGAGGCGCTGACCTGGTACTTTTCGCTGTCGCCGGATATGTCGGCAAAGTTTTCGTCCACACTGGATGTGGAAGCGGTGCGGTAGGCATATTTAACGCCGTCCAAAGTGAACGATGTCTCTGCCACCGTCAGTCCGTCCTGAAGCATGGCGCTGTAAGATACGTCCTTTGCGCCCTCCGGCGCTACCTCCATCTCATAGCCCAGCGTATCCACTATCTGCTGCGCCGTGTTCAGCACGCTCAGCGCGTCGGCGCTCTGTGCGCTGAGGCACCACTGAGTTCCGTCATCGGCGGAGTACCAGCCGACCCATGAGGCATTGTCGGCGTTGGATTCGTTCATCTGCATTTCAAGCGTGCCGGCCTTCCAGCTTAAGGTCTGCGCCCAGTCGGCGCTGATACCGGAAATATCCTTAGAGCTCTCCGTTTTCAGCGCGCGGCAGGTGTATTCCTGGCCGCCGCTTTGAAATGTCACCTGAGCCATCGGGAGGGCCGCACCGCTGTCAACGGTGGAGTAGGCAGCGTTCTTGGCGTCATCCGGCAGCGGCAGCGAGTAGCCCAGCTCGGTTATCTGGGCTTCGGTGACCTCCTTCACCGGGTTTGCCGTCTGCACTCCGCCGGGGGCTTTGGGATGCGTAAGCATGCCCACCGCCGCGATGCACACGCAGGCGGCCACCGCCGCATAGGCAATCACTTTCCATGTTCTGTTATTTTTGTGCGGAGTCTCGGCCTCTTCCAGCAGGCCATCGTCCACAGAGCGCATCAGCGTATCGAATCTGCTTTCGTTCATATTGATATATTCTCCTTTATCATTGCTTCGCGCAGACGGTTCCTTGTTCGGAACAGCGACGACTTTACCTTCTCCTCGCCGGCACGGCATGAGCAGGCGATCTCTTCTATGCTCTCTCCGTACCAGTAGCGCCTTATAAAATAAATCCTTGCGTCTCTTGGCTGTGCACGGAGGAAGCCGTTGAGAAAGGTACGAAACTCGCCAGCTTCGGCGGCGCGTTCCGGCTCGTCTTTATCGCCGCATATGCACCCCTCCAGCTCCTCAAAGGCGTCCGTCAGTGCCGTGGAGCGGCGGGAGGCGCTGTTATAGTCGTACCTGTCCAGCGCCAGATTGCGGGCAATCCTTGCAAGATAAGCTTTCAGCGACCTGGGGTGCTCCGGCGGTATGGAATTCCACGCGCGTAAAAACGCGTCACTGGCGCACTCCTCCGCGTCCCTTCCGTCCGGAAGTATGTGCCCGGCGATTTCCATGCACAGTTTGCCATATTTGTCCTGCATTTCTTTTACCGCGGTTCCGTCCCGGCGGAAGGACAGTTCAACGATCTGTTCATCTTCCAATGTGCCCACTCCTGTCTTTGTCGGCCGCGCCCGAGCCGGCCGTGTTACTGTCGATCGACTTCTTTTAATATGACGGATGAAGGCTTCAAAACGTTGCACGGCATATAGTTTTTTCGCATAAATTTACCGCAGCTGGTCAAAAGCCGCATGGGGAGAGTGTGAGCGGGGATTGGTTATTCCCGCTCACTCTATTTGAACGAAGCGGATAACTCCGCGGCCTTGCCGCGGCGCCAAAAACGCAGGTCCCCAGCGGGGCCCTGCGTTTTTGGTGCATCAGAGCAATCCATATTAGAACCCGTCTTTTCCTCGGCCGCGAGCCCAGCGCAGCTGGTAGCGGCCGAAGAAGGAGAAAAAACCCCGTCCTGCGCAGTTTGCCGCGAAAGCGGGAAACGGAGCGGTAAGGGGTTCTTTCGATGTGGTGCCGGTGGCGGGGGTCGAACCCGCACGGTGTCGCCACCGCGGGATTTTGAGTCCCGTACGTCTGCCAATTCCATCACACCGGCTCAAGACATGGGGTGATTATAAACCATAGCAAACCATTTTTCAAGCACTTTGCCGAAGTGAGACTTTTTTGCTCACAAAAATTTTCATTTTTTAAAATTTTCCCTACCACATTTAGATGGTATGTGATACAATAGTGACAAAATATTGTAAAACATTAAAGAAATGAGGCGTTGTGAGTGAAGAAGATACTTGTCCTCGAGGATGAATCCAGCATCAGGAGCTTCGTCGTCATAAATCTGCGCCGCAGCGGCTACGAACCCATTGAAGCCGGCACCGGTACTGAGGCGCTGGAGAAGCTGAAGGAAAATCCTGATATCTGCCTAGCGCTGCTGGACGTCATGCTGCCTGATATAGACGGCTTTGAGGTCTGCCGACGCATCCGCGCGTCTGGTTCCCACATGGGCATCATCATGCTGACTGCAAAAAGTCAGGAGATCGACAAGGTCACAGGACTTATGACAGGCGCCGACGACTACGTCACTAAGCCCTTCTCCCCCGCCGAGCTCACGGCCCGCGTGGACGCTCTTGTGCGCAGACTGGGTCTGGATGAGGACGATAAGAACTCCTTTGAGCTTGTAAGCGGTCCTTTTACCCTGAATACCCGCAACCGCACTCTGGAGAAGGACGGCAAACGTCTGCGTCTGACCCAGATAGAATACCAGCTGATGAAGCTGTTCATGGACAATCCCGGCAAGGCCATGTCCCGCGAGGATATACTGAAGGCTGTTTGGGGCGAACAGTTCAACGGAGAATACAAAACTGTGGACGTGAACATACGCCGCCTGCGCATAAAGATTGAGGCGGATCCCACTGAGCCCGAGTATCTGACCACCGTCTGGGGCTACGGCTACAAATGGGGCTATTGACGCCCCAATCTCCTGCTGGGAGCTGTTATGAAGTTTAAGCAATTTTTTAAACGACTGAAGGTGCGGCTGGCCATCGGCAGCACTGCTCTTTTGGTCTGCATATTTTTGGTGTACCGTCTGGCTCAAAGCGACCATTCCGGCTGGGCCACGGTGCTGCTGATTTTTTCTCTGGCAGTGCTGGCCGTGATAAACATATGGTTCTACCGGGACGTGACAGGCCCGCTGGGCGCTCTCACCCAGTCAGCCCGCAACATTGCCGACGGCAGCTACGGAGTGCAGTGCCGCAAATTCGACGACAACGAGATCGGTCAGCTCACCGACGAGATAAACCAGATGTCGGAAAAGATCGCCACAGCCGACAAGGTGCGCACAGAGTTTATATCTCAGGTTTCCCACGAGCTGCGCACACCGCTGACGGCCATCACCGGCTGGAGCGAGACTCTGGCCTTCGACCCCGCCATCACCGGCGACTCCATGAAGGGCGTAAAGATCATCTCCAAGGAGGCCAACCGCCTCACCGGCATGGTCGAGGAGCTTTTGGAATTCACCCGCATTCAGGACGGGCGCTTCAATCTGCGCATAGAGCTGGTGGATATTACGGCGGAGCTGGAGGACGCGCTTTTTACCTACGGCGAGCTTTTGCGTCAGGCCGGGCTGGAGATAAACTACACCTCCCCCGACTATGAGATACCCCTCATCCCCGGAGATCCGGAACGGCTGAAGCAGGTGTTCCTGAACATTCTTGACAATGCCGCCGCTCACGGCGGTGACGGCGGAAAGGTTGATGTTTCCATCCGCTCAGACGGCAAATATGTTATAATAACCATGCGGGATTACGGCCGGGGCATACCGGAAGCCGAGCTCCCGCACGTGAAGGAAAAGTTTTTCAAGGGCAGCTCAAAGGACCGCGGCAACGGCATCGGCCTTTCCGTCTGCGACGAGATAGTGACGCGGCACGGCGGGAAGCTCACCGTTGCCAACGCTGAAGGCGGCGGCTGCACGGTCGCCATTTATCTTCCTATGGCTCAGAAATAATATCACAGAGGTAAACATGTCAGAAACAGAAAAAAGCAGCAACAGCGCATCCTGCGGCTTCCGCACCTCCATCGGCGGGCAGGCCCTTATAGAGGGCATAATGATGCGCGGCCCCAAACGGCAGTCCATTGTCTGCCGCACCAAAGACGGGCTGGTGGAAAAGGTCGAGGAACTGAAATGGGTTAAGGACAAATATCCCATACTGGGATGGCCGTTTATCCGCGGCTGCGCCGTTTTCCTTGACTCCATGATAAAGGGCGTTCAGGCCCTGTCCTACTCTGCGGAGCTGGTGCCCGACGACGAGGATGCCGAACCCGACAAGGTGGACGAGTGGGTTGAAAAGCACTTTACCGCTGAAAAAGCCCAGAAAATAATTATCGGCATCGCCGTGGTGCTGGGCATTGGCCTTTCGGTGGTGCTGTTTGCGGTGCTGCCCACATTCATCGCGGGCTTTATAAAAAGCGTACACACCCACTATTTTGCCAGAAACCTTATTGAGGGCGGCTTCAGAATAGTGATATTTCTTTTGTATATGTGGCTGTGTTCGCGCATGAAGGATATGAAGAGGCTTTTTTCATATCACGGGGCGGAGCACAAGACCATCTTCTGCTACGAGCACGGCAAACCGCTCACCGTTGATAATGTACGGCCCGAATCCCGCTTCCATCCCCGCTGCGGAACAAGCTTTCTGTTTGTGGTCATCATAATCAGCATCCTGGTGAACTCCGTGGTGCAGGTTTCCAACACATGGGCCCGCGTAGGCATACACATTCTGCTCATCCCTGTGGTTGTGGGCATAAGCTATGAGATAAACCGCTGGTGCGGCCGGCACGACAACTGGTTGTCAGCCGGTCTCTCGGCTCCCGGCAAGTGGCTGCAGAGACTTACCACCAACGAGCCGGACGACAGTATGATAGAGTGCGCCATACGGGCACTTGAGCTGGTGGTGCCGGAGGAGAAGGGCGCGGACGCCTGGTAAGCGATAGAATTCCGGGAAAAGAGATATGCCGAAAACTTATAATGACATCTATATAGAGACAAGAAACATCCTGCGGGATAACGGTGTGGAGAGCTGCGCGCTGGAGGCGCGGGTGATCACCTGCATCGCCTCCGGCAAAACCAATACCGAGCTTCTTCGCGACCTGACACTGTACTCCTCACCGGAGATAGAGCAGGCTGCGGAGGACATGGTGAAGCGCCGTCTTCTTGGCGAACCCGTGGCCTATATTACCGGCTCCTGGGAATTTTACGGGCTTCCCTTTGCGGTGACGCCGGACGTGCTCATTCCACGAATGGACACTGAGGTGCTGGTGGACGCGGCCATCCGGTCCATCGACGGGCGCAAAATGGACGCGCGCATACTTGATCTGTGCTGCGGCTCCGGCTGCATCGGATGTGCCATCGCCCATGAGATGCCCGCCACCCGCATAGTTGCGGTGGACATCAGCGCCAAGGCCCTGCAGATCAGCCGCAAAAACGCGGAGATGAACCGAGTTAACGCCCGGATGATATGTATACAGGCCGACGCCAAGGCCTCCCCTCCCATGGGGATAGGCACCTTCGACCTGATAGTCTGCAACCCTCCCTACATTCCGGCGCCGGAGCTTATGACGCTGGACCGCTCCGTCAGGGATTACGAACCCCTGTGGGCGCTGGACGGCGGCGAGGACGGTCTGGACTTTTACCGTGCGGTACTGAAATACTGGAAATGCGTACTGCGCCCCGGCGGGCAGATAATGTTCGAAGTGGGCGAGGGTCAGGCGGAGCCGGTGAAGGAACTGCTGCTGAAAAACGGCTTTCTTGGCGTCGAGACCTTCGACGACACTATAAATGTTAAACGCGTCGTGGCGGCAAAATTGTAATCGTGATTAATAAAATTCATTTTTAGAGGTGTAACATGGCCACAAAGACTAAAGCTCCCATAACCACTCCTGGTCAGGCGGACGACAAGAAAAAGGCCCTTGAAACGGCCATAGCGCAGATAGAGAAAAACTACGGCAAGGGCGCCATAATGCGTCTGGGCGACGACATCCCCGTGAACTGCGAAGCTCTGTCCACTGGCTCCCTGTCTCTGGACATGGCGCTGGGCATCGGCGGCGTGCCAAAGGGCCGCATAATCGAGATTTACGGGCCTGAGGCCTCCGGCAAGACCACGCTGGCGCTGCACATTGTGGCCTCCGCCCAGAAAAACGGCGGCGAGGCCGCGTACATCGACGTGGAGCACGCACTGGAGCCCGCCTATGCCCAGGCTCTGGGCGTGGACATCGACAGTCTGCTCATTTCCCAGCCGGACACCGGCGAGCAGGCCCTGGACATCACCGAATCCCTTGTGCGCTCCGGTGCCGTGGACGTGGTGGTCATCGACTCCGTGGCCGCTCTCATCCCCCGCATAGAGCTTGAGGGCGAGATGGGCGACGCCGTAGTGGGCGCGCTGGCAAGACTAATGTCCCAGGCCATGCGCCGTCTGGCAGGAGCAATATCCAAAAACGGCTGCACAGTGGTGTTCATAAACCAGCTGCGTCAGAAGATCGGTGTCATGTACGGCAACCCTGAGACCACCCCCGGCGGTCTGGCGCTGAAGTACTACGCCTCCGTGCGCATCGACGTGCGCCGCATAGAGTCCCTTAAGGTGGGCAGCGAGATAATCGGCAACCGCACCCGTGCCAAGGTCATTAAAAACAAGGTGGCTCCCCCCTTCAAGGAAGCCGAGTTCGACATCATATACGGCCACGGCATATCCCGCATGGGCGAGGTTGTGGATCTGGGTGTGAAGCTGGGCATCATCGACAAGGCCGGCGCATGGTTCACCGTCAACGGTGAGCGCGTGCAGGGCCGCGACGGTGTGAAGCAGTATCTGGAGGAAAATCCGGACGCCTGCGGCATTATAGAAAAGCAGATCATGGAAAACGCCGACAAGCTGACCCAGAAAGCCCAGCGCGAGGCTGCGCAGGCCGCCGGCAAGGCGGTGGACGTGTCCGCCGAGGACTTTGAGGGCTGACGGACTTGCGCATCATCGGTATAAGGCAAACCTCGCCGGAACGCTTCTCCCTTGAGATGTCCGGCGGCAGCGAGATAAGAACCACCCTTGAGGTGGTAACGGATATGTACCTGCGCTCCGATATGGAGCTTTCGGACAAGGAGCTGGAGGCGGTCAAAACCGCCTCCCGCTATTCATTGTGCAAAGCCCGCGCCATACGTCTCATCAATCAGCAGGCCATGTCCAAAAAAGGGCTCAGGGACAAGCTGACGGAAAAGGGCGAGGAGCCGGAGGACGCGGAAAAAGCGGCCGACTGGCTGGAGGCCATGGGTCTTCTGAGCGACGCTGCCTTCGGCGGCATGGTGGTGCGACACTACGCGGCAAAGGGCTACGGCGCCGGCAGAATAAGAAACGAGCTTTTCCGCCGCGGAGTGCCCAAGGAGCTGTGGGACGACGCGCTTTCGGAAATGCCGGTGCAGGACGACGCCATAGATAAATTCGTCCGCTCCCGGCTCACCGACCCCTCCGACAGAGCGCAGATAAAGAAAGTCACGGACGGGCTTGTCCGCCGGGGCTATTCATGGGGTGAAATAAAGGAAGCTTTGGAGCGGTTCAAGGCGGAACTTGAGGAGGGCGAATGGACAGAACAATAGCTCTTATATCGCTGGGCTGCGCCAAAAATCTGGTGAATTCCGAGCAGATGCTCTATCTGCTCAACGAGGCGGGTTACGCCATCGCGCCCTCCCCCGACGGGGCGGACGCCGTCATCATAAATACCTGCGGCTTCATCGACGCTGCCAAAAGCGAGGCCATAGACACCATACTGGACGCGGCAAAGCTGAAAGCCCAGGGCAGGCTGAAAAAAATCATTGTCACCGGCTGCCTCACGGAACGCTATCAGAGTGAAATAACCGACGAGCTTCCGGAGGTGGACGCCGTTCTGGGCGTGGGCTCCTTCGGAGATATCGTGTCGGCCGTGGATGCCGCCTTCAATGGCGAAAAGCCCAAAATATTCGGTGACAAAAACGCCCCGGTGGAAGATACTCCCAGGATCGTGTCCACCGGCCCCGCCTGGGCATATCTCCGCATCGCGGAGGGCTGCAACAATTTCTGCGCTTTCTGCGCCATCCCATACATAAGGGGCCGCTATCGCTCCCGCTCAATGGAAAGCATAGTCTCAGAGGCTGAGGAGCTGGTCGCCCACGGAGTGAAGGAACTTATCGTCATCGCCCAGGACATAACCCGCTACGGAGAGGATCTGTACGGAAAGCGTTCCCTGGCGGAGCTGTGCAGAAAGCTTGCCGCCGTCGACGGCGTACAGTGGATACGCCTACACTACCTTTACCCCGAGGCCTTCGACGACGAGCTCATCGATGAGATAGCGTCAAACGGCAAGGTCGTAAAATATCTGGACATACCCATACAGCACATCGATGACGCCATATTGAAAAAGATGAACCGCCACACCAGCGGGGACGAGATAAGAGCTCTGTTCAAAAAGCTCAGGGAGCGCATACCGGGACTGGTACTGCGCACCAGTCTTATCGCCGGGATCCCCGGAGAGGGTGAGGCGGAGTTCGAGGAGCTGTGCAAATTTTTGCGAGAAGCGCGGATAGAGCGAGCCGGCGTCTTTCCTTTCTCCCCTGAGGAAGGCACTCCCGCCGCGAAAATGGAGCACGTGGACGAGGATGAGGCCAGACGCCGCGCCGACATCATCATGGACCTACAGGCCGGTATAATGGACGATTTCTGCGCGTCCATGGCCGGCAGAACCATACCCGTCCTGTGCGAGCGCTTCGACGAGGAGCAGGGGCTGAACGTGGGCAGAGGCTACATGGATTCGCCTGATATAGACGGTCTGGTGTTCTTTTCCGGCAGGTGCGCGCCGGGCGACATCGTGAACGTGCGCATTACCGGAGCCGACGACGGCAATCTCTTGGGAGAGGAAGAGCAAAACCTATGAATACTACGGCAAATAAAATTACTGTCTTCCGCATGATACTAATACCCGTTTTTCTGGTGCTTATGTACCTGGGGCAGCGCTACTGGGCGCTGGCGGTGTACACGATCGCCTGCCTTTCCGATGTGGCGGACGGATACATAGCCCGGCACTACAACCAGGTAACCAACTTCGGAAAATTCATGGATCCGCTGGCCGACAAGATGCTGGTGCTGGCCGCCATGTGCTACTTTGTGGAGTCCAAGCAGATGGCCGGCTGGATGGTGGCCGTGGTGCTTCTGCGTGAATTCGGCGTGTCCGGTCTGCGGCTGGTCGCCGTGGAACAGGGCCGCGTCATTGCGGCCGCACGCTCCGGCAAGACCAAGACCGGCGTCACCATGGTGTCTCTGGGCGTGATGATGGTCTCCCCGCTCTGGTGGCCCGGCGCGTATGTCACCATCGACCTTGTCTGCGCATGGCTCATACTGCTGACCACGGTCTATTCCGGCGGCGAGTATTTTGTAAAAAATGCCGATGTTTTCAAGGACACCGCCGCTTGACACAAATTGAAGCGCGTGTTAATATAATAGCGTTGTAAATATCACAGGCTGTGAAAGGGAAAAGTAAAGCTTCCCTCACCGCTCAGAGAGGCCCCGCATAAGCTGAAAGCGGGACTGCGGTGTGAAGTTTGAAATGCGCCCCGGAGCCTTCGGAGGAGGAAATGCCTCCGCGTCAGGACAGCGTTAAAGGTCCGAACCGGTGTTTGCCGGAGAGTGATAAACGAGAGTGGAACCGCGTAATTACGCCTCTCATGGGTCAATGCCCATGGGAGGCTTTTATTTTTTCTCCCGTCACTCGGAAAGGAATTTATGTTCAGCGAGATCAAAGAGACCATCGAGGCCTATAAGGCCCGGGACCCGGCGGCCCGTTCCGCCATGGAGGTCATGCTGCTGTATCCCGGCGTCAGCGCCGTGCACAGCCACAAGTACGCCCACTGGTGCTACGAACACAACCTGAAGTTCCTGGGCAGAGCTATTTCCCAGGCAAACCGCCACCGCACCGGCATTGAGATACACCCCGGAGCAAAGATCGGCAGGCGCCTGGTCATAGACCACGGCATGGGCATCGTCATCGGAGAGACCGCCGAGATCGGCGACGACTGCCTCATTTACCACGGCGTCACCCTTGGAGGCACCGGCAGAGAACATGGCAAGCGCCACCCCACCATAGGCAACAACGTACTCATCGGCACCGGCGCAAAAGTGCTGGGACCCTTCAAGGTAGGCGACAACAGCCGCATAGCGGCAAACTCCGTTGTGCTGTCCGAGATTCCCGCCAACTCCACCGCAGTGGGCATACCAGCCCGAGTGGTAAAGCGCGACGGCAAAAAAATCGAGGACTACGCCACCGAGGTGGATCAGGTTAACGTGGACGACCCGGTGAGAGCCGAGCTGGATGAACTGCGGTGCGCCCACGACGAACTGCGCGCCGAACTGGACGAACTGAAGAAGTATATTCTGGAGGAGGCCGCCGGAGCGTAAAGCTCCCCTGCCCGCGCCATAAATATTCGGAGATATTACGAAAGGAATGGTCATGACTATGTATCTTTACAATTCCGCCTCAAGAAAAAAGGAAGAATTCGTGCCCAATGACCCCAGCCTTGTAAAAATGTACACCTGTGGCCCCACCGTTTACCATTTTGCCCATATAGGAAATCTGCGCTCCTACATCATGGAGGACGTGCTGGAAAAGTTTCTGCGCTATCAGGGCTACAATGTGAAGCGTGTCATGAACATCACCGACGTGGGCCACCTCACCTCCGACGCCGACACCGGCGAGGACAAAATGTTAAAGGGCGCCCGCCGTGAGCACAAGACCGTTCTGGAGATCGCGCAGTACTACACCGACGCCTTTTTTGACGACTGCCGCAAGCTGAATATCAAACGCCCTGACGTGGTGGAGCCCGCCACCCACTGCATTGATGACTATATCCGCATCATAACGAAACTCATGGACACCGGCTACGCCTATCTTGCCGGCGGAAACGTGTATTTCGACACCTCCAAGCTGAAGCAGTACTACATTTTCAATGATTTCAACGAGGACGATCTGGCCGTGGGCGTGCGCGAAGGCGTGGACGAGGATACCAACAAGCGGAACAAAAACGATTTCGTGCTGTGGTTCACCAAGTCCAAGTTTGAGGATCAGGCCCTGAAATGGGACTCCCCCTGGGGCGTGGGCTATCCCGGCTGGCACATAGAATGCTCCGGTATTTCCATGAAGCATCTGGGCGAGTACCTGGACATCCACTGCGGCGGCATAGATAACGCTTTCCCCCACCACACCAACGAAATTGCCCAGTCTGAGTCGTATTTGGGCCACCATTGGTGCAATTATTGGATGCATGTCCACCACCTGAACACCACCAACGGAAAAATGTCAAAGTCCAGCGGCGAATTTCTCACGGTTTCTCTGCTGGAAGAAAAGGGCTACGATCCTCTGGCATACAGGCTGTTCTGCCTACAGAGCCACTACCGCAAGGCGCTGGTGTTCACCTGGGAAAACCTGGGCAACGCCATGGTCACTTACAACAAACTCATATCCCGCATAGCGGCTCTTGATCCCGCCGACGGTGAAGTAGACAAAGCCGTTTTTGACGACATGCGCGCAAAATTCACCGAGGCACTGGGCAATGACCTGAACACCTCAGTGGCCGTCACCTGTGTGTACGACGCGCTGAAACTTGATGCGAATGACGCCACAAAGCTGGCCCTTATCGACGACTTCGACAGAGTTCTGAGTCTTGACCTTTTGAAAAAAGCCGCAGTCAAGCGCGAGACTGACAAAAAGACCGCCGCCGCTACGGCCGCAGACTTTGCTGTGATAGCTGAGGACGGAAAACCGGACGCGGATGTGGAGGCAAAGATACTCGCCCGACGCGACGCGAAGAAAGCAAAGAACTTTGCTGAGGCGGACCGTATCCGTGACGAATTGAAGTCAGCGGGCATCGAGGTCACCGACATTCCCAACGGTGCCAAGTGGAAGCGAGTATAAAAAGCACAAACAGCAACTGGCTTGTTGCTAACAGCAGGCAAACCTTGCTAATGTTTGTGGCTGAATAAAGCAAAAAAATCCTCCGTCTTTCGACGGAGGATTTTTTCTGCTTAATATTACAGCTTGACGTCGACTTTCTTGCGGTCGAATATTTTGTTGACTATGTTATAGACAACGCCCAGAGCCTTCTGATCAAGGTTCCAGAAGTAAACGACAAACAGAATGCCGGTAACAGTCAGAACGAGCTTAACTACCTTTTTGCAGAATTTGCACATAAGCGGATATGCTCCTTTCAAGTTTTGAAGGCAGGAAGAATTACTTCTTTGCCATGCCCTTCTGGCGGGCATACTCGGCAGCGCCCAGAGCGCCCATCAGCTGAGGATCGGTCTTCAGGTTGATTACTTTCAGCTTCAGAACATGCTCTATTGCCTGCTTCAGGCCGTCGTTCTTCGCGCAGCCGCCGGTCAGCGTGATGCTGTCAGTGGCGCCGGCCTTCTTGGCCATGACGAAGCAGCGCTTTGCA
>Ga0160425_1002218_pt1 | contig 16242 bp, 15 predicted proteins | sample BioMet8_FD_108193 | JGI IMG/M metagenome (GOLD analysis project Ga0160425, IMG submission 108193) | Microbial communities from bioreactor (seeded with sewage sludge) at Lawrence Berkeley National Lab, California, USA - Biofuel... | ecosystem: Engineered > Bioreactor > Anaerobic > Unclassified ...
CTTGAAGCGGTCCAGGTCGAAGCGAATGAGCACGAAGGCCCCCGGTTCGCTTCCGTCCAGCAGCGCACGGACGCGGGCATAAAAACCCGTCCGGCTGAAAATGCCGGTGAGCTTGTCGTACTGCGCCTCCCGCATCGCCCGCTCGTACTCCCGGTTCTGCTCGGCCAGGCTCTCGGATTCCACGCGGAAAATGAGGTTGCGCACCCGGTGCAGGATAATTTGGGGGTTGAAGGGCTTGATCATGACATCCGCCGCGCCCAGCTCGAAGGCTCTGATCTGGCTGTCCATATCCTCGCCGGCGATGACCACCACGGGGAGCTTCCTCAGCTCCTCGTCCGCCCGCAGCGCCTCCAGTACGCCGTAACCGTCCGATGCGGGCATCAGGATGTCCAAAATTATCAGGGAGATTTCGGGCGCGGCGCGCAAAATTTCCAGCGCGGTCTGTCCGTCCCCCGCTTCCAGAATCTCATAGTCGCCGGAGAGCGCTTGCCTCAGCAGCAGCCGGTTGGGGATGGTATCGTCCACAATGAGCAGCGTCTTCTTTTCGGGACTGTCGGTAAAAGCGGCCATATCACGCCTCCCGGGCATAGCGGATGCCCTGCTTCGCCGCGGCACGGAGCTGCTTGACGTCTGCGAAAGGAACCCTGACGGCGGCTTCGTCGGAATTGCCGCCGCGCAAAAACATCGCCGACCCGCGGATCGCGTCAGGCCCCTTGGCTTTGCGTCCGCACTCTTTCAATGGGCTTGTCAGAGAATTGTTGATTTATTATATCCCGGATTTTTCCATATTTCAACAGGTTTTTTGCGGCCCCGGAGGCTTTGGTCTGACCAGAAGATTGCAGCAGTATGACAAAAGTAAATTTGTTCACGCCCCCCCGTTGCAATTTTCACCCTAATTTGCTATATTGTGGTTGAACATAGACTGGTTGAACCAGAAAAAACTAAAACAACAGCACAGAAGGGGAAAGATATGGCATGGCAATGCTGTACGCCACCTTCAGGGTGCCGCCCATTCTGGCGCGGGGTTTTATCTGTTCGCCACCCGGTCCGACGCCGAGGTCGGGGCCATCTTTGCAAAGAACACCTATCCATGGCGCCGGGGCGGTATCGCGTCCGCTGCCGTCTGTACGAGGCGATGGAGGACAGCTCCCGCATCACCCGGGCGCCCGTCGACGCGCCCGCCAATCCCGGCATCCGCCCCGGCGGATTGGAGACGCTGCTGCGGGCGCGCAGGACCCCCGATCCGCTGAAAATGATTTTTCAAAAATAAAAAGGGGTGTATCTATGAAAGACCTGAAGCATCTGATCTATTTTGAAAACCTGCTGCAGCAGGCGGACAACGAGCTGGTGGAGCAGGGGAAAAAGGACGGAAAGCTGGCGCTGGGCTACACCTGCTATTTCGTGCCCGAGACGCTGCTGAATCTGCCGGGCTGCTTTTCCACCCGGCTGCGCGCGCCCAATTCCAGCGCCATCGACATCGGCACCTATTACATGACCAACAAGATCTGCTCCTACACCCGCTCCATTCTGGAGCGCGGCATCGAGGGCGGTTACGACTATCTGGACGCGCTGCTGAGCAGCGAGACCTGCCAGATGATGCACCGCGGCCACGAGCATTTTGAAATTTTGGGCCTGGTAAAGGAGAAAAATCCGAAATTCTTTATGAGCATGATGGATGTGCCCTTTACCGACAGCGAAAACGCCGTCGACCACTATGAAAATCAGATCCAGACCAGGCTGCTGGAGCCCCTTCGGGACGTTTACGGCGTGGACATCTCCGACGGGGCCGTCAGAAAGGCTATCGAAGATCACAACCGGATTTCAGCGATCATCACCGCCATAGGCGATCTGCGCAAACGGGAGAACCCGCCCATCACGGGCTATGAGTTCCATGTGATGCAGCTGGTCAGTCAGGTCTGCCCCCACTACCTGGTGATGGACAAGCTGCAAGAGACGCTGGCAGAGCTTGAAAAGCGCAAGCCGGACAGGGAGCCGCGGTTTCGGGCCCGCATCGTCCTCACCGGCAGTGAGATCGACGACCCCGGTTTCACCAGGCTGCTGGAGGACTGCGGCGCCATGGTGGTGGCGGACCGCTACTGCTACGGCTCGCTGCCCGGCCGGGAGCCCATCGAGATCCGGGACGGCGAGACCGCCCTTCGGGCCGTGGCGCGGCACTATCTGACCACCAGCCAGTGCCCGCGCTTTATGAACAGGGAGCGCGCCGACGGCCGCAAGGCCTATATCCGCGACCTGGTGAAGGAATACGGCGCGGACGGCGTGATCTACAACCAGATGAAGTTCTGCGAATTCTGGAGCTACGAGCGCGTGCTGGGCGTACACATCCTCTCCGAGGAGATGGGCGTGCCCGCCATCGGCATCGAGCGGGAATATTCCGTCACCTCCGCCGGACAGCTGCGTACCCGGTTCCAGGCGTTCATTGAGAGCCTCGAGATCAAAAACATCCAGGGAGGTAAAAAGTGATGGCCAAATCCACAATCAAAGGCGGGCAGGCCCGCTTTATCCCGGGCACCAATATCGAACGGCACCGCGAGTGGCGCGGGCTGAAGGACACCTGGTATGACTACACCCAGTGGGTGAAGCTGCTGGGCATCGTGATGAAATTCGTGGCCATCTCCCCGGTGCGGGTGGCCAGAGGCGCGCTGGAGTACCGCTGGTTCGCCAATTTCCTGGGCGCGTTCAATATGCGGGACCGCTGCGTGGAGGGCCTGCGCGGCCCCGCGCTGCACGTGGCCCACGAGCAGCTCAACACCATCATGGCCGGCACGACCACGCAGATCGGCCAGATGATGAAGGGCGACGCCCGCTTCGGCGAGAACGCCTTCGGGAAAAAGATCGTGCTGCTGGAGCAGACCATGCCCCCCGAAATCATGGCCGGCTTCCCCAATCTCGTCCCCCTGCCGCTGGAGGTCTATCAGGGCCTGCTGAGCTGCTATATGGATCAGAACGCCTGCCCCTTCTACATCGACGTGATGGAAAACGCGGGCCTGCCCGCCGATTCCTGCCGTCTGAGCGCCAACGCCGCCGGCGTGGCCATCCACGACGATTTTCCCCGCATCGGCGCGTGTGTCGTCGAAAACAATATGCCCTGCGATTCCTCCACCATGAACAGCCAGCTCATCGACCGCAGGCTGGGAATCCCGTCCCTGTCCGCCGAGGTGCCCATGCGCTGGGAGGACCGCAGCACCGATAAGTATTCGCTGGTGCAGATGAAGCGCATCATCAAATTCGTGGAGGATAACACCGGCGAAAAGTTCAACGAGGACGCCTTTTGGACGGTGATCAACCGCCACAATCGGGAGGTCGCCAACGAGATGGAGAAGTGGGAGTTCATGAAGACCCCCTATTCGCCCATCGGCAGCACCGTGGGCACCCTGTACCACGCCTTCTACTTCACGTTCTCCGGCGGGCGCAATCCCCAGGTGGTGAAAACCGACAGGAAAATCCTGGAGATCGCGCAGGAGTGCTATCGGCAGAAGCTCAACTGCTTCCCCAAGACCCGCCACCGTGCCATCCTGTGGGGCGGCCCGGCCTGCTACTGGCTGCAGTTTGCCAGCTGGCTGTATAACTGCTGGGGCATTCTGGCGGTGGCCGCCATGGACAGCTTCTCCGGCAACGTGACTATCCCCGCCACCTCCGTGGACGACGCGCTGGTGGGCATCGCCCGCAACCATGAGGCCGGCGTCATGCGCCGCCACCTCACCGGCGGCTGGGAGCATCTGGTGGAGTTCTGGGGAGAGGCCGAAAAATTCAGCTGCGATATGGTCATCCTCAACAACGACATCACCTGTAAGGGGGCGCTGGGCCTCACCGGCGTCATTCTGGATCAGGCCAAGACCAAAAAGCAGCATCTCATGATCGTGTCCAACGATATGTTCGACCACCGCACCATCTCCCGGGCAGATATGCGCAAGGAGGTCAACGATTATATGACCGCCGTGATGCAGGAAAAGCCGCTGGACGCCAGCTTGATGGAGTATGACGATTACGAGGGCTGGTAAAAGCAAATGAAGCTCCGGCCATCTAAAAAAAGGAGAACGCAACATGAAAAAATTTTTGAAAACCCTGCTGATCGTGGGCGCGGGCGGATTTGCCGCCTCGCTGCTGATCTATTGGTTCAATCTGGAAAACAAGCTCATCTTCTACGTCGTGCGTCCCCTGCTGAACAAGCTGTACGACAGTCAGAAGCGCAGCGTGGGGATCTGAACCCTGGTCAGACCTTGACAGGCGCTGATTTTGGCTTAAAATAGACCAAAACACGCGCGGCTCGAGAAACCAAAACGGGATGTGAAAGCGATGGCATTTCAGGAGATCGTGGCCCCGACTCTGCGGGACCTGTTCGTGCGGCAGATCATTGACATGATCTTTTCCGGCGAACTCAGGGTGGGCGAAAAGCTGCCCACCGAGCGGGACATGGCCCAAAAGATGAATATCAGCCGCTCTATGGTCCACATCGGACTGGAGGATCTCAGCCGCATGGGCTTCGTGCGTATCGAGCCCCGTTCCGGCGCCTATGTGACGGACTATTCCAAGACCGGAAATTTCGAGACGCTGGGCGCCATCGTGCGCTATTCCGGCGGCAAGATGAGCGAGGAGCTGAATATCTCCATGGTGGAGGCCCGCAACGCACTGGAGGGCGGCGCTATGGTACGTCTGTCCCTGACCCATACGGAGGAGGATATCCGCCGTCTGCGGGAGATGGTGGCCGCGCTGGACGCCGCCGCCAGGGACGGCGCGCCGCTGAAGCAGCTGGCCGAGATGATGCGTGATTTCCATGTGGAGCTCACCCGCATGAGCGGCAACATCCTGTTTCCGCTGCTGCTCAACTCCTTCAACGACGTCAGCCTGGGCCTGTGGGAAAACTGCGTGTCCTTCTGGGGCGCGGACACCATCGTGCAGCAGGAGAACCGTCTCATCGACCTTCTCGAAAACGGCAAGGGCCGCGAGGCTGCGCTGTACATCGAGAACATCTTCGAGCACTATCTGGACGCCCACGATATGCACCGATAACGATAAGCGAAACGCGGTCCCGGCCTTTTCGGCCGGGGCCGCGTTTCGCTATGCCGGAATTTCGGCGCAGAACGGCACATCACTGTATCGCTGCCGACCGGGAGGCGGTTACAGATTGAAAAGGTATAGACAAAAATGGAAACCCGGCGTAAAATAAAATAACCATAGCTATAAGTCGATACCGGGGAGGGGACGGCGTGCGCGGTAAATTCATAAAATTTATTTTGGTGCTGACGGCAGTGGTCTTGGCCCTGCCGCTGATCTCCGCCGCGCTGGCGATTTCGCCCACGTCCGCCCAGGGGGCGCGGAGCTTCTCGCTGACCCAGTGTGACCGGATCGCGGCCCACCCAACGCTCACCGCGGCCATGGAACAGCCGGACCCCGGCGGCATCGCCGCGGCGGCCGCCAACCGCGCCGACGAGCTGGAGACCAGTCGGGTATTTTACGTTGTGGCGACCGACGGCATGTGCACCGTCATCGTGCTGTTGGTGGTGGTCTATCTGCTCGTCAACGCCCGTCTGCTCAAGCGGGCGGCACGGTCGTTTCTGGGCATCTGCGGTGCGGCCATTCTGCGCTTCGGCAGCGACGCCGCCGAAAACGCGCTGAACGGGAAGCCTGGGGAGGGGCTGCGCACCCTGCACTGGGCCGCGGGCAGTATTCTGCTGCTCACCTCAGGCCTGATGATCGTCGCGGTGTGCTTTTTTCTGTATCACCTGGTGTCCGAGCGGCGAAAGACCGACCGCGGTATTCTCTGGCTGGGCTATGTCTATGCGGCGGTGTGCGCGGCTACCTGCGTCCTGTCTCTGTTCAACGGCCTGATCTTTTCCATCGACGCGGACAACGTCTATGCCCGGGCCTGGGGAACCGGCGCCCTGTTCGCTTTCGCCTTCCTGTGCCTGGCGGGTATCTGCGCGTGGATGGTCAAACACCGCGCCGCCCTCACCGCAAAGGAGCTGGCCGCGCTGCTGGTGTCGCTGGCCATACCCGCGGCGGGCCTGATCCTGCAGGTCTACCAGCCCAAGATCAGCCCAGCCAACGCTTTCATTACCGTGGGCATCTGCGCGGCCTTTCTCAGTCTCCAGTCTATCCTGTTCAAATCCGAGCGGCTGGACCGTCTGCGCTCTCAGACCGAGCTGCGGGGCATCGCAGAAATTTTCACCGGCGTGTATAGCTGGGACGCCGCCGCGGGCAAAATGCAGGGCAGCGTGGTGGAGCCGGAGTACGCCTGGCTACTCGCCGACGGCGCGCTGGATGTAGAAAAGCTGCTGGCGGAGGCCGTGGCCCCCGCGGATCGGGACCAGGTGCGGGATTTTCTGGCCCCCGCCCGGCTGAACGAGCTTAACGCCGCGCCGGAAAAGCTGATGCGCGAGACCGAATACCGGGAGATCGGCGCCCACGCGGGGGAGTGGCGGCGCATTTCACTGATCCACCTGCCGCCCAAAGCCCCCGGGGACGACGGCCAGCTCTACATGGTGGGCCAGAACATCACTTATGAAAAAATGCTGGCCGAGCATTCCCAGGCCCTGCAGCGGCGCATGGTGGGCGCGGCGGCGGGCCTGTACACCGACATCTGCGAGTGGGATATGGAGGGCGAGAGTGCCCTGCGCATCTGCATCACGCCCAAGGGGATCGAGGAAAAACCGCTGGACGTCAGCTGGCGGGAAAATCTGCTTCGCTACCGTGCCGCCGCGGTGGTGCCGGAGGATTGCGAGCTGTACGACCGTATCCTGCCGGACCGGATCGAAAAGGAACCGACGGGCTCTACGGTCAACGCCTCCTTCCGGATCATCCAGGATGGGGAATACCGCTGGAACGCCGTGAGCGTCCGCATCCTCAGCGGCGAGGACGGCCGACGCACGGCCATGTATCTGCAGCAGGACGTGGAGGACGATGTGCGGGAGCACAACCTCCTGCGGGACCGCAGCGAGCACGACGCCATGACCGACCTTTTCAACCGCGCCAAGCTGGAGGATATGAAAAAGAACGAATACAGCCGGATGGACTCCTGCGGCGTGCTGTTTCTCGACATCAACAACCTCAAGAAGGTCAACGACACCCAGGGACACAAGGCCGGCGACGAGCTGATCCAGCTGTTGGCGGAGAGCGTCCGCTCCGTCACCAACCGCCATGTGCTGGCCTATCGTCTGGGCGGCGACGAGGTGCTGGTGGTGGCGGAGAACTGCAGCCAGGAGGAATTTGAGCGGATACAGGAGATGTGGCGGGTGCGGCTGAACAGCCTCAACGAGAACGCCGCCACGCCCTGTTTCGCCGCCATGGGCCGCGCCTGGGCGGACGGCAGACCCGCGCTGGAGGACCTGACGGCCGCGGCGGACGCCGATATGTACGCCCGCAAAAAGGCCATGAAGCGGGGCCGCGCCGGCTGAGGGACGCAAATCTTTTTTGTTGACGGCCCCGCCGGAAAAAGGTACAATAAATCATTCGGGGGATCAGATTTGGACAATCTCAGCTTCAAAGACGGGAAACAGCTTTCCCATGCCTATATCGTGGCCTCCGCTTCGGCGGAGGACCGCGCCGCCACGGCGCTGCGCCTGGCGCAGGCGCTGGTGTGCTCCGGCGGCGGGGCCGTGCCCTGCGGCGTGTGCCGCGACTGCCGCAAGGCGCGCGACGGCGTCCACCCGGACGTGATTTATATCCGCCGCCAGAGGGACGACAACGGCACCCCCAAAAAGGAGCTGCTGGTGGAGCAGGTGCGCTATATGGCGGGGGACGCCTATGTCCTCCCCAACGAGGCCGCCCGCAAGGTCTATGTGGTGGAGGATGCCGATACCATGAACGCCTCCGCCCAGAACGCGGCTCTGAAGCTGCTGGAAGAGCCGCCCAAGGCGGCGGCCTTCATCCTGTGTGCCGCGAATCCCGCCATGCTGCTGCCCACGGTGCGTTCCCGCTGCGTGGAGCTCCGCCGCAATTCCGACTCCGACGTTCCCGACGAAGCCAGTGGCCGGCTGGCCGGGGAATTTCTCGCCGCAGCCGACACGGGCAGCCGTGCGGAGGTTTTGAAATGGTGCGTGGGCCACGAGGGGCTGGAGCCCGCCGCCGCCCGGGATTTCGTCTCCGCCGTGCTGGCGGAGGTGGACGAAAGACTTTGTTTTCGCGCTCCCGCGGGAAATTTCGACCGCCGGCAGCTGATGCGGCTGTGGGAGCTTTTCACAAAATGCAGGGACTATCTGGGCGCAAATACCGGCGTGAGGCACGTTTTCGGGCTTTTGGCGGTGGACGCCGTTCCTGACGGGAAGGACAATCAATGACGGAAGTTATCAGCGTTAAATTTAAAAATCACGGCAAGAGCTACTATTTCGACCCCAAGGGCGTGACGGTGCAGGCCGGGGACAGGGTGGTCGTGGAGACCGCCAAGGGCCTGGAGCTGGCGGAATGCGCCGGCGCCAACCGCGAGGTGGACGACCAGACCGTGGTGCAGCCCCTGAGACCCGTGATCCGCAGGGCCACGGAGGCCGACCTCCGGGTGGCGGAGATCAACCGCAAGCGGGAGAAGGAAGCTTTCGGCATCTGCGAGCAAAAGATCGCGGAGCACGGGTTGGACATGAAGCTGGTGGAGGTGGAGTGCAACTTCGAGGGCAACAAGACCACCTTTTTCTTTACTTCGGACGGCCGGGTGGATTTCCGGGAGCTGGTGAAGGATCTGGCGGGCATCTTCCGCAACCGTATCGAGCTGCGGCAGATCGGCGTGCGGGACGAGGCCAAAATGCTGGGCGGTCTGGGCATCTGCGGCCGACCCTATTGCTGCAGCCAGTTTATGGACGATTTTCAGCCCGTGTCCACCAAAATGGCCAAGGTGCAGAACCTGTCCCTGAACCCTACTAAAATTTCCGGCAGCTGCGGGCGGCTGATGTGCTGCCTGCGCTATGAGCAGGCCGCGTATGAGGATATCATCAAGAAAATGCCCAAGCTGGGCGCTTTCGTGGAGACCCCCGCGGGTTACGGCATCGTGACCCAGATCAATCTGCTGCGGGAACAGATCAAGGTCAAGCTGGACAGCGACGGGGACAATGTGTTTCACGTGTATGAATCCGACGCTGTGGCCACGGTGCCCGGGGGCCGCCCCAAGGACGGCGAGACCCCGCCCTCCGTGCTGCACTATGTGCCCAAGCCCAAGGAGCCCGACGAGGAGCCCCCGGCGGACGAGTGGGCCGCGCCGCAGATGTTCGCCCAGCCCATGAGCGCCGACACGCCCAAGCCGCCGCTGGTGGTGAGACCCGAACCCGCCGCCGAGGCGGAAAAGAAGCGCAGCCGCAATCACCGGGGCGGACGGCGCAACCGCCCGGCGGGCGCGGAAAACGCCGCGGCCGCGGCGGAGAGGCCCAAGGCCATCCCGCCCGCGCCCGAAAAGCCCGGCGACAGCAAGCCCCGGCAGCCGGGCAAAAATTACTACCGCCGTTCCAGACGGCCCAAGCCCAAGAACGGCGGAGAAGCGCCGAAGGCATGAACCCGTCCCGCTGAGGGCGGAAGGACGAACAAAAAATTATGAGTGACAACAACCGTAAAAAGAAAAGCGGGATGAATCCCCGCACCCGGGCGTTTATCACCGGGGCAGTGTTTGTTTTGGCCATTCTGGTGATTATCCTGTGCATCATGAGCGGGGCCCTGACCTTCAAGGCCGGCACCGCCAAGCCCACCGCCACCCCTGTGCCGGCGGTCACCGCGCCCCCCGCCACCGCGGCACCCGCGGCTACCCAGCCGGTGGAGACCGACAATCCCGGCGAGCCCGTGACCTACAGCGTCACCGTATTCGCTGGCCACGGCGGCTCCGCCGACCCCCAGGGCACCGTCACCGTCCGGGAGGGTGACAATATCACCGTGAACTTCATCCCCGACGACGGCTACGCGGTGAGTACCGTCACCGTCAACGGCGAGCTGGTGGATGCGGCGGACAGCTATACCATTTCCGCCGTGAGCGAGGATATGACCATCGACGTGAGCTTCGATACCGCCGCGGCGGCCACCGAGCCCCCTACGGGCGGTGGTATCCTGCCCATCCCGCTGCCCACGCCGTGACCGCGATTGCCCGCAATGGAAGAAAGCAAGGCCCCGGACTTTTCGTCCGGGGCCTTGCTTTTCGTAGCCCTTATTCGATGAATCCGCCGCCCAGAACGCGGTCGCCGTCGTACAGCACGGCGCTCTGCCCCCGGGCGGGGGCGCGTATGGCGTCCGCGCAGGTGATGACCGCCGCCGTCCCCTCGGCCCGGGCCAGACAGGGCGCGTCCACCTTGGTGTGCCGCACCCGGACGGCGGCGGGGATCTCGCCCGCCGGCGCGCCGCTGATCCAGTTGAAATCCGCCGCGCGGATATGGGTCTTGAACAGCGCCTCGTTTTCGTCGAGGAGCACCTCGTTGGTCTCGGGCCGGATGGCGGCGACATAGAGTTTCCGCCCGTCAAACAGCCCCGGCCACCGCTGCCCCACGGTGCAGCGGTGGATGCCCTGATGCCGGCCCACCGCGGCTCCCCGCCAGATCAGGTCCCCCGGCGGGGGCGTGACGCCACGGCGGGCGATGAAGCCCGCGTAGTCCCTGTCCGGGATGAAGCAGATCTCCATGCTGTCCTTTTTCGCGGCCACAGGGATCCCCAGTTCGGTGGCCATGGCGCGGGTGGCGGTCTTTTCCTGACCGCCCAGCGGAAAGATCGTCCGCCGGAGGATGGCCTCCGTCAGGCGGCAGAGCATATAGCTCTGGTCATTGGCGGGGCGGCCCTTGAAAAGGCAGCCGTCTCTGCTGACGGCATAGTGCCCGGTGGCGACATAGCGCGCCCCCAGCGTGTCCGCCAGACGCAGCAGGGAGGGAAACTTCACCGTGGGGTTGCACAGAATGCAGGGGTTTGGTGTCTCGCCCCGGAGATAGCTTTGCGCGAAGGCGGACTTGACGTTGGCCTCCAGCGCCGGCCCCACGTCCAGAATCTCCAGCTGGATGCCCAGATACTCCGCCGTGGCCACGGCGTCGGCCCGGGCCTTCTCGCCGGTGATATCCATATATGCGCCGTGTACCTCGTACCCGGCCTTCTTCAACAGGGCCGCCGACACGGCGGAGTCCACGCCGCCGGACAGACCCAGAACCACTTTATCCATGATTTCCCTCCAGCCAGACCATCAGTACGCTCACATCCGCCGGGGATACGCCGGAAATGCGGCTGGCCTGTCCGAAATTTTCCGGGCGGATGCGCGCCAGCTTTTCCCGCGCCTCCCGGCGCAGGCCGGTAATGGCACCGTAATCCACGTCCGCCGGGATGGGGCGGGCCTCCATGCGGGAGAATTCCTCCACCTGCCTGAGCTGGCGTTTGATATAGCCCTCATATTTCAAGCCGATCTCCACCTCGTTCACGACGGCGGCGGGCAGCGCGGGCCGTGCGGGGTCGAAGGGGGCGATGTCGGCATAGCTCACCTGCGGACGGCGGACGAGATCAGCCAGCGACACGCCGTTTTCGGCTCCCGCGCTGCCATGGTCGGCCAGCATGGCGGACAGCGCCGCCGACGGCGGGATATGAGCGGCCTCCAGCCGGGCCGTCTCGCCGCGCACCAGCGCGTATTTTTCCTGCACGGCGGCATAGCGGGCCTCACTGAGCAGGCCGATGCGCCGCCCAATGTTCGCCAGACGCGCATCCGCGTTGTCCTGCCGGTTGATGAGCCGGTATTCCGAGCGGGAGGTCATCATGCGATAGGGCTCGTTGGTGCCTTTGGTGACCAGATCGTCGATGAGGGTGCCGATGTAGCCGTCCGACCGGCGGAGGATCAGCGGCTCCCGCCCAAGAAGTTTCAGCGCGGCGTTGACTCCCGCCACAAAGCCCTGGGCGGCGGCCTCCTCATAGCCGGAGGAGCCGTTGAACTGGCCCGCGCCGTACAGCCCGGAAATTTTTTTGCATTCCAGCGTGGGGCAGAGCTCCGTGGGGTCGATACAGTCGTATTCGATGGCGTAGGCGCAGCGCGTCATTTCGGCCCGCTCCAGGCCGGGGATGGTGTGCAGCATCCGCACCTGAATCTCCTCCGGCAGGGAGGAGGAAAAACCCTGAATATAGAGTTCCTCGGTATTGAGGCCCATGGGCTCGATAAAAAGCTGGTGGCGGGTCTTGTCGGGAAAGACCATGATCTTGGTCTCAATGCTGGGGCAGTAGCGGGGGCCCACGCCCTTGATGACCCCGGCATAAATGGGACTGCGGCCGAGATTTTCCCGGATGATGCGGTGGGTCTCCCCGTTGGTGTAGGTGAGATAGCACACCGCCCTGTTTTCGGGCTTATGCTCTGTGGCAAAGGAGAAGGGTTCGGCGTCGTCGTCGCCGGGCTGAAGCTCCATTTTGGAAAAGTCCACCGTCCGGGCGTTGACCCGGGGAGGCGTGCCGGTCTTGAAGCGGCGCATGGAAAGCCCCAGCTCCCGGAAACGACGGCCCAGCGGGATGGCGGCGGCCAGACCGTCCGGCCCGGAATCGCGCAGCACCTCGCCCACAATGGTGCGGCCCGCCAGATAGGTGCCTGTGGCGGCGACGACAGCCTTGCAGCGGTACACCGCGCCGTTGGCCGTGGTCACGGAGACCACGCGCCCGTCCTCCACGCCGACGTCCACCACCTCGGCCTGCTTCACCCGCAGATTCTCCTGCTTTTCCAGGGTGTGCTTCATGACCTCCTGATAGCGGCGGCGGTCGGCCTGCGCCCGCAGGGAATACACCGCCGGGCCCTTGCCCCGGTTGAGCATCCGGTACTGGATGCAGGCCCTGTCCGCCGCGCGGGCCATTTCGCCGCCCATGGCGTCCAGCTCCCGCACCAGATGGCCCTTGCCCGTGCCGCCGATGGCGGGGTTGCAGGGCATGTTGCCCACACTGTCCAGACTCACCGTGAAGCACACGGTGTCCAGCCCCAGCCGCGCCGCGGCCAGCGCGGCCTCGATGCCCGCGTGGCCCGCGCCGATCACGGCGATATCACATTGCCCAGCGTCGTACGGTATGAACATAGTGCTCCTTAAATCTCATAGTATAGAATCAGCGTCCCGTCCGCCACCGTGATCTCGGCGGGGACGCCCGTGAAGGAATTGCTGACCCCCAGCGGAAAGTCGGAGGTCAACACCGCGTTGTCCAGCTTATACTTGAAGCCCCGCTCGGTTACGCCCCGGGCCTCGCCGTCCAGACAGAAAGCGGAAAAATCGCCGCGCTTGCCCGCGGGGAAACGGAGCGCTTCGTTGTGCAGGATGGAATACTGGATCCCGTCGCCGTAGAGGACGCCCCGGGCGCCGTTTTTTACCAGAAACAGCAGGCATTGAAGGTTGGCCAGCGTGTGGTCCGCCCGCTCACCGCCGGTGCCGCCGTAGACGGCGAAATGCATATAGCCGCGCGCAAGGCCGATGCGCATGGCGTGGAGGGTGTCGGTGTCGTCCTTTTCCACGGGCATCTGTACAATATTGGGGAAGTCCGGGGCCGCGCCCAGAGAATCAAAGTCGCCTACCACCAGATCGGGCGTCACGCCCTCCCGCCGGCACACGGCGTAGCCCGCGTCGGCGGCAATGACACAGTCGCCCGGCCCGGGCCTTCGGACGAAGCCGTAAAACGAGCCCGCCCCGATGATATAGCAGATGCCGGTCATGGCGCACCTCCGCATAAAAATTAGTCAAAATAGTATATCACATCGGCGCAGAAAAACAAGGCCGCGCCTTTGCCCGCCATCGGTTTTTACCCGATCGCGCCCGTGCCCGGGGAAGAGGGCAAATCCGACTCACTTGACAGAAAAAATAGATGTGGTATCATCGAACTCGTCCGGCGGGGCAGAGGATTGCGCCGCCGGACGGAGTATTTCCACAACGATTATGAAGGGCGGCGGAGAGAGTGGAGAAGGACAATAAGAAAAAGCAGCTGTCGCAGGCGATGCTGTTCATCCTTCTGTTCGGCGTCGTCAGCCTGTTTTCAGACATGACCCATGAGGGCGCCAGCAGTATCCGGGGCGCGTATCTGGCCCTGCTGGGCGCTTCGGCGGGCACCATCGGTTTCGTGTCGGGTCTGGGCGAGCTCATCGGCTATTCCATGCGCTATGTGTTCGGCAAGCTCACCGACAAGACAAAAAAATACTGGCCCATGACCATCGCGGGCTATGTTATCGACGTGTTGGCTGTGCCGGCGCTGGCGCTGGTGGGAGAGCACGGCTGGATCGCGGCCTGCGGCCTGCTGGTGGTGGAGCGCATGGGCAAGGCCATCAAAAAGCCCGCAAAGGACACCATCATGTCCTTTGCCGCCGCCCAGGAGGGCGTGGGCAAGAGCTTCGGCATCCAGGAGGTGCTGGACCAGATCGGCGCGTTTCTGGGCCCGGTGCTGTTTTATCTGGTGATGCTGTTCAAGACCGACGGCACCACCTTTGACCGCTACTCCATCTGCTTTGCCGTGGCGGCCGTTCCCGGCGTCATTACGCTGGTCCTGCTGCTGGTGACCAAGCTGAAATTTCCCAATCCGGAACATTTTGAGCCGGAGCCCAAGGAATATGTCCCCTTTAAGATGAAAAAAGAGTTCCTTTTCTATATCGCCGGCATCAGCCTGTTCGCCTTTGGCTTTATCGACTATTCCATCGTGGCCATGCACGTGTCGCGCACCTACGAGACGGTGTCCGGCAGCCTCGCCCAGACTACCAGTCTGGTCAGCAGCGGCACGCTGCCGCTGCTGTATGCCGGGGCCATGCTGGTGGACGCCGTAGCCGCGCTGTTCTTTGGCCTGCTGTACGACAAAAAGGGCGTGAAAGCGCTGGTATGGTCTACGCTGATCTCCGCGCCCTTCGCCGTATTCATCTTCGCGGGGCACTCCGTTACCCGGCTGCTCATCGGCGTGGCGCTGTGGGGTGTGGGTATGGGCGCCCAGGAATCCATCCTGAAGGCCGCCGTGACAAGTATGGTGCCCAAGGCCAGCCGCGCCACGGGCTACGGCATCTTCGAGTGCGCCTTCGGCGTGTTCTGGTTTTTGGGCAGCTGGCTGCTGGGCGTGCTGTACGATGCCAGCCTGCCCGCGATGATTGCCGTGTCCGTAGCGGCCCAGCTGGCGGCCATCCCGCTGTATCTCCGTGCCGCCAAAGCCCGCGGCGGGGCGTGAGAGATCAAAAGAGAGAGCCACTCTGGAGGGTGGCTCTCTCTTTTGATACGTCGCAAGGGATTTGCCCCCCAACCTTCTGGCCCGCAGCTGACGCGGAGTCAGAGCAAAATCCTAAAGGTCTGCTTCCGGACTGTCGTTTTCGAGTCTGGACTCGGCGATCGGGTTATCGGAATGCAGTGTCCCGTGATAGACCTTCATGGATGGAGATTGGGTGCCGGCAATGATCGGACGCGCCTTTCCTTTTCCGTGTTTGGCTTTTCCCTGAATTTGGGGAACGGCCGGGACGTCATTTCTCGGAAAGTTCGCCTTGTGATTGCTCTCAGTCCCATGCGGCTCTTCCGGATCCGGACGGCGCAACCCTGCTTTCGCCATGTTATCACCTCGTCGGTAGTGTTCCCGGAGCGGCGGAATGGATACCTAAATTATTATAGCCGTACAAAAATGTACGTGTGGATCGCCCTGGCCAGCAGGAGCGCGGGCCAGCACAGCACAAGCCACAGCCCCGCGTAGGTCAGGCAAACCTGCCCCAAAAGATTGAAGCGGTTGCAGGAGTAGTCCCACACGGCCCATCCCAGGGCCAGGTTTACTACGCAGCCAACCAGGAACTCCACGGTCGTTATGATCAGCGCCCCCAACACGCACTGGAAGAGCATGGGCAGCGAGGTGCGCGTGGTCAATACATAGAGCAAGGTAAAGCACAGCCCACCCGCGATGAACATGGTCCAGTGGGTGTATCCGCGCCAGAGGATCTCGATTCCCGCGTAGACCGCCCCGCCCAGTAAAAATGTAAAGTTCAATTCCAAATATTTCATGATCCCTAGTATGGGAGGAAAACGACTTTTCTATAAGCGCGATCAAGGGGAAAAAAGCAGAGAACCAACACCGAAGTGCAGCCGCAAGATGCTGCTGGGGCACTATGAAATGACGTAGACAGCAAAAAATGAGCAAAAAAATAACCGGGGCGTTTTCACCCTGGTTGCCTACGAGCAAATTATCTGTTGCTTGTGGTGCATTCTTCGTCTTGGAAGATCAAATCATCAATGTCTTCGCCGGAATAAATATAAATCATATTACCCCCTTCTTATTTGGTTACTTTTATAATACACCAAACATGGGCTGCAGACAAGTAAATAATGTAAA
>Ga0160425_1002242_pt1 | contig 16054 bp, 14 predicted proteins | sample BioMet8_FD_108193 | JGI IMG/M metagenome (GOLD analysis project Ga0160425, IMG submission 108193) | Microbial communities from bioreactor (seeded with sewage sludge) at Lawrence Berkeley National Lab, California, USA - Biofuel... | ecosystem: Engineered > Bioreactor > Anaerobic > Unclassified ...
GATGATTCCTTAACCGATGATTCCTTAACCGATGATTCCTTAACCGATGATTCCTTAACCGATGATTCCTTAACCGATGATTCCTTAACCGATGATTCCTTAACCGATGATTCCTTAACCGATAATTTCGTAACCGATGATTCCTTAAATGATGACAAATGAATTCTTTTTTTGCCTTAGATTTTTACCGACCTTAGTCCACAGGCATATAGTTTGCCTCGATAACTTCACCCTCTTTCATTTCTCTTTGTCTTCCGAACAAATTCTTTGTGGTGAACACGATCCATCTCCAATGGAGTGCAATGTGGGCAACAAAAAAAACCAGCATCAAGATTCCAACTTTATCATGGATCAATCTTAAGATTTGGCCTGCTGCATGGTGGTTGAAGAACATTATAAGACCTGAATAACCAACCAAGGCAAATTGAACGAAAAATGCCAGGTCTACGAGATAGTTGAGTTTTACTTTTCTCGACTTTTTGATTTGTTTTTCTTTTCTGAAAAAGTTCTTTGTGGTTAACACGATCCATCTCCAATGGAGTGCAATGTGGGCAACAAAGAAAACCAGCATCAGGATTCCAACTTTATCATGGATCAATCTTAAGAGTGAACCTGCAGCATAGCGATTGAAATACATTATAAGACCTGAATAACCGACTAAGGCAAATTGAACAAAAAGTGCCAGGTCTACTAGATAGTTGAGCTTTATTTTTTTCATCTCCTCCCTCCTTTTTAATATTTACAGCGACATTTTTGTAAGATTATCAATTTCAGTCCGTTTGATTGATTTTCGTTTTATTGATTTTTGCTTCACGAACCGTTACATAGCGGTTCTGCTGTTCTCCAATGACTGCTGTGCGCTCCCTTAATTGGCAGAAAAAGAAATAAAGATACTTGCAAAAAATAGACGTAAATAGAGGTTTACTTTCAATTCAAAAGTTAAAAAACTCATTTATTTGCAAATAAAGCTTAATTAAGGAATATTTTCCAGAATCTAAAAACTTTTAACCTATGTTTCTTAATTGTCTGTTTAATAAAAACCAGAAATTAAGGGGAAGGAAAAAAACTTTCCAGAAGATGAAATACTCCCAGAATTAAGGTAAAATCAGGTTAATTCTTATTGGGCACTCATGAATATCCTCTTTCCTGAATGCAGGACTCCTTACTTTATTACCGTTGATAGGAATAGTAAACATTGTTTTATCCGGAATCGTAAACACAGAGTATTACTTAAATAAGCCTTCTCCGATTTTTTCAGAAAAATATTAGATATAATGAGTAAAACTTGAATGTAAATAAAAAATTAATTATATGAGGAAGTTTGGGATTTCGTAGTGATCGCTTTCACTATGTCTTCATATATAAAACTTTTGCAAATAATTTTTAATGAACTATTCCAGCTTTAGCTATTCCATTTTTAGCTATTCCAGTTTTAGCTGTTCCAATTTTAGCTGTTCCAGTTTTAGCTACTCCAGCTTTCAAGTATGTCCTGTTAGCTCGGGCATCGGCCTAAGAAAATCCGAGAAGTCCTGGAAAATTTTTGCCTCCAATCTCAGGTAAAATTCCGAAACTGGGGCAAAGTCCTGAAAAATAACACTCTAAAACCTAGTTTTGTCGAAGGAAACGGCTTCTATGAAAGGTCTGAAAATTTTGGGAGAAGACCCCCTCGCAAATAATACTTTACTGAGATTTAATTTTTTACTTAAAATGCAATTAAAGATTAAATTCAATAAATAACGCCTAGAAAAGCTTCATTGATAAATTAATTCCGTATATCTCCTATTTTTGCTAAGTATGCTTTTATTATTAAATGCAAATGAAGGAGATGACTGCCTTCTCCTAGAAACTGACAGGTAAGGCATCTGCATCTAGCAGATACCTTTAATCCTGTATGACTCAATGGGAAAGAAGCAAATCGAAACAGGATACCTCGCCACTCTTAGCGACCATTAGATCAACACAAAAGTTCACCATTGAGAAGCGATAGAAGGGAGCAGTCAAACCTACACTCCAGAAAATGAGGCACTATGCAGCTTGCAGGTGCCTCAAAAACGAAGATCGATTTAAATCCTACTCCATAGATGAGGCACTTTGCAGCTCGCAGGTGCCTCAAAAACGCATATCACTAAACGCATATCACTAAACGCATATCACTATTATCCGTTACTAATCCTGTAATTAAAGAAGGACAGTTAAATAACAGTAAAACTTAATTACAGTATAAAAAAGATAATAATGTATTATAGGATTCGATGATTCAGGCAGATATAAACAAAATCAAAATTAATCCGACAACTCTGAAGCATGAACATGGTTTAGAGGGTATGTATGACGCTTATCAAGATCATAGAGATATTTAAAAAGAAATTAAATACCTCAATTTTAAAGCCACTTGAGAAAGCAGCAGATTTCTACAGTGAATCGGAGAATGATTCCAAAATAAATGGTCCAGGGGGGTTCACGAAAAATAGCCCTTACGGCAGTTCAGCCCGTAATTTTGCTAAAAGTCCTGATTCAGGTAATGCCTCCAGGAACGTAGAGATTCCATTTATCAAACTGACCGATGTCTGGAAAATTTATCAGATGGGAGAAGTTGAGTTTGCGGCCCTTAAAGGAATAAACCTTGAGATTTATGAAGGGGAGTTCCTTGTAATCCTGGGCCCCAGTGGAAGTGGAAAAAGCACGCTTATGAATTTGCTGGGCTGTCTGGACATGCCATCAAAAGGTACTGTTTGCCTGAATTCTAAAGACATCTCAGAACTAAGTGAATCCGAACTCGCCGTCGTCCGAGGACAGATGATTGGCTTCATATTCCAGAGCTTTAACCTCCTTCCAACCCTGAATACGGAAGAAAACGTGCTCTTACCTATGGAATTCCAGGAAGAGGATAGAAAAACAGCCCGACAAAAAGTCTCATATCTGCTTGAAATTGTCGGACTCTCAGATAAGAAAAAGAACCTTCCCTCCCAGCTTTCAGGCGGACAGAGGCAGAGAGTTGCAATAGCTCGCTCCCTCGGTGTAAACCCTCCCATAATCCTGGCAGATGAGCCCACAGGAAACCTGGACAGTAAAACAGGAGATTATATCCTGGATTTTCTGGACGGGCTGCAGAAACGTGAAGGTAAGACGATCATCATTGTAACACATGACCTTGAACTTGTAAAATATGCAACAAGAATTGTGTACATCCGAGACGGCGAGATTGAAAAAATAGAAACACATCCGAAAAACGAACAAAGTATGAAAAATGAACGAGGTACGAAAAATGAAATAAATCTAAATTGAGGAATTAAAATGAAGAAGTGCTCTTTACTAATATTTTTACTGCTGTTTTCAGCGTTCATATACCCTGGGGCTGGGACTGCACTTGCCTCTAATGGGGATATAAAGTCCGCATCTCTGGAAGTAAACCTGGCTAAACAGAACCCTGATACTGCCCGTCCTGGAGAACCTGTTGAACTCACTATCAGCGTGCAAAATGTAGGAAACACTGACCTGAAAGACATTGCTGTCACAGTTAACCCTGAATATCCTTTCAGTAAGGTTTCCGGAGAAGACCTGACAAAAAAGGTCTCCTACCTGAATGCACGGCAGGATGATGACGATGCAGCGGTCCTTAAGTTCAAGCTTATGACAGATGCCAATGCTTCAGAAGGCACATATGATATCGATATTACCACCACTGCTAAAGAAAGCGGGTCCTCATTAAACACGATTACTACTACAAAAACCGTCCAGCTTGAGGTAAGGGGTAAAGAGTACGCTCAGATTGTTACCATAAACAAAGCAAGCATTGACCTGGCACAGGAAGAACCTCTGGAATTCATAATCACAAATACCGGAAACTCACCTCTGAAAAACATGGTAGTTTCCTGGAAAGACCCAAAAGGGGTAATTCTGCCGGTATATTCGGATAATACAAAGTACATCAAGTACCTGGATGCAGGTGACTCCGTAACCGTATATTACTCTGTAATGGCAGATGTAAACGCAGACCCTGGACTCTACACTCTGGATGTAGACCTCAAATTTGAAGACTATGAATCGAATGAGAAAAGCATTGCTACCACAGCAGGGCTTTTCGTTGGTGGGAAAACTGATTTTGATGTTTCTTTTTCAGAAAGTGACCAGGGAGAAGTTTCCCTTTCAGTTGCAAATGTGGGCAACAACATGGCTTATTCCGTGAAAGTTTCAGTCCCTGATCAGGACGGTTACAGGGTATCAGGAAGCTCGTCAACGATTGTTGGAAACCTTGAGAAAGGTGACTATACAATTGCATCTTTCAATGTTGTGAGCACACAAAGTCCTGGCGGTGCTGAAAGTGGAGGAACACCAGGGGTTGCAAGAGCAAGCGAGAAAGACGAAAATGTGACTTCCACGGTTTCCAATCCCCTGAAAGTCCAGATTGAATATACGGATGCAAGAGGGGAAAGAGTAACGGTTGATAAGGAAGTAGAACTCGAAACGACTACCGGGAATGTAACTGCACAGGGACGAGGAAGGATAGGAGCGGCAGGTAACAGCGGTGTATTCAGTTCATATCTGATTTATATTGTTTTAATAGCGGTTGCAATAGCAGGTTTATTCGTTTACCGCTGAAAAAAACAGGCCGAAAACGAGAAAAAATCCGGAAATAAAAAGTCTGAAGACCAGAAGCACGGCTCAGGGACAGGTTCAGGGACAATTCGAGATTGAAAAGGAAATCTCCATAGAAAATGGGAGGGTGCAAGATGAAAAACACAAGCCTTTTCAAAAAACTGCTTGTCTGCAAGCCTTTTTAAAAAAGGCTTGAGCGAAAATCCCAGCAACGAACGGAAAGATGCGAGATGAGAAACTCAACGTACCTGAAAATGGGTCTGAACATGCTTGTGCATAGCAAGCTCCGAAGCTGGCTGACCATTATTGGAATAGTCATAGGGATCGGATCTGTTGTCGGCATCCTCTCTCTTGGAGATGCTATGCAGGAACAGGTGCAGAGCAGGCTCGCCGAAATGGACCTGACGAAGATAACCATAAGTCCGGGGTATACCAAAGCGTCATCCAACATGCCTGGCCCTCCTGGGATGAGGGGTTCATCAACAGATGCTGAATTAACAGATGATGACATCGAGGCTCTCCATGGCCTGGATGGAATACAGTACATAGCAGGAGATATTTCCGGCAGTGAAGCAGTGATTTACGCAGCCCAAAATGCAACTCTCTCAATTACTGGTGTGGACCCTCAGGTCTGGAAGTACATGACTACCCTGAAAACACAATCCGGAAGATTGCTTGAACCGGCTGATAAATATGTTGCAGTTATAGGAAGCGGGGTTGCAAGTGGAATTTATGACCAGGAAATAGGGGTCAATCAGGTAATAACTGTAAACGGTAAAGCCGTGCGCGTTGTCGGCATCCTGGAAGAAGAAGGTGGACGTGGAGACCGAAGCATTTACATGCCGATCGATGGGGCAGTAAACCTGCTTGATGACGCAGAAGAAGGTGTTTATGATAGCATCACGGTGAAAGCCAGGAGTGAAGATCTGGTTGATGAACTGATGGAAGATATTGTGGATAAACTCATGGTTTCAAGACACATTATTCAGGAAGATGACAGGGATTTTTCAGTGACAGCTTCTAAATCGATGGCCGAGTCTGTTACCGAAATGACGAGTTCAATGACCCTTTTTCTTGGAGCTATTGCAGCCGTATCCCTGCTTGTAGGAGCCGTCGGGATTGCAAACACGATGTTTACCTCTGTCCTGGAAAAGACAAAAGAGATCGGGACCATGAAAGCCATTGGGGCAAAAAACATGGATATACTAATGATTTTCCTCTTTAATTCCGCAATGGTTGGCCTTGTTGGTGGTATCCTTGGAGATATTCTTGGAGCATTTGTTTCAACTCTCTTCCCTATGCTGGGTCTACAAATGATGCGAGGAGCAAGTTCAGGTTCTTCAGAAATTTATTTTGCTCCTGACCTGATGGCTTTCGGGCTTCTACTGGCAGTTTTAATAGGAGTAATCTCAGGAATCGTCCCTGCATACAGGGCTTCAAAGTTAAAACCAGTAGATGCACTGAGATACGAATAAACGGAAAAGAAAAGGAATCGCCTCTTTCTTAATTTCCTGCTTAATTTGAGACGAAGAAGAAAACGGAAGGTTGTAGATTATCAGATATCGCAGTACCGGGAATCAAGAGTTTGAATGAGTTGCCGGACTCACTGACTTTCGGAGAAAAACTCTAGAAAAACCTCTAGAAAAAACTCTAGAAAAAACTCTAGACCAGTTAAAGAGTCACGGTTTAACCTCAATAAAACTTTGAAGATTTCTACATTTTTCGTCTCCTGCTTCCATTCAGAAATTCTTAATCTATATAGAAAATTTGTGGAAAAAATATGCATTACACTGAGAAAAATTTATGAATTTTATGAGGAAGCCTCAGAACCTGAGTTTCAGAACTGGGCTTTTGACATGTTGAATCATGAACAGAAAAAATTAGTGTGAGAATATGAAGAAATTGCAAAACATACTGGTAGATGATTGAATGAGAAAAATGAATCTAATTTTGACAGCTGCCCTTATATTGGCTATATTTCTTTGTACCGGTGCGAGTGCTAGAAATGCAGAAATGGGAAGCAGTCCAGAATACAGGAATACTCTAGATTGGTTATCTGTTGAACCTCAGAATCTTGGGGTTCAGTGCTGCAGTTTCGTAGGTACTATTGAAAGTGGAGTACATGAGTTTCAAAACTTAAATTTGAGATTTTCTCTGTCTCCTGGAGAAAGAAACATAAATATGCCACAAAATTTCCAACCCACTTATAATAACGGAGGACCTCAACAGTTACCTCCGGCTGTCTCCAGAGAAGATCCTTCAAAAGGGATATCTCCTGACATGAGAGCCAGGAGTTTTCTGGACGAACAATACATAACGCAGCAAAACACTTCCTACTATCAATCCTGTGTTACCCCATATGCCGATGCTGTAACCTCTTACCTTGAGGAAAATGATCTTGACGATAAGTACGAGATCTATCAAGCCGCTTTATCGTGGACCTGGGTATCCGATGAGACCCTGAACGGTGTAGATGAAAAATGGCTTACTCCAACAGAGTTTCTTGATGAAACCCCTGAATATTCCAGCAATCCGGATTATGGAGAGCCTGTCAGTGATTGTGAAGAACAGGCAAATACTCTTGCATCCCTGCTGATTGCTTCGGGAGAATATAATGAAAGTACTGTGCGTGTGGCTATAGGAAAAGTAGATTTTGGAAATGTCAGTGGTGGACACGCCTGGGTAGAAGTTTATGAAGACGGGGAATGGTTCCCACTTGACCCAACTGAAGGACCCTACTACGATGATGACAATTGCTCTATAGTATCTGCGGATGTGTCAGACATCGATTATGATGAGTACCTGGAAAGTACATATCCGGCTGTAAGAGTCTGGTATTATTTCAATGACAAGTACTTTATGGAAGTAGGAAAGCAGAACGGAGATGTTCCAGCATTCTGGGACGAACAACCTGAAAGTTATCCTAACTGAACACCTGGCGGATAAGGTATTTCTAATCTTCGCAGAATTATCAAGTGTTTTAGATCCTTGAGAAATCGGTATTCGAAAAAAGAAGGGAAGGAACACCTCAAAGATTTTCGTTCTTTTCATTTAAGGGAAGCGAAAAACCAGAGGCACTTCCTTTCATGCTTCATTTTTGAGCCTCAGATTGTCTTGACGGGATCGAATAATTTCTGTTATTGGAAGCTATTTCTTCTTATTTTTTAATGATTAACAGATGTCCCAAGTCTTACTTATTTAGAGCTAAACTTAATATATTTTCTTACTCCTGGACTCCTGAAAAGTGAGGGCATCTTTTAAAACTTTTATAGTATATATTTTTTTCGTAAGATGGGCGTTTAAAAATTAGTCTTTTTAAATATAACCTGATTATTTTTTTTAGTATCCGAAAAAGGAAGTATGATCAGGAATACATGTAAATATAACTTATAAAAAATATATGCAATGGTAATGCTATAAGAGTGGGTTTACAGGTCGATTTCAGGCAAATAATGTGAAAATATATATAGATTTTCAAAGAGGTTTTTGGGTGTTATACAAGAAAATACCAATTCAAATGTATGAAAACTTTCACAATATATTCAGTGGAAGTAATCAAAATACTTTAAAAATCTGCAGGGAATGTGGTGGAGTGTGCGAGCATAATAAAATCGGAACTCTGTTGCCCGGGGAAGAGGAATATATGGCAAAAAAACTGGGTATAAGTGTTTCGGAATTCAAAATTCGCTACCTTGATGCTCTAAAAATGGATGACGAAACTTTAATACATGTATTAAAATTAGGGAAGTTGTGTCCATTTTTAAGTGAAGAAAATAATGAATGTGAGTGCCGGAATTTTAAGCCTATATTCTGTAAAATCTATCCTGTAATTTTGACGCTTGAAGATAACAAAATAAATTTTACAATAGATAAATGGTGCAAACTGTCAAGAAAAAAAGCTTGCAGGCTTTATTTTGAAACTGCCATCCCGCTTTTGTTAAGCCTTGCAATTCCAATAGAATGGTTAAGACATGTAATTAGCTATGATAATCTCTGCTTTGACTACGATCAATTGAAAAAATACAGGCGCGGAAAAAACAAGTATGCAATTTTTTCTCTGGAAGAATTGTTGAGTTTGCAGAAAGCCGAGATCAAAGCCACCAGTCTGCGTGTTGACTTCAGTCATGATTATGGTCAGAAAGTTGAAGAACTCGTTTTTTAACTTTAAACTGGAATGGTCGAGTCCAAGCGCTTGCAGGGGTTTGAGTTCGCGGTCTGGCAAAATCAACTTTTTATTTTTCAGCTTTTCTATCTTTTTCAGCTTTTTTGTTTATCGGACTTACGGCACGTGGAGTACAAAATCAAGCACTTTCGACATTGTGACTTGTTTTGTGTTGCAGACAGTTAAAGGTTTAATGCTATTGATTTCTCAGTTAAACTACTGCGTAAGTCCTAATTTTTTTCAGCTTTGTTATATTTTTCCGCCGTTTTATCTTTTAACTCTGTACTTTACTATCTAACCTGGCAGTCCCATCTTCGACTTTAATACCTTCTATCGGAATCACGAAAGCAAAGGTGCTCCCCTCTCCAGGTTCGCTCTTGAACCATATATATCCGCCGTGCAACTGTACAATCTGTTTAACCAGAGAAAGACCAAGCCCGGTTCCCTGAAATTGCTTGGACAAAAATGAATCCACCTGGCTGAAAGGCTTGAAAAGTTTACTCTGATCCTCGGGTTTAATCCCGATTCCTGTATCCGTGACAGTTATTTCTACCATATCTCCCTTTTTTCTTGCCCATATTTTTACAAACCCGTTTTCATAGGAGAATTTTATGGCGTTATCCACAAGGTTGTACATTATCTGAACAAAACGGGCTTCATCAGCATATACATTGGAAAGGCTGCTATCTATATCGATTTCAATTTGAATATTTTTCCGATCGGCTATAGGAGATAAAAGATTTTTTAATATGTGAAGCTTACTGGTAAGATCAAACTGTTTATAACTTAGCTCCATTTTTCCAGCTTCTATTTTAGAGAGATCCAGGATGCCATTTATTAAATTCAGAAGGTGTTTTCCACTTTTCGAGATGTTCCCGACGGATTTTAGTTGTCTTTCATTCAGTTCGCCGTAGACCTGTTCATACAGAAGGTCAGAAAACCCTATAATAGAGTTAAGCGGGGTTCTCAGTTCATGGCTCATATTCGCCAGAAATTCGCTCTTGGTACGATTTGCAGCTTCTGCGATTTGTTTTTCCTGAAGGAGGGTTTCTGTGGCTTTACTTTCTGTAATGTCCCTACACATTTCGAGGACTCCTATAATCTTTCCACCCTCTTCAGTTACAGGAATTGCCTGAACAATCCAGACTCTGCCATCTTTCCCAGTAAATTCTCCTGATTTTTTATTACCTGTCATGAAAATCTGTTCAAGATCCAGGGAGTCAAATAATGGGATACTTATATCAGGGGTATTCTTAAGGCGTTGACCCATTGCTTTTTGAAGATCGCTCTTCATAAATTCCAGTGCAGCTTTGTTCGCCCAGATAATATAAAGTTGAGGGTTTACGAAAATAGCCAGCTCATTTAGAGAGTCAAGCAGGACCTTCTTTTCTCGTTCCTGTGCCTTTAACTCCTGTTCGGCAAGCTCTATTTCATTTAACATTCTGTTTATTTCCTTTGAGAGACGGTAAAGTTCATCGTTGTTTTTAAGAGGCAATCTTCGGGAAAGATCCTTTTCCGACCGGACTTTGGTAACAAAATTATCAATTCCTATTAACCTTGAGATAAATAACTTATCAAACGCAAATTTAACCCCTACTCCGGTCATGAGACCTGTTAGCAAAAGGAAGAAATACATGTTATTCAGGGTTTTCTCACCGTACTTATAGAGTTCTCTTGGAAAATCCGCCCTCATAACAAGAGCGGGCTTGCCTGATACATCTAGCAATTCAAAATAGCCAGCTACTTTATTTTCGCTAAGGGGTTCGACAATAGTTCTATCCGGGTTCTCTGAAAGGCTTTTTAATTTGGTCTGAAAATCAGGAGGCAAATCTTCATCAATTCTGTACATTAAAAGGGAAGAACGAGTAGAATCTTTGAAATCATTAAGAAGTACGTCGTCGAAATATCTCCCAAAAATCAAGGTGCCTTTCATAGGCCCATTATATTTTGTAGTAAGGATCGGATGGCAGGCAATAAACATAGGATCTTCATCGAGTAAAACGAAACCGCTCTTCTTGTCATTTTCGAATTTTGAAAGAAGAGTTCCGTCTTCAACCATTCTAAGAAGCTTTTTCGGAATTGGTTTTTCCTCTCCAGTATACATATCTACTGATTTTGCATAGACAACAGATCCGGATTTATTTACAAAAAGCATCACATTAACCTTAATTCCTGTAAGAGTTTGATTCTGAAGGTTTACTTCCGTATAATTCGGATTTTCGCATTCAACAAAACTGCAAGTATCATCCCAGCAAGCCCAATCCTGTACTGTACGATTAAGATATCCCTGCTCAGTTGAAATGACATTTTGCACCCTTTCTACATTGTCCGCGGTGTCCACTTTTTCAAGCTCTAAAAAATTGGAAAGCTGCATATTATGGGTGAGTGTAAACGCAGCTGTGAGAACGCCAAAAATTAAGAAAGTTATTAGAAGAACCTTTTTACTAATATCTATTCCAGACACCCCAAAAACTTATTATAAGAATTAGTGTCTTGGCAATTTAATTGTTGAGCATAATCCTGGTAGTTTCTCATCAGAATACAATGATTTTGAACTCATTAGATAATTAATGAATCTATCCCAAAACTCAAAATTCGTTTTATATATTTTGTATTTCAAGTGACGACCCGAGCTTTTGATCGTGAAAATAATCGAAGTAGTCCTTATCGGAGTGATCCTGATAATTGAGAGCAAAAATGGGTTTTGGGATGAGCTCAATAACTAAATTTTCTGACACTAGTTTGAAAGTAATATATTATTGATATTAAAAAGGTGAGAAAGTATATAAATTTTAGTAGATGTTAGACAGAGTTTAAGATCAATTGAGGTTTGTTCTTCCTTTTTCATCAAGGGATTCTACCTAAAGAGATAAGATAAATGAATAGGCTTTCAATAAAAGCTTAAACCAGCTTCATTATTGTTTTTCAGTTGTAACGTCTCGAGCGTTCAGGTATGATTGTTCGGTAATTTTCGGATTTCCTCTTATGTTCACAACTTTCATATCAAAAGTACTGGCAAACTCTTTAACATTTGTGTGGAACTCCGGATTATCTCCAAGCCCACTATCGATTTTTGCAGCCAGGCAATAGAGTGGATTTTTCAGATAATAGTTGTTGAAGTCCCGGTTCCCGTTTTTATTTTCCAGCTTCTTCCAGCTAGAAGCCCACATTGGGGTCAGGTAGATCGTGCCCATGCCCTGGAATCTGGTCATAGCCATTGCATAAGCCTCGTTTCCTCCAAGCGCCAGACTGATGCAGTCCTCTATGATTTCTCCGTTTTGGTCTTTCAGGAAGAAAAGAGGACATTTCAGATCCGAGAAATCTTCTTCCAGCTTTCCAAGTGCATGCCCGCAGATCCCATAAAAAACCAGGATTCTGTCGGAAAAGGACGCCATTTCATAGATATTTCTGTAAACTTCCGTCTTTAAAATCTCAAGATCGGCATGCAGGCCCAAGCTTAACAGGTTTACGACAACAATTACCTCTTCCCTGAGTTTCTTTTTCCTGCAAAATTTTTTGAGGATCGGGAAGCTTGAAAGAAGCCTTGCAGGAACTATGAAACCAGGGCTGGAGCGGCTCTTCAGGAGCATTGGTACCCTGTCCAAAAAAGCTGTTCTTGGATTGCAATTTCTCAACCTGAGCTTACGGAGGAAACCTGAGCTTTCCCGGTTTTCCACAACAATTAGCTGCTGTAACTCACGGTCTTTTGATAATACATGTACAAGCTCGTCTTCGAGCATTCCACAAGCAACAATGCTCAGTACAGACATAATTCGGATATCCTTCCTTGTAACTTTTTTCTGGAATCCTTTCTGGAAGTTTTATTTTCGTGATTTTTTCTGGTAAATCTTTGTTTCCAGGATTCTTTCATGTAATTTTATGTTTGAGATTTTTCTTTGTAGATCTCTATACCTAGATAATCTTCTATACTCGGATAAACTTCTATACCCGGATAATCTTGTATGGTAAAATCCAGGGCATTAACAAATTTGCCTATGAAATCAATCATAAAAAATTTATCTCTATTTACAGATAAAATGCAATATTAATAAAAAAATTATAGAAAACAAAAGAAAGTAAGTAGGAACAGGAAGAATAGATACCTGTTCCTTATTTCCTTCTACCGTTCTGTTTTTGTTTATTTTTTTTTGAATTCACAGGGAGTTTTTTATCAGGAGTGACTCCGTAATATTTTGTCCTTGCGGCTCCCCAGATACAGCCGTTTTTCCCGAAGATTTTCAACTCAATATTCTGGATAGCCTTGCAAATTTTGTTTCCTTCTCTTGCACCCTTGCAGACTATACAGTACTTTTCACAAAAAACAGGGGCATTTTCCTTATTTTCAACCATTTCAACACTCTCAGCCATAGTTTATTCTTCTTATCCAGGTACTTATGGGTGCTTATCCAGATATTATGCTGAAGATATGGTTAAATTTGATTAGAGTAATTTCTTTCCTGCTTCAGGGCCGGGAGCGCACTGGAATACGTCGCTAATCCTTACTTCTATAAGGTTCTTTGCAGGAAGCCCGGGCTTTGCTGCATGCACGATTGCTTTCATTTTTTCAAATTTTTCTCCGGAACTGATAATTTCAGCCTTACCTTTTATCTGGAAGCAACCTCCGGTGTCTGGTCCCCATACATAGACTGCCACGTTTGGATTTTCCTTAAGGTTTGCCAGAGATTTGGCCATGAAGTTATCTGATATCCAGATTGTTTCATCATCTACAAGCTGGCAGAACCCTATGGGTATCACATTCGGAATTCCTTCTTTTGAGGCCGTAGCTACAGGAAAGATCTTTACCTTCGAAAAAGCAGTTTTCATCTCTTCATTTAATTTTACCATGATATCACCATCAAGATGGTTGCAGTATAAATTTATATATTTAAGCGTCAGAATTGTGTATCGAAAGTCGGATTTATGTATTTTAATAACCTTAATGGAAAAGGTTAAGTCGAGCTTTAAAATATAAAGAGGAAAACATTGAAGCTCAATGACAATAGAGAATCTTGGAGTAGACGTATTCAAAAAATACAGTTTAATAATATTTTTTAAATCTTGATTACGTCAAAACCTGTTATCTCATAATGTTTCAACAAATTCTTAACATTGTGTTTCCACCCTTTTGAAATTCATATGCTACCTTTATTTCCTCTACATCTCGATTTCTTGCCCTTAAAAAATTAATTATAGGCTCGACATATGGTGATCGGTCGGCGTTTACGTCCAGTAGCGGAAATATTCTGACCTCATTTGAAACCCTGCACAATTCCTCTACCGATTTCAAATGAAACTCCAGTGATAGGTTTTTTGTATAGAGAAATAACAAATGCGAGCACAGTGCCAGATCAAACTCTTTATCACTAAAAGGCAGAAAGGGAAGTTCACCAGGTACATACCTATTTTGCACCACGCCTCCTGAAAAATCTTTTAGAAATTTCTCCATAGCTGACATTCTTATTCTTCCAAGTTCTTCAACTGAGCCAATTTCTTGCCAGATAAATTTATCCTGGTTTTTCTGGGTCTGATCAATAATGTCATTATAAGTTTCATGAATTCTCTGTCTTATCTGATCAGCACTGAAAAAGTAGACAGGGTCAACTGATATGATATTTCCGCCTCGTTCTGTAAGTTCTGCATTGAAGCTCGCAGGTCCGTCTCCACAACCCAGGATCTTTCGCTTGAGATCGTCAGGTGTTAAGTTAAACATTCTGACGTATTCTTTGAGAGACCTTCCCCATGGCTTGATATTATGATACATAATTGTCATAAGCTGTACACTAGAGTACATATATATACAAAATATATAAATTAGTATTCCCCAATAACGAGCCAATCCAATAATTAACTTCATCCTGGAATTATAAAAGTTTCCGAACTGTTTTGAAACGTTGTCATTAATCATGGTTAGAAGAATAACCAGGTTTAGAGGCTGTCTCAGAATTCAAACTAAACAAATTATTAATTAAATGTTAATCTCCAGCTCGGCGGGCACCAGCGTAAATGAGAATTTACTTTTCAGTGGCCTAGCTGTCTTTTTAACATAATTTTCCTGCAAATATAGATAAGATTATATCAAAAGAACATGTATTATGAAATGAAAATTTAATTATAAAGTATATCTTTTAAATATATATTTGGGGGGAAAAAATATTAGAAAATCTGGAACTCTTGTAGTTTTACTTTTAGCAATAGTATTTATTTCCGGCTGTGCGGAAAATGCTCAGGAAAATAAGACCAGGAGTGAAGAAATGGTAACTCCGGTAGAAGGGGCTACCCCTGGTGTAACAGAACAAGTTACAGAATCGGCAGATGGGGACACTGGAGAAGGGTTACTGTCTGGTAAGGAAGAAACTTCCCTGGATGAAGGGAAAGAAGTCATAATCCCGGGTGAAGAAAATTCGAGCCAGGGGGTGCCGGATGAAGAAAACTCGGGCCAGGGCAATGAAACTTCTTCTGAAAACCAGGTCCTGGATAACAATCAGACAATTGTTCATACTGCAGAAGAAGCAGGATATACTACCTTTGCTTCACTTGCGAGGGATGCAGGACTTGAATATACTCTTAATGAAGGAGGGCCTTATACTGTTTTTGCTCCTACTGACATAGCTTTTGAGAGCCTTCCAGAAGGCATGCTTGACGACCTTCGTAATGATAGAAATAAGCTGAACCGTGTACTAACCTATCATGTGATCAATGGAGAATACAGGGTTGCAGATCTTAAAAATATTGATTCTTTGTCTTCCCTGGAGACCGAAAAGCTGGCTGTGAATTCCACAACTGACGGAATGATAATGGTAGGAGATGCAACTGTAATAGAGCCTGACATCGTTGCAGCTAATGGAGTAATACATGGGATTGACAAAGTAGTGATTCCATTAGAAGTCTGAAACAGAAACCCGGAACAGAAGCAAAGCTTATGTTGATTCAAAGATCATGTTGATTTAAAAATCATGTTGATTTAAAGATCATGTTGATTCAAAGATCATGTTGATTTAAAGATCATATTGACTTCAGATAACTTTGATTTGCTTCTTTTATTCCTTTTTTACCTTACTTCTTAGATAGTTATCCTGTCAGTCAGCTTACTGTCAGCGACCTTTTTTGTTCAGTTTTGCTAGCCAATTATTATTCTATCCCAAATTTGACAGAAGCGTATATTGTATAATGTCCAAACGGGCTTCATGCTTATGTTTTCTTCACACTATTCAAAGTTTTATCCCGCATCTTATGATTTTTTTACATTTTTCAGTTTACCAATATGTAATGTGTCGATACAACGTGTTTTGTGTAAGA
>Ga0160425_1002247_pt1 | contig 16005 bp, 14 predicted proteins | sample BioMet8_FD_108193 | JGI IMG/M metagenome (GOLD analysis project Ga0160425, IMG submission 108193) | Microbial communities from bioreactor (seeded with sewage sludge) at Lawrence Berkeley National Lab, California, USA - Biofuel... | ecosystem: Engineered > Bioreactor > Anaerobic > Unclassified ...
ACCCAAGAGGCGCCGGCCACGTGAAATCTATCTTGGATGCGAATCCGATCTGGCAAGGCCATTATACGCCGAAGCCAAAACAGGCTCGAAAATCACCAACACCATGCACGATAGTCATTAATTATAAAACAATCCGTTTCCTTTTTTTAGAAAATTGAAAAGTTTGGCGGTTTACAAATTTAGCCCTTCAAAGATAGCTCCCTCTTTTCATTTTTAGTCTCGTTGGCAACGGAACTTTTCTTTCCAGTCTTAACTTTTGGCTTCGTTCAACCTATTTTTCGTTTATCATTATGGTAAACAAAAAAAGCGCTTAACGCGCTTCTTGTGGCTCCAATGAGCCTGAGGGTTCGGATAATCCTTATTTGAACTCGTAATGCAGTTCTAGGTAAACTGCAAAATCATAGTACCACAAGAGAAGGGAATGTCAAATGGCTAAGAAATATTTATTAGGGCTTGATTTAGGAACGGATTCGGTCGGCTGGTGTTTGATGGACGAGTCCAATCACATCATCAAGAAAGGCGGAAAGTCCTTGTGGGGCGTTCGCCTGTTTGAAGAGGCTGAAGACTGCTCGTCTCGCCGGATGAGCCGTGAATCCCGTCGCCGCACGCAGCGTCGAGCTGAACGCGTTGACCTCCTCCAAAGCCTCTTTGCTCCCGAAATGGCCAAAGTCGATCCGACTTTCTTCGTTCGCATGAACAACTCCGCTTTGCTCGAGGAAGATAAAGAAACCGCTGCCAAGGGCAAAGATGGAACCCTCTTTGCTGGCGTTGGTGGAATTAACGATAAAGCTTTCTACGACAAATTCCCGACCATTTACCACCTGCGGGATTCTTTGCTAAAAGGCGAAGAAAAAGCCGATATTCGCTACCTTTATCTTGTCTGTCACCATATGGTCAAATACCGGGGGAATTTTCTTCATTATGGGGAAGAAATCAATCTAAAATCCGATCAAGAAATCATTGAAGCGTTTCACGAAATTGATGTTGCTTTAGAGAAGATGGCAAAGAAGCCTTTGGCCTTGAGCGAAGAGCGAATCTCTTCTTTCCTAAAACTGGCTTTGAACAGTTTCGGCATCAACGATTCGAAACGGGCTTATTATGAGTTTTTAAAGCAGGATGATTCGTTCATTAAAAACGGGATTTGCCCTCTTCTTGCTGGCGGCAAAGTTGCGGTATCTAAGCTGTATGACCTTGACGAGGATGACGAGCCTGATCCCAAAAATATCTCGGTCCGTTCTTCGACGTTTGAAGACGACTTTTCGAAGCTGAACTTCACCTTTTCCGATCGGCCAGAAACCGCGATTATCAAAGCGGCTAAGACGATTTCCGATTTTATCTTGCTCCGGAGAATTCTAGGATCTTCTAACTCGCTTTCTGATGCCATGGTTGCTCGGTTTAACCTTCACAAGACGCAGTTAAAAGAACTCAAGAGTTACGTCCGCTCCCACTGCCCTGAACTCTACGATCGTGTCTTTAGAACTTACGATCCGAAAGTTAACAATTACGTTCGTTACGTTGGCATGACCCGCATTAAAGGCAAACGTCTACGGGTTGAGCACTGCCACCGTGAAGAATTCTATGATTTCGTTAAAACGGAGGTCTTCAAAATTGCAAAGAATGTTGAGGTCACTGATCCCTTTGTTCAAGGCATCGTGGCCCAGATGGATAACGGCGATTATCTTCCCCGTCAGAATTCAACCGATAACGGCGTCTTCCCTTATCAGTTAAATTTGACCGAACTGAAATGCATCTTGGACAAGCAGGCCAAGTTTTATCCATTCCTAAAAGTGAAGGATGAAGAAGGTTATTCTACGGATGAAAAAATTATCTCCATTCTGACCTATCACATTCCTTATTACGTTGGACCTCTCGTTCAACAAAAGGAAGGTGACGAACACGGAAAGTTTGCTTGGGTCGTTCGGACGGGAAAGAAGATAATGCCTTGGAATTTTCAAAAGGGCGGCATCATCGACTTTGATCAGTCTGCTGAAAACTTCATTCGCCGGATGTTGAACAAATGTACCTATCTCCCCAATTGCTATTGCCTCCCCAAGTGCTCGTTACTCTATTCTCGCTTCGAAGTCATTTCTTTTTTGAACAACATTGCCATCAATGGCCGGCCGATTCCCGCCCATTCCACCGTCGAAGGTGAGGTAAGCAAGGATCTTCTTATGTCCCAGTTCTGTTTGAAAGGAACCTTAACGGTCAAAGGGCTCACGGCTTTCTTGAAGAACCATTTTGGGCACTTTGATCCTGAACTTTTGACGACGAGGACGGGAAAAGAGATCGATTCCATCGATGCTTCAATGAAAAGCTACGCCGATTTTGTTGGAATTTTCGGCCAGTCCTATGTTGAACAGCATCTGGATTTGATTGAAAGCATCATCAATGATTTGTCTATATTTACCGACCGGGACATCGTTGAACGGCGGCTTCGGAACAAATACGGCTTTACCAACGAAAAAGTAATCCGACAAATTAAAGCCCTTAACTATTCTAAATTTGGCCGTCTTTCCAAAGAACTGCTGGAACTGACCTCTGATGTTCCCGATCTTTCAACCGGCGAAATTCGGAAGCAGACGCTAATCGATTCGATGTACGAAAGCGGAGAAAATCTAATGGAGATTTTGGCCGATTCTCGTTATTCGTTTGGGGCTCAAGTTGCCGCTCGCCAAAAAGAAGCCAGCTATGTCGTGAAACAGGGGGCAAGCAAGCTGGAGCAAGTGAAAGCGGTGGTGGACGAACTTTATGTTTCTCCTTCACTGAAACGCCCGCTTCTTCAAGCCTATGAAGTGGTTGACGAACTTCAAAAAATCGTTGGCCATCCGATTGACGAATATTATGTGGAATGCACCCGTGGTTCTAACCCGAAAGAAAAGGGAAAGAAAAAGCCTTCTCGTTTGGAAGACTTACTCCGAATCTATGGTCGGGCTAAAACCGATTCTGTGAAACTCCTCAAGGAACTAGAAAAGAAAGAAAACCCGAGTTATTTTGACCAGGAGATGAAGAAACAAATTCTTGAAAACGGCGATAGCCTTGATCGTTGCTTTTCCGAACTGAAGGATCAAGCCAATCGCCACAACGACATGTGCTTCCGCAGCGACAAGCTTTTCTTCTATTACACCCAACTTGGCCGCTGCATGTACTCGCTAAAGCCAATCCACCTAGAAGACTTGTTTGCTGACGCCCAGCAATACGACATCGATCACATTGTTCCGCAGTCTCTTGTTAAAGATGACTCTCTAGAAAACCGGGTTTTAGTCTACCAAGACTACAATCGCAAAAAGGCGGATGTCTATCCTCTTCCTTCTGGCTTTTTGGCTCCAGGAGCGGCTAGTTTCTACCGTTATCTTTCCAAAATTGGCTTGATCGGTGAAAAGAAACTGGGTGCCTTGTTGCGTTCCTCCGCCGAACCCTTAAAGGACGAAGAACTCGTTGGTTTCACCAACCGTCAACTCGTTTCGACGAACCAAGCGGTTAAAGGGCTTATTACCATCCTTACTACCTTTGAAAAGGTTAAGGGCAAGGAACCCGAGGTCATTTTCTCTAAGGCCGGTCTCGTTTCAGACTTCCGCCAGAAGTTTGATATTCTAAAGTCTCGTGATGCCAACGACTTTCATCATGCCCATGACGCCTATCTGAATGTTGTGGTGGGCCGGGCAAACCATGAGTATTTTCGTTATATGAATGGGCGCGGCTGGTTTGAGGCCATGCACCGTAGCAAACTCAGTACGAATCCGAGCAATATTTTCGATCAAAACTCTAAAGAAGCCCAAGCCAAAGGCCACGTCAAAGCCCCCATTAAAGATTCCCAAGGCAATATTTGCTGGGCCTTTGAACCTTCTCTTGAACAAATTAAGCGTGACATCTATCACCGTTTCGACATCATGGTCACCGTTCGTCAATTTATTCAACCGGGTCTTTTCGGAAAAGCGACTCTCTTGAAGAAGACCGCGTGGCGAGACGGCAATCTCTTTCCAATCAAGAACAACCGCGACCCAGCCAAATATGGAGGTTATTATGGGCTCAATAATGGCTTCTTTACCATCGTTGAACTTTTTGACAAGAAGGGGAAGCCTATTCCAACATTAATCCCCGTTCTCAATATTTCCGCTCGGCCTGATGAAGAAGACAAGATTCTTCATTATTGTTCTGGAATTACCGGTCAAAAAGTGGGCAAGCTTCTTGTGCCTTGCCTAAGAATCAACTCGGTGATTAAAAAAGGAAAGGTAGTTTTCCTTCTTTCTGGGAAAGACCATCTCAATTCAGCTAGTTGCAAGACCCTGACAGAAATGATTTTCTCCCAAGAAGAGATCCGAGTGATCCGATCCGTTTCAAAGCTATGCGAAATCATCAAGCTAAAACGGACGAAGGACTTTAGTCCAGACCGCGAAGACTTTGACGAAAAGCTTGCTTCGCTCCTTGGCTCTCCACTTAGCGCTGACGAACTGGTGATTAGCCCCGCGGCTAATGATCAGCGCAATAAAGCCATTTGTCTTACTTCCAAAGAAGAACTGGAGCTCTATGATACTCTGCTTAAAAAACTCAGTTCGCCCTTTTTCGAAGAGACGGGTGGGCCTTCCGACACCGCCGCCCTCATGGCCGATCCTCAAAAGCGCGCTTTGTTTGAGTCGCTGAGCATCGGGAAGAAAGCACTTGTTCTCTCCGAAATTCTTAAAGAAACTTCGGCCAACTCGGCTGAGCGAGCCAACTTAAAACTTCTTAATGGTCCTGCGGAGCAAAGCAAGCGGTTGCTTTCTTGGCAAAAAATCGGTTCTTGCCAAGTCCTTGCCCAATCCGTGACGGGCTTCTATGAGAAAACGATTTTCCCAACGAAGCAAAAGTAATCATGGGTTTTCGGACCGTTCTCATTAGCAGCCGCTGCAAGCTAGAATACTCCCTGAATTTTCTTGTTTGCCGGGACGACGAAGAGAAACGAATCGCCATTGACGAAATCAGCACCATCATCATTCAGAATACCGGGGTCGCCATTACGGCGGCCCTTTTGTCTAAACTCTTAGAAAGCAAAGTGAAAGTTATCCTCTGCGATCCTCAATCGAACCCTCAAGGAGAACTCGTCGCTTATTATGGTAACTTCAGTACCTATAATAAAATCAAAGCCCAACTCAACTGGGACGGTGAAACGAAGGATTGTCTTTGGGCCAAGATCATTGACCAAAAAATTTGTAACCAAGCCCGTAACCTCCAGTTTCTGAAAAAAGAAGAGGCCAAGCTCCTTTTAGAGTATTCAAAAGGTTTGCTTCCTAACGACCCATCGAATCGAGAAGGCCACGCGGCCAAGGTCTATTTCCCCGCCTGCTTTGGGGATGGCTTTTCGCGAGACGATGCCAAAAATCCAATCAATGCTTGCCTAAATTATGGCTATTCCATCATTCTTTCGGCAATCAATCGTGAAATCAAAGCGGATGGCTATCTCACCGAGTTCGGAGTTCACCATATCGGGGAAACGAATCCGTTTAACCTCTCTTGCGACTTGATGGAGCCGTTGCGGCCTTACGTTGATTTTCTCATTTTGAATCAGCAGATCACTCCAGAAAACTTTAAAGTGAAGGCCCCGGCGATCCTTTCCCGAAAAGTGCATTTTAAAGGCGCTGAAGTTTTCCTCGATAATGCCCTTCATCTCTACGTTCAATCCCTTTTAGGGGCACTGAACGAGCACAACTCGGAGCTCGGGGAATTCATTTCGTATGAACTCGCTTAGAGTTATGCGCTTAATCCTGTTCTTCGATCTTCCGGTAGTCAGCGACCGTGACAAACGGGCCTACACTCATTTTCTCAAAGCCCTTAAGCGACAAGGCTTCTATATGCTGCAATATTCTGTTTACATCAAACTCAATATGGACCAGCGGGCAGCGGAATCTTCAGTTAAACAAGTTAAAGAGATTCTGCCTAAAGATGGCTATATTGCTGTGTTAATGGTGACGGAGAAACAGTTTGCCTCCATTCAATATCTTCTAGGCGAACCCGATAGCGATGTCATTGCTGACGATGAAAGGCTGGTGATTATCTGATGGAGTTCCATCACGCGGATATTCAGAATTCTTTTGCTTTTGCCCCTGGCGATATTTGGGATCTCACGATCGAAAATCCCACCTTTTATTACGAATTTGTCAAAAGCCTTATCGACGACGAATCCGAAAAAATCAGTTTATTTGAAGGGGACAAGGTTTTGAGCCTTGAAAAGAATGCCATAGTCATCACTGACCTATTTAATCTTGATCCCAATAACAAAAAGGTTTTGTCCGCCATTTATAAGAAAATAGAACGCAGTCACCTCAGTGTTGAACGGCAAGCTGAATTTGACGAAATCAATCGGAAAATTTCGGCCTTGATGACTGAGATCGCTTCCGACTTTGAAGGTGGAATATCTTTCAATGACTCTTTAGCCCTGCCTCAAGTGCTGGGACTGATTGACTTTAAGTTTGATTTTGACGATAGCAGTTTTCTAACTTCTTTGGTTTCCTACATTAAGGCTTGGCGGGAAGCCATCGACTTACGCCTGGTGGTCACTTTGAACTTATTTCCCCTTTTAAAAAGCGAGGAGATTGCTCTTTTTAAAACTGAAATTTCTTACTTAGGAATTTCCTTGCTCAATGTTTCCACAAATCATGTGGATCTATCGAAAGAAAACATTCAAAGTTTAACCGTCGATTCTGACCTTTGCCTAATTGGGTGACCTGTAATATCATTGTTTTGCCTAAAAACCGCGTGTAATGGCGGGAATCTGCATTTTCTCAGGCTAAATTCTGAGGTTTGAGAGTAATGCGATTCTAGGTAACAATGAGACTCCGCCTAGCGGTGGCTCCGGCACTTCCGTGTTTGAGAGTAATGCGATTCTAGGTAACAATGAGACTGCCGTCGGCCCTTTCCGCTTCTATGCTGTGTTTGAGAGTAATGCGATTCTAGGTAACAATGAGACCTGGTGGTTTGAGTACTCATTGATGCGCCCGTTTGAGAGTAATGCGATTCTAGGTAACAATGAGACATCCGCCAAAGTTCTGACTACCGGGAACCTGTTTGAGAGTAATGCGATTCTAGGTAACAATGAGACGATAGCAAAGCGATTTACCGCTACGGCTTGGTTTGAGAGTAATGCGATTCTAGGTAACAATGAGACGGAAGGCAAGACGCAGATCGTTAATAGTCGGTTTGAGAGTAATGCGATTCTAGGTAACAATGAGACTTGCTTGCTAAGCCTATGCCCACTTATACCGTTTGAGAGTAATGCGATTCTAGGTAACAATGAGACAATGTCCCTGCCCTTCAAGGAGGGTTGTTTGTTTGAGAGTAATGCGATTCTAGGTAACAATGAGACATGTTAGCGCTCCGGTTCCCACCATCACGCGTTTGAGAGTAATGCGATTCTAGGTAACAATGAGACATCGGTCATCTCGCCCGCACGGAACCCCGTGTTTGAGAGTAATGCGATTCTAGGTAACAATGAGACAGAGCTTAGGGCTCAATCAACGAGCGTTGCGTTTGAGAGTAATGCGATTCTAGGTAACAATGAGACTCAACTTCGTTTCACATGAGTGGGAGCCTCGTTTGAGAGTAATGCGATTCTAGGTAACAATGAGACCGACCTTCAATCCATGTACGTTAAGCCCGTGTTTGAGAGTAATGCGATTCTAGGTAACAATGAGACTCGGGTCGATAGGGGAAACATTGGCTATGGGTTTGAGAGTAATGCGATTCTAGGTAACAATGAGACCTTTTTTCTTTAGTGGGCAGCGCGAGGGCGGTTTGAGAGTAATGCGATTCTAGGTAACAATGAGACATTCGGGGCCGACGGCAAAGCGACCCGTTTGTTTGAGAGTAATGCGATTCTAGGTAACAATGAGACCGTAGCGGATTGCGTTCTTCAAAGCATGGGGTTTGAGAGTAATGCGATTCTAGGTAACAATGAGACTTTCACTTTGGGATGCTATAAGGCTTCCTTGTTTGAGAGTAATGCGATTCTAGGTAACAATGAGACGCAGGAGGATGGGACTGACATCACGTTCTCGTTTGAGAGTAATGCGATTCTAGGTAACAATGAGACGACGGCTCTCCGTCAGCTCTGGCCCGATTTGTTTGAGAGTAATGCGATTCTAGGTAACAATGAGACAAGGATATTGCTTCGCCACGCCATCGGCGTGTTTGAGAGTAATGCGATTCTAGGTAACAATGAGACGAGCGAGACTTTGTAGCCTGCGGCGAAGGTGTTTGAGAGTAATGCGATTCTAGGTAACAATGAGACGTCCAAACTTCAAAGGACGATGTACGGAGCGTTTGAGAGTAATGCGATTCTAGGTAACAATGAGACCGCGTCATCTTCTGGAAGGAGTTGTTTCCAGTTTGAGAGTAATGCGATTCTAGGTAACAATGAGACCGGCTTTGACATAAGTGCCGTAACCGACTTGTTTGAGAGTAATGCGATTCTAGGTAACAATGAGACATTCTATTAGGTTTTCTGTTAACCTGCCGTGTTTGAGAGTAATGCGATTCTAGGTAACAATGAGACCCAAACCGACAAAGCTTACACCACCACCACGTTTGAGAGTAATGCGATTCTAGGTAACAATGAGACTCCGCCGCCAAGGTTGCGATGATAAGGCATGTTTGAGAGTAATGCGATTCTAGGTAACAATGAGACCTTCGCCTTCACCCTTATGGGCCTCGGCATGTTTGAGAGTAATGCGATTCTAGGTAACAATGAGACAACACCGATATATTAACTCTCGCCTAAATAGTTTGAGAGTAATGCGATTCTAGGTAACAATGAGACATCAATTTTTAAAGCCCTGGGCGATAGTGTGTTTGAGAGTAATGCGATTCTAGGTAACAATGAGACATCTCGCCGCCCTCATCGAACACGATCGGAGTTTGAGAGTAATGCGATTCTAGGTAACAATGAGACTTGCGCCAGTCAGCAACTCTTAATCTCAAAGTTTGAGAGTAATGCGATTCTAGGTAACAATGAGACCTACACGTTAGGCGATGTTCTAAGGTTGCAGTTTGAGAGTAATGCGATTCTAGGTAACAATGAGACGCATCAAAGCTTGTGCCCAATCCCTCGCCCGTTTGAGAGTAATGCGATTCTAGGTAACAATGAGACATAACCTAGAAATCTAATCGGGCCATGATTGTTTTAGAGTAATGCGATTCTAGGTAACAATGAGACGATAGCAAAGCGATTTACCGCTATGGCCTTGTTTGAGAGTAATGCGATTCTAGGTAACAATGAGACCATAGCTTGGGGACTCTAGGTTATTGATGCGTTTGAGAGTAATGCGATTCTAGGTAACAATGAGACGATAGCTCTTATTACGCAGTCCTCATCGATGTTTGAGAGTAATGCGATTCTAGGTAACAATGAGACCCGCTCCGTTTGGCTTCATCTGCAGGCCATGTTTGAGAGTAATGCGATTCTAGGTAACAATGAGACCCTGTTCGCTGTTGTAATAGTAGTTAGTTCGTTTGAGAGTAATGCGATTCTAGGTAACAATGAGACGATTCTGTGGCTTGTTTCCATCCTTTTTAGGTTTGAGAGTAATGCGATTCTAGGTAACAATGAGACTTCGACGTCTTGTCCAAGCAAGTGAAGGAAGTTTGAGAGTAATGCGATTCTAGGTAACAATGAGACTAGAAGCAAAATAAGTAACATTGCCAGAAGGTTTGAGAGTAATGCGATTCTAGGTAACAATGAGACCGATTGCCGCCATATCTTCAATCAGGACATGTTTGAGAGTAATGCGATTCTAGGTAACAATGAGACGGAAAGGTTCTCGAATTTCGGCGAGAACTTGTTTGAGAGTAATGCGATTCTAGGTAACAATGAGACCCACCCTTTTCCCATGAAATTAAGCTCATAGTTTGAGAGTAATGCGATTCTAGGTAACAATGAGACAGGTTGATCGATAAGGTGCTGACCGACCGCGTTTGAGAGTAATGCGATTCTAGGTAACAATGAGACCCGCGAGCATCGTGACCGCTTCTATAATGTGTTTGAGAGTAATGCGATTCTAGGTAACAATGAGACAGGAAGCTGATGACGTCCGTTCCCGCCATTGTTTGAGAGTAATGCGATTCTAGGTAACAATGAGACCGTTAACGACGATAAGCGTTTTGTTTTCGTGTTTGAGAGTAATGCGATTCTAGGTAACAATGAGACACCGTTGCTGGGTCAACCATGTCGTCGGAAGTTTGAGAGTAATGCGATTCTAGGTAACAATGAGACTGGACATTGATCAAGTTCTTGGGCCTTTTCGTTTGAGAGTAATGCGATTCTAGGTAACAATGAGACCGAATTCCGCGTTTTGGTCGCCGCCGATTAGTTTGAGAGTAATGCGATTCTAGGTAACAATGAGACAAGAAGCCATTATCTGACCTCGACCTTCCTGTTTGAGAGTAATGCGATTCTAGGTAACAATGAGACGCATGATCGTCGAATTGGTGCGTGGCTTTGGTTTGAGAGTAATGCGATTCTAGGTAACAATGAGACGATAGCAAAGCGATTTACCGCTATGGCCTCGTTTGAGAGTAATGCGATTCTAGGTAACAATGAGACCAAAGCGTAGCTAGAAGCCTCGATGGAACGGTTTGAGAGTAATGCGATTCTAGGTAACAATGAGACACTCGCGTTTGAATCAGCACACCGTTTCCGGTTTGAGAGTAATGCGATTCTAGGTAACAATGAGACTGTATTGTAATGAAATGTAGGGGTGACGGCGTTTGAGAGTAATGCGATTCTAGGTAACAATGAGACCCCCAAGAAAGCGAAGTCACCGCGTTCCAAGTTTGAGAGTAATGCGATTCTAGGTAACAATGAGATGTCTCAATTAACGGGCTTAACGGTCCTTGAGTTTGAGAGTAATGCGATTCTAGGTAACAACGGGACTCAGGCCGTGTTTAGTATGACCACGAATGGTTGATAGGAACCCGCTTTTTTAATTTGAATATGGATTCCTTTTTCCGAAGGAACAGGTGAAAGCATCCCTTCAACTTGTGAATCAACGCCGGTACCTTCGTCCTTGGCTGTTTTGTGCTTCTCCTCTATACTGGTTTCGAAAGGAGGAAACACCATGCGTAAGATCTATAACAAGTTGGTTCGTGATCGTATTCCCGAAATCATCGAGAAAGATGGTAAGACCTGCATCACCAGTCGTTTATCTTTAGGCGAGTATCAGATGGCTCTTGATGCCAAACTCGGTGAAGAAGTGAAAGAATACGCTGAGAGTCTTGATATTCATGAACTAGCAGACGTTCAAGAAGTGATCAACGCTATTGTCAAAGCCAAAGGAATGACTCTTCAAGAGTTTGATGCCATTCGGGCTAGTAAAGCCCAAACCAATGGGGCCTTTGATAATCGCATTCTTCTCGAAGCTGTCGACGACAAAAAGTAAAACTACTTTTCATTTCGTGTCAAAATAGAGGCCCAAAAGGGAACGGCATTAGTTTGAACAAGTTGGATGGAAAGAATGCTGAAAACAATACGACCTCGGGATTTTTTCCTGTTGAGCCGATAAATTCGGTCCCGTTGCCCAAAGACATCGATCCTAAGCAATTTGTGGTTCTTGATATCGAGACTACGGGCCTTCGGTCCCGAGAAGACGATTTGATTTCGCTATCGATTTTTGACCCGGAGAAGCACCTTGGGTATACTCATTATTTTCCTCTTGAAAAGCGAAAGGAAGTTCCAGATGCGGCAGCCGATGTTAATGGTTTGTCGAAAGCGTTTTTAATGGAACACGGTGCTGCGGTTTGGACTCAAGCCGATGTTGACCGAGTGGTGGCCGTTCTTTCTTTAAAGAGCAAACAAATCATTACCTACGGCAGTTTTGATTTGAAATTTTTAAAAATGTACTTTGCTGAGCACAAACTCCAAGGGCTAGAGAATCTTCGTTTCTTTAACCTAAAAAGTCTTGTGGGGATTCCTGGTCCCTATTTTGGAGTGTCGATTGGTAGCAAAGACGTGCTGTGCCAAATTCTCTGCATACAAGGTGTTTCCGCAACGCATTCTGCGTTGAATGATTGCCTGTTGGAGTGGGAACTCTTTAAGAAAATAGATTGGCGAACATTGTCTTATCGTTTTGGATATTTGATCGCTTTTTCTGACGATTATCTTATTCCTGCTTCCTTCTTTCACGTGGTAAAAAACACCTCAAGGTTGTCTTTTCTTGAGGCCTTTGATACTTCTTTTGATCTCGTTGCCAGTTTCGACACCAAAAAATTGGCTCAAATCAAGAACATTACTTTTTATTCAGCGTTGGGACAGGGTCAAGAAATGGAAGATGCTCTAGCCGACGATTTGAAAGCGATTCAGGACGATCCCATGGCTGATTGGGACTTTTATTCTGACAATGCGCAAAAAGTAGTGCGCCTTGTTAACCTGATCAATTACCAAACCGTTCCAACCGAAGAAGCCAAATTTACCGAATCTGATCATTTAAGCGATGAAGAAGAGGAGAGAGAAAGCCTTGACCTTTCTAAAAAAGCCGATAAGGAGTTCCAAGATATGAAAATCTTGCTCCAACCGGTGGCCGATTATCTTAGATCTAATGTGTTTGGCCAAGACCCGATTGCCCGGCAAGAACTCGTAATCCGACAGGACTTAAAAGTTTTTGGGAAGTGCGACTTTTCAACGCCAAAAGCGATTGTCGAAATGAAGAGTCTTTATTCCAAGCGCTCCCTTCGCGAACTTTCTGATTTATATCGCGGCCAACTTTATGTTACCGCCAACAATCGAGACTGTTATCTTCTTGTTGCGCAAGGAAGAAAGGTTTCTATATATCGGGTGTCTTTTCGTCCCTTTGGCAGTGTTTTCCCTCGTCGAGGATATGCGTCGGCCCGTTACACGCCCGAGGAATTAGCACAAAAGCATGAACTAGAAAAAGCAAGACGCCGAGCCAAAGAAAAGACGCCTGCTTATAAGGCAATGAGGCGGCGGTACTTTAAACGTCGACGTTTGCTTGCAAGGAAAAAAAGAATCAAAGCTCAAAAGCGATTGACAACGAAGCAGAAGGCAAACCTTTTGAAAATGAGGAAACAGAAAGTGGCGCTTTGGAGAAAAGAGCATCATCAGGAACTTTTGGAAAAACACCGTGAATACAACCGCCTCCGTTCAAGGAAAAAGAATCCGTAATTATTAACTAAGGAAGTTTGACGTTAAACCAACTGCCCCCACGATTATGAAAGCGGTGGGGGCTTTTTTAGTTTTAGCCAATCAACGTTTGGATTCTCTTCCGGACCCCAGCAATCCCTTCAATCATCACCAGTTTGTAGCAAATGCCATCGTTGCATAAAAGCTTTAAGGTCCCGCTTCCGGTCATGACTAAGACTTTGCCGGTATAGATCACATCCGAAGAGCCTTTGACTTTATAGAGGTCGGATAAAGGAACGCTATCTTCGCCAAGAAAGGGATCCTTGAGGAGCAAACTCTGGCTTTCGGGATCGTAGAGGATGGCTTCATTACCTTCCATCTCGTTATAACGGATGACCTTGAAGTCACAATGAGCGGCGATCCCGGCAATCAAGACTCCTAATCCCGTTGCCCCAATCTGGCAGAGGACATAGATGAGAATCCAATTGGAGCTTCCGAAGTAAGCGAATAATCCAAAGAGTCTCAAGATGGAGAGCAGGATCACGATGGAAACCATACAAAAGATTTCAAAGCCCTTTCTCAGGGACTTACGATAGGCGAGAACTTCTTGCGGTGCCGAAACCATGGTTCCCATTATAAAGACCTAGCGAAAGGACCTCATCATCGTTTTTTGACTAGAGGGTCAGGTGTAGGCCTTTTTGGTTTTGTTCATCCTTTTACAATAAAAGGCAATGCAATAGGGGGGATATTCTCTAATGAAACGTCATGTGGTGGCTTTTGGGTTAGGACTAGCGAATACGGTGGCCTTTCAAATTGTCTTAGTTATGCTTTACGCTTTTCAGGCGAATCTTAGTGCGGTTGGTCGTGCTTTCTTCTGGGTGGCGTTAACGGTCGTCAATGTTTCGCTTCTTTGCGCCGCCATCAGCGGTTATCTTGCCCTTAACTCGATGGCCAAGGAGATCGGCTCCCTTAAAGCCGGAGCCAAGGACTCCCCTCATCCCGACTCCTTTAGCAAGCTTGAAGACGGGGCCAAACAAAAGGTTCTCTGCCCCAAGTGCGGTCACTCCGTTCTTTTAGGATCTAAAGATGTCTTTTGTCCCCTGTGCGGTAACCGCATTCGCAAGTAGGAACCTTGAGGGTCAGTTGTAGGCCTTTTTGGATTTACTCAGTCTTTTTCAATAAAAGACAAGAAAGCAGGGGGGGAACATTCTGCCATGAAGACACACGTTAAAAGTTTAATTGCTTGGTCGCTCCTATCCTTAGCCTTTTATGGCGCGGCCGGCGTTCTATTCGTGACGAAAATGATTGATTGGAATTCGAGCAATTCTGGTTATGTGTATCTTGCCTTTATTGAGTCTCGGCTTCTCATCGTTTGTGCTTTGGTTCTTTGCGGTTTCCTTTGCCTGATTGGTGCGCTCGTTAACGCAGTTAAAGCCATCAACCATAGCAGCGATGAAATCTACGACCGTCAAGAAACGGAAGCGGCTGTTATCTTGGATCTTCAGCAACGCGTCAAGCTTTAGAACAAACTGCCCCGCAAGCGGATTCTACGCCCGTAGAGACGCCAAAAGAACCGGAGCCCTCAGTTATTGAGCCTAACCCCGTTACGCCCGAACCTGAGGCCCCTGAGGCCTCTCCCGCCGTAGTAAAGGCCCCGGAAGAAGCTCCCACACCTGAACCAACCCCTTCAGAGCCGGAACCTCGCCCCGAAGAAGCTGTTACTGAGCCGGCCCCGTCTTCTGAACGCAAAACCCTTCATTTCTGTCCGCGCTGCGGAAGTAAGATTGACCTCGCCCCCAGCGATGACTTCTGCCCGGTGTGCGGCGAGAAGATCCGCAAATAACGAAATTCTAAAACAATAGGGGATCCGTTCCCCCAAAAGGAGATTGTGCTTATGGTTGAATGTCCAAACTGCCACGCCGCTTGCCCCGATGGGGATAAGTTCTGCCGCCATTGCGGCTTCTCGTTAGCGGGCGCTACCCCGGTTAGTGCCGCGGCTCCTGAAGTTAACGAGCCTAAAGCTCCAGCTGAACCTGAAGCCCCCGTTGAGCCGGAAACTCCTAGCGAACCCGAAGGCGAGTCCGTAAGCCAAGAATCTTCCGCTCCGGTCCCACCGAAAGGCCAAATCTTTGTCCAATTCAAAGAAGGCACGACCGCGAACGGGGCAACCCATGTGACCTTCACCGACGTCGCTACCGGCCATCATTATTCCTATTGGTACAAAGGAGCGACCGACTATACCCTGCACATGAAGTTCAACAATATGGATCGGGTCTATTTGGCCGATTGCCCGAATGGCCGCATCAAGAAGGTCTATTACGCCTATAGCAGCTATGACGATTATTTGGCGGGCCGTAAGGCCTCTAACTATGGTCACACCTTCTTATCGCATGCGGGCATGATCTTCATCATTATCTTCATGGTGATTATGTTCGCCGTTATCTTGGGCATCATCTTTGGCGTGGTCTTGCCTCACATGCATTAATCCCGGAGAACTCACCCTCATGAAGTCTTGTCCCAAATGTCATGCGGAATGCCCCGATGGGGACAAGTTTTGCCGGTATTGCGGCGCCCGGTTCATGGAGGCTGTTCCGAGCCAAAAGGAAACGCCCGCTCCGAAGCAACCTGAAGCCCCAGTCCCCTCAAAAGTCCCTAGCGAACCCATCTCTAACCCTAAACCCCTAGAGGCTAAAGAGAAGACAATTTCCGCGGCGGAAGAGCTTAAGGATTCTGCTGACGACGATAGCGGTGATATCGTTTTCCCTGAACCCCCAGCCGACCGGGTTTATCTCATGCCCGTCGACGCCAAAGATCTTGGGGCTGGCTTACGCATTACCTTTATGGACCTCAACGATTTGAAGACGGAATATTCCGCTTATTATAGTCAAAACCAGGATAGGGAG
>Ga0160425_1002253_pt1 | contig 15969 bp, 12 predicted proteins | sample BioMet8_FD_108193 | JGI IMG/M metagenome (GOLD analysis project Ga0160425, IMG submission 108193) | Microbial communities from bioreactor (seeded with sewage sludge) at Lawrence Berkeley National Lab, California, USA - Biofuel... | ecosystem: Engineered > Bioreactor > Anaerobic > Unclassified ...
AGACGCGCCAGCCGGTCAATCTTGAGCCCGGCGACCGGGTGGAGGTTCTGGGCTTTGTGGATCGGAGCCGCGCCGTCAGCGGGCTTTGCGAAGCCGTGGTGCGCAAGCTCGGGCGGGAGAAGCCGCCGCCGCCGTTTCGCGTTTCGGCCGAGCAGATCGTCAATGCCAACGCGCTTGCGCTGTACAACGGCGTGATGGCCGAGCCGGGCGACTTCGACGGGACGCTGGTGACCTGCGAAGCGACGCTGACCGAGGATCTGCGGATGGACAACGGCGATCGGGTGTTGAAGCTGAAAAAATCCGACGTCAGCTTTAAGGCCACGCTGCGCGGATCCCAAGCTGCGAGCCTGCCCCGTCTGCGCGCGGAGAGCGAACTGGCCCTCACGGGGATCGTGATGCTGGATATCTGGCATTCGAACGTCCCGTCGCCCGTCACGCGTCCGCAGGTGGAGTTGCTGCTCCGGTCGGCGGCCGATGTCGTAATCCTGCGGCAGCCCTCGTGGTGGACGGCCCCCAGGCTGCTGGCGGCGATGGCGGTTCTGACCTTTGTCATTTTTGCGGGCGTGGTGTGGGTCTGGCTCTTGCACCGGCGGGTGCGGGAGACGACGCGGCGGCTCTCGCAGGAGATGCGCGGTCGGCGCGAGGCGGCCTTGGAGTTCGCGGCGACGCAGCGCGAGCGCAATCGCTTGGCCGCAAACCTGCACGACACGCTGCTCCAGACGCTCGGCGGGATCGGCTTCCAGCTCGCGGCGTGCCAGAAGGGCGGAACGGCGGCGCAGCCGCAGCTCGACGTGGCGAAGCGCATGGTGAACCATGCGGCCGACGAATTGCGCAACTCCGTGTGGACGCTCAGGAGTCTCCAGGCTCAGGGCCAGCGTTTCGGTTCGGCGCTGGAGGCGGTCGTCGAGCGGGCTCGCAGCGCCGGGGGCGCGGCGATCGAGTGCCGCGCCGAGGTCGATTTCGAGGATGTTCCGGAGTTTGTGAGCGGCAGTCTGCTGCTGATTATCCAGGAGGCTCTGCTGAACGCGCAGAAGCACGCTGCCTGCCGCCTGATCCGGGTGTCGGTGCGGCGCGAGAATGCTCGGGCCGAGGTGGAGATCCGCGACGACGGCTGCGGGTTCGTTGAGGAGAACGGGCTCGACAGCGTCCACGCCGGACACTTCGGCCTCAAAGTGATGCGCGAGCGCGCGGAACGGCTCGGGGGCCGGTTCGCGATCGAGAGCCGTCCGGGCGGCGGCACGGCCGTGCGCGTGACGGTCTTGCTGCGAGACTATGACGCCGATATGGGCGAGGCGGAGTGACGGTCTTAACGGAGGGGTACGTGATGAGCGGACGGACGTGCCGTACGATCCGGCTGATGCTGGTGGATGACCACCCGGTGATGCGGGCGGGGCTGGCGAACTTGCTTTCGGGCGAGTCCGGGTTTTCGGTCGTGGCGCAGGCGAGCGACGCGCGCTCGGCGTTGGTCGGCTGGCGCGAGCACAGACCGGACGTTCTGCTGCTTGATATCAGCCTGCCGGACCTCGATGGCATCGAAGTCCTCCGGCAGATCAGGGCCGAGGCGCCGCAGGCGCGCGTGCTGATGCTGACTTCCTCCGAGGCAAAGGAGGACTTCCGTCAGTCGATGGCGGCCGGTGCGGCGGGCTACGTGACCAAGAGCGTGGGTCCGGACGTGCTGTTTGCTGCGATCCGCAGCGCGTTCGAGAGTCGGAGCGTGATCGAGCTGGGGAGTTCGGGGCGCCCGGACGGGGACGAAAACGGCGAGACGCTTTCGCAGCGCGAGCAGGAGGTCCTCAACCTCATGCGCCAGGGCTTCTCGAACGCCGAGATCGGCAGGTTGCTGGGCATCTCGCGGCGAACCGCGCGCGCGCACGTCTCGGCCATCCTGCGAAAGCTGGGTGCCTCGGTCCGCACCGAGGCGGTAACGCGGGGGTTCGAGAAAGGAATCCTCAAAATCTAGCCATTGGCCACCTAGCCAATAGGCCTTAACTCATTGCTAACTTACAATGAAGATCAAAATGTGTTGAAAAACATGTGTTTTGCTTCATGGGGTGGAAAAGGAGACGGAAGGAAAAAATAATCCGAACGTAGAACAGGAGGTGGCGATGAAGGAGAAAAAGCCGTTGGAGAACTTGCGTGGGAGTTTGACAATGAAAATACGATCGGCAGGGCGGTCGGTTGTGTTGGCTGCGGCGGCGGGGTGCGCTGGAACCCTTTGGGGGGCTGTCAGACCGATCAGCGGGGCTTTGTTCGATCCTCCGTTGGTACCGACCACAAATACGGTCTATTTGGGTCCTGCGGTCGCAGCGAACAGGGTTATCGTTGAGAACGAGACGATGATCGCGCTGGAGGTCGACCGCATCCTGTACACCGATATCGAGGGGCCGACGAACGGCACCTGCTCCGGAGTAGACGCGAACAACCTGTGGGGCCCGTACCTCGGGACGCCTCCGGTTGATTTTGCGGATGCGGTGACCAACCTGACGCTCAAAGGGGCTTACAACGTCATGACAAGCAAGGTGATGTTCGCCAGCTCCGTCACGACAGAGACCGACGGGGGGTTTTTCGCCGTTGATTACGGTGGCGATGATGACGTCTACGTCTATCCCCTCGACAGCAGCGGAGCCCGGATCGGCACTTGGCAACTTCATCTGGTGAGCAGTAACTACGGCAACAGCGATGTGCTGAGGCCGCATGGATTGCAGGTTCGGGTGAGGCGTTATGATAACGCAACGGGTAATGCCCAATTGGGAGGAGCCGCCTTCAGACTGAGTGACTTTACGGGGGGGGGCGGTGTGCTTAACAACGTCAAGGGGCTGGAATTTGTGGATCCGGATCTTACGTTTGACCTGATCATGACGGGCATCTACAGAGGCCCCGGCGAGTCGGTGCTGTACCGGGCCGGCCGGGCGGCCCCGATGCGAAACGCGACGTTTGACCAACCCCTTGTGAACCCGATGACCAACGATTTTTCCCTGACCGGCTTTGCCGGGGCGGAAAGTATCACAGGGCCGTCGGCCGCGTTCCAGTTCGACGGAGTGAGCGGTGACAGTTCTGTGATCTGGCCTTCAAACGGCATCCAGCCCACACGGACGAACGCCCTGCTCGGGCTGGAGATCAACGGTATCGCCAATTCTGTCTACTGGGACTTCATGTTTTCAGACCCGGTGACCAATGCGGTTGACGGTTTCTTCATTATCGATCAGAACGAGATGCACGAGGCGACGCTGGTTTTCCCGCTGGACGCGGACCGGCGTCCGATTTCCACGTATTCCATCGCGCTTCTGCCGACCTCCACCCAGTGGGGGGCCGCCCTGATAAACGGGTACGACGTCCTCTGGGCCGGTCCTGCGGATGACAATTCTCAGGATAAAGACCACAAAAGCGGGATAAGCGGCGTGGTGATGCCGCTGTCGGCCTTTGCGGGGGGTGTTGGCGGGCTGACTGCCGTCCACGGCATCCGGCTCTGTTATTACGATCTCAAATTGTCGACCGCGCGGTTGGACCCGCTTGTGATCGGCTCGTACAAGGCGGCGCGCCTCCCGCGGCCGGTGCTCGACGTGGAGACCGATCCCATGCCGACGCCGAAGTTGAGCGCCGACCGCGTGTCGACGGACTATCTCAGACACGACTGGACGCTGACGAGCATTACGTTGGACACGGGACGCTACACCGATCTCGAAGGGCCCACAAACATGACGATGACCGCGACCGACGGGTTTCGTGCTTATCCCATTGAAGGGACCTGTCCCCCTACGGAGCGGGATGCCGCACTGGGGCTGAACGGCTGGATCTCGGTCAATCCCTATACTTCCTACTGGTACTTCGGCACCACCGTCACGAACGGCTTCGACGGCGGCTTCTTTTTCTTCAACGACAACAACGACGATTCCGTTAAGTTCGAGCCGCTGGACGCCAACGGCAATTTGATTCCGGGTGGATACTCCGTGGTGGTCGACAAGTCCCGCGATTTGACGGTCTATCCGGCGAATTTCATGAACATCAGCTGGAAGTACTACGCGATTACCGACACCAACCCATCGGCCAACCCCAACTGGGACGTACGTCCTTACGGCGCGGCTTTTACGCTGGCCTGTTTTACCAACAGTGCGGGCCAATCACTGACCAACGACGTGAAAGGGTTGAAACTCACGTACGTTTATGGCAACGCCGATGTGGTCATGGTGGGCATCTACAAGGGGCCGGCCAACCCGCCCAAATCCGGAACCGCCTCGCCGATCACGACGGCCACCTACACGCCGCCGCTGGTCGGCTCGGGCCCGTACTCGAACGATGAGGCAGTGGCCAGCGTGCAGAGCTATTACTGCAAGTCCTGGGCTGTCAAAGGTCCGAGCAGCGTGGCCGTGATCAGGCACCAATCGCAGGGCGTGTTTTACCCGCTCAACGGAACCAATCCGGACCCCAATCCAGGCTCTCCTTATACGGAGGGCTATACCAATGCGCTGCTCGGGTTGAACATGGACGGCATCGTTCAGACGTACGCTACGGAGTTCATGTTTGACAAGCCGGTCAAGAAGCCGGAAGAAGGGTTTTTCATTATCGAGTCCAATGGCGACGACCTGTTTCTGGTGCGGCCGCTGGCCGCCAACCGCACCCCCATCTCGACCTATTCGGTCCGGACGGACCAGATCATGATGGGGGATTTGGGCGTATGGAGCATCTATTTTTATAGCGCCACTCAGCATTATCCCAGAGGAACGATGATCCGACTCTCCGACTTTTCCGGAGGCACGGAGCCGCTGGGCGAGGTTTACGGCGTACGGCTTGAGGAGCCGGACGGGGGGCTCGATCCCATGGTGGTCGGTCAGTGGTTCGGTCCGCCGGATGGCACGCTGATCTTGCTGCATTAAGCTAAAGCCGCTCTATTCGGAAATCTTCGAAGATGCGTCAGAGAAAGTCGGCACCGGCAACCGGCACGCCTATGAAATGAGTGTACTGGGCAATCTGACAGATCTTTTGAGGTGCTTCGGCAGACTAAGGCCAAGGTGCCGCAGGCACGCGTGTTGATGCAGATCTCCTCCGAAGCGGTGACGCCGGGGGAAGGGGCGATCTAGTCATTGGCCACCTAGCCAATAGGCCTTAACTCATCACTAACTTACAATGAAGATCAAAATGTGTTGAAAAACATGTGTTTTGTTTCATGGAGTGGAAAAGGAGACGGAAGTCAAAAATAATCCGAACGTAGAACAGGAGGTGGCGATGAAGGAGACAAAAACACGAGTATCTTCGGCCGTTGCGGTGAGCGTAAGAAGGACTCTTCTCGGCGTATTGGGCGTGTTCTATGCGCTCTCCGTCTGGGGCGGCATTGATGATCCTGTAGCCTATTGGAGTTTTGACGACACGCCCAGCGTTCTCGCCAATCAAGTGACCTCCGATTCCTATCACAACGCAACGGTGCTGTTCGGAACGCCGGTTTCCGGCGTCGAAGACGGCGCATCCGGCATCGTGGGCAATGCTCTGGTGCTCGACGGGGCCACCGGCATCCGGTTGCCGTACCATCAGGACAATCTGGGGACCTCGTTTACGCTCGCGTTCTGGTATTGGCAGCTGACGAACGACACCCGCCAGTGCGTTTATCAGACGCGCGATAACTACACGGCCACCTACGAGGCCCAAGCCGGGGCCAACAGCAATTTTGCCAGCTATGTCGGGCAGTCGTACGCCGGATCCATCACAACCGGTCCGAAAAAGTGGATTCATTTGGCGCATACGTTCTCCTCGACGGGAAACACCGTCACCCTCTCCGTTTACACCAACGGCGCATTCGTGTTCAGCATGGCCGTCAGCAGCAACAGCATGTTTAACATCAATCAGGTCAGAGGGTTTCATTTCGGTGCCTACCGGGCTGCGACGGGGCCGGCGGACGGCCGCTGTTTTAAAGGCATGATCGACGAATTGGCGTTCTGGAATCGGGCCCTTTCGGCGGAAGAGGTCTTGGCCGTTTACCAGCGTGGGGCAAGCGGCCAGAAGTTGGCGGTTACACCCGTAACGTCGCCCGTGATTTCGCTGGCGGGGCATGAACGTTCGTTTACCTTCCAGGCTGATGACGGTATTCCGAGCGGCATGTTCAATAACGGATGGTTGCTGAACAGTATTCAAGATCCCGCTTATCCGTACACGGCGGTTGATACGGCCGGCGATGCGGACGCCGCGCTCGGACGCGTGCCCGACACGGCGGGAAATGCCGACGGGCCGTTCGACGCCCAGGTGGCCAGTGTGAAATGGCAGGTCCCGTTGACGGATGCCATGCGGCGGTTGTCGCAGGGCGATTACACCGTCGAAACGTGGTTCCGGACGACCTATCGGGATCGCGGCACGCTGATGGGCAACCATTCCGACGCCGCTCCTAACGGTGTCATCAACTTTGAGACCTACGGGACCAACAATGTCCGGCTGTACCAGCGAAATGCCGCGGGGACCGTCACCGACCTGAATTTGCTAGCCACCAACGTCAACACCCGGGACGGCAAATGGCATCATGTGGCGGGCGTCCGGCGCGACACCACGATGAGTCTGTATGTGGACGGCGTGAATGTCGGATCCACAGAAACCCCCGTGGGCACGTACACGTTGGTCGGCGACAACTGGTATCTCGGGCGCGACGGGCGTACATGGGTCGCGTTTAACGGCGAACAGGGCGATGCCCGGATCTGGACGCGCGCGCTGAGCACAAATGAATTGGCCAGTATCGTCGCGCTCAAGTTGTTGGGCGGCGGCGAAATTCCGAAAGACGGATTGCTCGCCGAATATGCCCTTTACAATTCGTTCGACGCCTCGAAGCCCGATTTAACGCTTCCGGGGTATCGGCTCGCGCTCTCGTCTCCACAGTTGAGGCAACTTCCGATGACGAACTTCACCTGCGAGGCTGTTTTCCGGACGACTGTCACGAATTTTGGTACGGCGGTACTGATGGGGAACTGGTCCAACTATGTTTTCAGCACCGTGAATCTTCAGCTGGAGGGCGCCAACACGGTCCGCCTTTATCTTCAAACAAACGTGGAGGCGAGTAAAGTTTCGCTGAGTGTTGTTCCCCCGGGCATCAACACCCGCGACGGCCAATGGCACCGGTTGGCAGGTGTGCGCTGCGGGAACACTATGTCGTTATACGTGGACGGTACCCAAGTGGGCAGCGCCACTGAAACGCTCGGCCCGTATCTCCTCACCGGCGATTATTACTATCTGGGCCGTGACGGGCGCGACCCGTCGAGCAGTACGTTCAACGGCGACCTTGCCCAGGCGAGAATCTGGACGCGCGCGCTGAGCGCCTCTGAACTGGCGGGTCTCGCGGCCTCCGGTACGGTTCCGACAAACGGCCTGATCGCCCAGTATGCGCCGATGCTGACGAACAACCTGCATACGGCGGGTTTCCCCGGGAACCGCTTTTTGCGATCATATTCAACCGCCACCAACACGGCTTCGCTGGTGTTCACCGATCTGCCGAGACATAACAAAGTCGGGCTCGGTCTGCTGCTTGCCCAGCTGGATTCGCTGGAGCCGACCGGCAACAACGACCATTTCGAAATCCGGATCGACGGATCGAAAGTGCTGAGCGTGGGGCTCGGCCCCGACCAGGGCAGCGAACCCCAAGTCAACACTTTCGCGCTGTTCGGCGCAACGGCCGACGTGCAACTTCTCAAGAACACGATGACCGTTGGCGGTAAAGATCTCTTTTTCTGCGGCACGGCGGGGGCCGACTACCATGACCATGTCTATGATCTTTCGGAGCTGGAGGCGTTGCAGGCGGTTCCTCACACGGGAAGTACGCTTACGCTCGAGTTTCTCGGTATCCAGAACGAAGGGGGCGAGAATGAAGGCTTTGGAGTCGATCAGATTGAATTGACAGTCTATCCCCTCCGCGGCACGGTGATCAGCATACAATAACAGGGGGACCTATCGCACTATGAAGAACGAGACATCTTTTTCACGACGCGCTTTTCTTGCGGCTTCCGGGCTTGCCGCAGCGGGGGTCGTTTTGCCGGGTGGCGCGTCTGCCGACGCGGGGGTATCCGCCGTCAAAAGGCGGCCCATCAAGATCGGGCAGATCGGCACCGGCAACCAGCACGCGTACAAGATGGGAACGCTGCGCAAGCTGACGGATCTTTTCGAGGTCGTCGGCTATGTGGAAGACGATCCGAAACTGCGTGAAAAGGCGCAGAAGAGCGACGTGTTCAAAGGGTTGAAAGTGATGTCTGAAGCCGAGCTGCTCTCTGTTCCCGGTCTCCAGGCCGTGTCGGTTGAGACCGAGGAGCGGGTCAACATCCCTCCCGCCCTGCGCTGTATCCGGGCCGGCAAGCACATCCATCTCGACAAGCCGTGCGGCGAATCGCTGCCCAAGTTCAAACAGGTGCTGGACGAGGCGAAGGCCAAGAACCTGACCGTTCAGGTGGGCTACATGTACCGGAACAACCCGGCCGTGCAGTTCTGCATCAAGGCCGTGAAAGACGGGCTGATCGGAAACGTGTTCGATCTCGACGCCTCCATGGGACGTTACGATGGGGCCGACTACCGGAAACTCATCAAGACCTACAAGGGCGGGATTCAATACATTCTCGCCTGCCATCTGATCGACATCGTCGTGACGCTCATGGGCGATCCCGAGAAAGTCACGGCGTTTCAGCGCTGCACCCGCGCCGACGGCGTGCTCGACAACGGCTTGGCCGTTTTCGAGTATTCCCGCGATCGGCTTGCTACGGTCCGAACCTGCATCACCGAGGCGCAGGGTTTCCCGCATCGGCATCTCAAAGTGATGGGCGACAAAGGCACGATCATCATCCAGCCGATCGAATCCAAGGGCAACATGTCCGGCGGCGTTCTCCAGTTGGCCCTGGAGGAAAGCCGCGGAGGCTACAAAAAAGGCGTGCAGACCGTCGCCATGCCGCCGCTGAAAGACCGCTACGAAGACCAGTGGCGCGAGTTCGCCGCCGTGCTGAACGGAGAGATGGCTAACCCGTACACCTACGAGCACGATTACATCGTGCACAAATGCCATCTGAAGGCCTGCGGCCTGCCGATCGATGTGTAGGGGCACGCCGCAGGGTTCCGGCGACAGAGCGCCGGAACGACAGGCCCCGCGACGGGGCTTGCAGAGCGCTGTAGCTCCGCCGCTCTGTCGGCGGAGGAGGAGACGAAAGAGAGTATGAAGAGACGCGATTTCATTAAAACAATGGCGACGGGCGTGGGCGGCCTGGCGGTTCTGGGTGCGCGCGGGCAAAGCGCAGCTTCCGCAACGAAACTTCTGCGCGTGGCCCTGATCGGCTGCGGTGATCGGTGCTGTTACGCGCTTCTTCCGAACATCGTCACCTCGGAGATGGCGGAGTTGGTGGCGTTCGTTGATCCGGATACGCGCGCCATCGCGCGTGCGCGGGAGCGCTTAAAGAAATTTAAGCCCGATGCGAAGACGGACTCCATTGCCGCGTTCGGCGACTACCGCGATTTCTACAAGCAAATGGTCGGCGGTGTGGACGCGGTCTTCGTCGCGACGCCCAACCACCAACACTGCCTGCCCGCGCTTCTCGCTTTCCGCAACGGCATCCACGCCTATGTCGAGAAACCCATGGCCTACACGGTCGAGGAGGGCCGCCGGATGCTCGCCGAAGCCCGCGCCCACCGCGTGGCCACGCAGATGGGCCAGCACGGCCATTCCAACGAAGGCGCGCGTCGGCTCTGCGAATACGTCTGGGCAGGAGCCATCGGTCAGGTCACGGAAGTCTACTGCTGGACCAACCGGCTGAACGCGCGCGAGCAGCCGCTCCCAAAAGACTCGGCTTGCCCGAAAGAGGTGGACTGGGACACGTGGATCGGACCGGCGGCGTGGCGCGGCTTCAACGCCGGGTTTCATCCCGTCGGCTGGTATTCCTGGCGCGGGTTCGGCAGCGCGACCATCGGCAATATGGGCAACCACGTCATCGACCCGATCTTCTGGGCGTTGAAGCTCGGCAGTCCGGAGAGCGTCCGGCTCGCGGATTTCCGTCCGGGCGCGGAAGGGTCTTGGGGACTCCGCGACCACATCGTCTGGAAGTTCCCGAAACGCGGCGACCTCGCGCCCGTCGAGATGCACTGGTTTGACGGGCTCAACGGCGACCTGCACTGGGACGACAGCACGTGGACGCAGGGCGTATACAAATACATCGTCAAGAAAGAGGACCAGAACCTGCCGCCGAAACTGGTGGAGATCGAAAAGAAGTACAATGTCGACCTCGGTCGCTGCGCCTCGATTCTGATCGGCGAGAAGGGCATTCTCTGCATCAGCGTGTTCGGCGAGAGCCTGCGTTTTGTGCCGGACAGCCTCCGCTCCGCAGTTCCCGCGCCGCCCAAGACAATCCCGCGCATCCGCGGTTCGCACCAAGCGGATTTCATGCGCGCGTGTTTGGGCGGTCCGGCGGCCTGCGCGGCCTTCGACTACTCGCAGCCGCTCAACGAAATCATGCTGCTCGGCATCGCCGCCATCGAAGAGGGCTCCGGCAAACGACTGGATTGGGACGGCAAGACCGGACGCTTCACCAACGACGACGCGGCCAATAAACTTCTGAGCCGTCCGGACCGCGAGGGATGGGGCGTTTAGCCATTTAATGAGATGTCAAACTGTGAAAGGACAAGGGGGAAAATTATGAAGAGACGGGATTTTATCAAAACGATGGCGGCCGGAGTTGGCGGCTTGACCGTGTTTGGCGCGTGCGGACAAAGCGTGACACCCGCGAAGAAAAAAATGCGTGTCGCCTTGATCGGTTGCGGAGGCCGGGGCGTCGGACAATTGCTGGCCGAATGCTGCAAAGAACGCCTCGTGGCGCTTGTGGACCCGGATCACCGCTGCATCGAGGATGGCTTGGCGAAGGTCCGCAAGGTTTCCCCGTCGACGGACCTTGCCGCGGTCAAAACCTTTTCCGACTATCGCAAATTGTTTGATGACATGAGCAAAGAACTGGATGCGGTGGTCATCGCGACGCCCAACCACCAGCATGCGCCGCCGGCGCTGCTGGCCATCCGGCATGGCATCCACGTCTACGTCGAGAAACCCCTGACGCACACGATCTTCGAGGCGCGCAAGCTTCGGGACGAGGCCAAGAAATACGGCGTCATCACGCAGATGGGGCAGCACGGGCATTCGAATGAGGGCTGCCGCCGACTGTGCGAATATATCTGGGCCGGTGCCATCGGTCAGGTGCGCGAGGTCCATTGCTGGGCGTCGCGCTGCAACGGCCTGCCTTCCGGGGAACGTCCCTCCGCCCTGCCGGTGCCGGAAGGTTTCGACTGGGACTCGTGGATCGGCCCCGCGCCTTTCCGGCCCTTCCACGCGGGTCTGCATCCGCACAACTGGCATAACTGGACCGATTTCGGCAACGGGTCGATCGGCAACATGGGCTGCCATCTGATCGATCCCTCCTACTGGGCGCTTAAACTCAAAGCGCCGGAGGCTGTGGAAATCGAGGACATGTACGGCGGCGGCGACGGGGCCTGGCCCGTCCGCACGCGCATCCGTTGGGATTTCCCGGCCCGCGGCGACATGGCGCCCGTCAAGATCTACTTCTACGACGGATTGGCCGCAGGAGTTCCCTATAATCCCGAGACGGTGGGACAGCGGTGGACCAATGTCGAGAAACGCGAGTGGCAGAATCTTCCGCCGCTGACGCTCGAACTGGAGAAAAAGTATAACCGGGACTTCGGCCGTAACGGCTCGCTGCTTGTGGGCGACAAGGGCATCATGACCATCGGCGAATTCGGCGACGGTTGCCGGATGGTGCCGGAAGAGGCGCAGCGCGCGTTTCCGGTTCCCAATAAAATCCTGCCGCGCATCAAGGGTACGCATCAGGAAGACTTCTTCAATGCGTGCCGCAACGGGACGCAGGCCTGCGCAAACTTCGACTATTCGGAGCCGCTGGCGGAAATCGCCTTGCTCGGCGATATTGCGATGCTCGCGGGACTCAAGCACCGCGTCACATGGGACAGCGCCGCGATGCGTCTTTCCAACCGGCCGGACTTGAACGCCTATCTGACACCGACCTACCGGAACGGCTGGACGATTTAATGACCACACAATCCGATATGCGAGTTGCGCCGGAACCGGTCCGCTGGGTGTTGTGTTTCGCGCTGGCGGTGATTGTCCGGGCGGGGGCGGAGGAGGGGGTGAGGAGCGCCGGTTCGGATTCCGGCGACGCAGCGCCGGAACGACAGGCCATTCGAACGGGGTCTGCGGAGCGCTGTAGCTCCGCCGCTGTGTCGGCGGAGACGGGGCGGCATCCGCTCTCGTTTGACGTCAAAGCGGATATCTACTCCGCGTATGTCTGGCGCGGGAAGGCGCTGGACAAGCACGCCGTGGCGCAGCCCTGCGCCATCGGAACGTTCGATGCGAAGGATCTCGGTTCTTTTTCGCTGAAACTGTGGTCCAACTGGGACCTGTCCCAGACTTGGGGCGGCGGGAAAGAGACCCGGACAGGCGGCGGCATCAACGTGCTCAACCTGACGCCCTACTACACGAAATCGCTGGGTCCGGTCGACCTTACCGTCGGCAACATCTTCTACACGTTCCCGGGCGACGGCTATCCGAAGCACTGCAACAGCACCTACGAGCTGTACACGACGGTGGCCTACAAGAACGCCTTCGTGACGCCGTCCTTCAGCGTTTACTACGACTATCGCGGCGTCGGCGGCGGTTTTCTGGAGGACAACCCGGTCAAGGATTTGTACATGCGCGCCGCGCTGGACAAGGCGATCCGGCTCGCCGACCGCGTGACGGCGGGCGGGACGATCCTGACGGGTTACGGAACCAGTCATTACAACGCGGTCCGGTATCATTCGCCCGAAGAGGGGTTCGCGGACTATGAGACGTCGGTGTTTGTCTCCTACGCGTTGACGGACGCCTTGTCGGTCGGTGTCAAGCTGGCGTACACGGGACTGATCGGCGGCGCTTTGGGCGTTGATCGGAGCGCGCTATCTCCGGACGAAATCTTCTGGGGGGGGCTGAACGTGCGCTATGTGTTTTAGCGTAAAGAGATTTTTTGCAAGATACCGAAAACCGTAAACGCGCATGGTTATAATAAAAGCACAAATGTTCGCACCTTGAAAAAAGGCGCGAAGGGCGCTTTGGGTGCTGGGCTGGTTTTCAGGAACGATGACCTTGCTCCACCGCGAGCGAAGCCTGCGCTTTGTTTTATTGCTTTGTCGGCCAGTGGGGCACTGAGGGAATGCGGTCTCGCCGGACCCCGATCAGTTTTTCTTTGCGCTTGCGGCCGCGTTGCGGACTGAGACGGCGATCTGGTTGACGCACTCGGTCAGCATGACTGCTATCGGTGTGTGCGGATGCGATCTGGAAATCTTACGCGGGGCGGAAAATTTTTCTCATCGCCCTCTCCGGGTTTCACTCCGTCCGGATCGACGGGAAGAACCGACTGGTGTTTTATGTGCACGGCGCGACGGGGGCATCGCCTCCTGCCGGGGCTATTACGGCGACAAGTAGCTGCAAGATCCTTCAAAAACGGCTGATGTTCATTCGGCAACGGTTTTAATCCGCATGTCGCGATATGTCCTCAACGCGGTCGTGACCGCGGTCGATGTTCGCTCGGTCGGTAATTGCCTTAATTCGCTCGTCCGTCTGCCGTTCCCGTTCCTCCCTCAGCAGCGCTTCGCTGGGTATCGGAGTGTCGTTGTCGTCGCGCCTGACGACGGCGTAACCCACGTGCTCGATACAGAACAACGTCCGCACGCAGACCACCTCATCGATCCTCAGATGCTTCATCACCGTGTCCGGTTCCGAAAAAGTGCCGCCAAACGCGTTCAGAAGTTTTTTAGCGTCACCCAAGTCAAATCCTAGTATTGCATCCTGTGCGTACTTCATGGACCTTGCCGAGTAAGTTGACGTGCGCGACCGGCGCATGCCGGTAATGCTGCTCATTGAAGTTGTCCACCGCATGTATGGAGTTGACCTTAAATAACAGCGATTTCGCGTCCATTGAGCGCGAGTCGCCTTCTTTATTGAGGTGAATCTGTTCCAAATAACAGGTGTTCCGAAGCGTGAAACACTTGCCCTCCCCAAGAATCTTGCCGTACCTGCTTTTCAGTTTCGCATCGAAGGCGGCAATGTTCTTTTCCTGCCGTTTTTCAAATTCTTCGCGGGATTCGACCTCCTGCTGCGTGTTCTCGCCGGATGATTTGTATTTCTCAATCTCCGCCCGCATCTGCTGATAAGCTTTTTCAGGTTCGCCCACCCAGTCGGGATAGCGATCCGCACGGGCAACCAGCGCCGCATATTCCTTTTTGACCTTGGCCACCTCCGCTTCAGACTCGGCCTTCTTATCGTCCTCGGCCTTTTTCATCCGCTCCAGTTCAGCGGTCTGCTCTTTATTGACTTTGTCCAACCTCTTTAGCGCGGCCCTACCCTCTTTGTCTACCCGAGTCGCCTCAGTGGCTTTGTCGAGAACAACAGCGGTTATCGCGCACAAAGAAAATGTGGCGACGAGTTGCGGGCCGACCATCCAGAATATACGCTGATAGAACAGTTCCGACGTGCTTGAGGTGATGTAGAAATCAGGACGCACAAAGCGGCGGAATGCGTCTCCAAGCCACCACGCGAGAGGGATGAGATAATAACAGCCGACCGTGAATGCCAAGCCCAAGACCGTTGTCCAGAATGCGCCGGCGAACAGGGCCTTAAGCGTGTAGAACGCAACGACTCCCGTTCCCACCCACCTGACAATGACCAGTAGTGGCGATGACGGTTCGCCACTTTTGTGGGCATCTGGTCCGTTACCTCCCACGCCTTCTTGACCGTCACTCATTTTTCCCTCCCTTTGTCCAATGATTCCGGCTGACGATTGCAGCAACGACGAAAAACGCGCAACCACGTCAACCATCGAATAGCAATAGCCTGTTGATAGGTCACTGTTTACGTATACGGACAGACGATCCTATTCTTACGGAGGAAGATGAAAATTTTTCGCCAGACAGGCTCCGGCCATAACCGTTAACCCGACACATAAACAAAGGCAGACGCCCCGGCCTCGATCAGGTCGCCGTCGGCCAATACGCGCAAGCGGACACGCCGACCGTTCACGAAAGTGCCGTTCTTAGAGCCGCAGTCGTCGAGCGCCCATTGGCCGCTTTCGTTGCGGATGCGGAAGCGCTGCCGCGAGAGCTGCATGTCGTCCACCTGCCACGCGCAGTCCGTCGAGCGCCCGACGGTCAGGCCGTCGTCGCCCCGGCGCGCTTCGCAGGCGTCCGCCCTGCGGCACCGGATTAGCGCGGCGGAACCGTCCGGCGGCATCAGCTCCCGCCGCCTCATCGACGCCTTCTTCGATTGACATTTAGAACACAATCCGCCATCATCTGAACACAAATGATAGAAGGAGAAAGGTATGGCGACCACCACAATCACCATCCGCGTTGATGAGGCGTTGAAGTCTGCGGCGACCGCAGCGTTCGAAGGCATGGGGCTGAGTCTGGCCAACGGCGTTTCAATTTTTCTGACCCGCGTGGCCGCGACGAAGGCCATCCCGTTCAAGGTCGAGGTTCCCGAACGCCAGCCCTATACGCCTTCTCCGACGTTCGGCCTGACGGGCGAGGCGTACCACCGGCACCTGCTCCGTGCGAAGAAGGAGATAGAGTCCGGCAACATCGGCAGCGAGCACGAACTGATCGAGGTGTGATATGGCGTTTATCTGGAAAGATCAGGCATGGGCGCAGTACCTTGACTGGCAAACCCTTGACCGCAAAACGCTGAAGAAGATCAACAGCCTGCTGGCCTCCGTCCGGCGCCACGGACATCAGTCGATCGGGAAAGTGGAAAAGCTGAAAGGCGATCTTTCCGGCTTCTATTCCGTCAGGATCGACGAAAAGAACCGGCTGGTGTTTTATATGCGGGGAGACGACGTGGTCATCGCCTCCTGCTCGGGCCATTATGGCGACAAGTGACCGCAGCGCAACGGTCAGTCTACAGATTCCGTTTTGGGGTCTTTCGTA
>Ga0160425_1002255_pt1 | contig 15966 bp, 13 predicted proteins | sample BioMet8_FD_108193 | JGI IMG/M metagenome (GOLD analysis project Ga0160425, IMG submission 108193) | Microbial communities from bioreactor (seeded with sewage sludge) at Lawrence Berkeley National Lab, California, USA - Biofuel... | ecosystem: Engineered > Bioreactor > Anaerobic > Unclassified ...
CCCGGAATGATTTGGGGGCTTGCCGATGCGGAGCATAGCTTCAGCTATGTAACAAATCGGCAACGCACAAAGCAACCGGGAGAAACACGCAGATGTAAAGGTTATTTCTGAACGGCTCCTAAAATCGCCAATGAATTTTTTCCCGACGTCGAATTGCATTCCCTTTCCATGAAACAATTTTCCGTTACGATAAACAATGCCGGAAAAATCGGACGTTTTGCCGATCGTTTCAGTTTGAACGTCGACGGTAAAAAGGTAATCTCCTGTTCCTTGTCCGAAGTCGCGAAACAAAACGTCGACATCGCCGGCTGGCCCCCGGGCAATCATCGTTTCGAATACGTTTTCAGTAATGCCGACGGAAAAATTTACAGTCGTTTCGAACAGACGATTCTCACCTTCAAAGAAGAAAAATCGAACTATGACATTTCACAGCTTGATGCTTCGCGTTATTATCCGGCGGTAAAATTCGACGGCAGACAATTTCACGCGGCCCGGAGCGTCTTCGACTTTTCCGCCGGTTTGCTGCCCCGGCAGATAACCGTCAACGGCATGCCGCTGCTGGCCCGGCCTTTCCAGATCGTTTTCGACGGCAAGCCGCTGGCTGCGGGAAATAAGGTTCAAGTCGTCACCGCCAATAAAAACCAGGTGAAACTACGTTCTGTCACCCGGATCGGCGATAAAACGCTGACCATCGACGCCGCCTGCGAATACGACGGCTTCGTCTGGTATGAGATCAGTCTGAAATCGGAGCGCAATTTCGAATACGGAACCCTCACGGCGGAAGCATTGCTGCACCTGGATAAAGACGTTATGATGAGCTGCAATTCGCTTTATCCCGACAAATTGTTCAGTCAGGCTAAGATTACCGATACCGGTGCGCCGACGGATATGAAAACTCCCGGTTACGGCGTCAAATATGTCGGTAAAGGTCGTTTGATGGGTGAAAAGGAACATACTTTCATTCCGTTGACGCCGTATGCGAGCCTGTCCACCGATACCGACGCGAAATATCGCGGTCTGGGCATTGCCCCCGAAGGTCCGGTCGGCGCCCAAAGCCTGGCCTTGCTGAAGTTGGAAAAACGCTGAAGTCAGCGGCGGTAGCCGGACGTGAACCGTCAGGAGGCCGCCGGACGGTTCACGAAAAACGGCACCGCGTCCACCGGCCGGATGTCGGTCAGATCGCCGCGATAATGCCGCAGATCGCGCGGTTCGTAGGGATGCTTCAGCAGTTCCGTTTCGTTCAATTCGATCCCCAGTCCGGGCCGGTCGGGAATCGTCATTTGTCCGTTGCATACCGTCAGATTTTCATCGCAGATATCCTGTCGCCAGGGCACGTCCAACAGCATGGTTTCCAGAAACATGCAGTTGGGAATACACGCCGCCAGTTGCAGCGAAGCCGCATTCGCCACCGGACCGGACGGATTGTGCGGACAGAACTGGATATGTCGCGCTTCGGCCATGGCGCCGATCTGACGCATTTCCATGATTCCGCCGGCATGGGAAACGTCCGGCTGAGCAAAGTCGGCGCAGCTCAACTGGAAGAAACGCTGATAGTCGTACCGGCTGTAGAGACGTTCGCCGGCCGCGATCGGTACCCGGCTGCGGCGTTTAACTTCCGCCAGTCCTTCGAGATCGTCCGGTGGAATCGGTTCTTCGAACCAGAGTACGTTGAACGGTTCCAGTGCCTGGGAAACTCTGACCGCGTCGGGTATATCGAAGCGGCCGTGACCTTCAATCAACAGTTCCACTTCGTCGCCGACTGCCGCCGCTACTTTTTCGACGCATTCGACCGCCTTGGCGATATCGTGTTTGCTGATCGACAGCCAGTTTTTGCCGAACGGGTCCCATTTCAGTCCTTTGAATCCGGTTTTATTGAGTTCGACCGCCTTGGCCGCGAATTCGTCGGGGGTTTTGGCGGGTGCGAACCAGCCGTTGGCGTAGCAGGTAATGGCATCGCGCACTTTGCCGCCGAGCAGTTCATAGACCGGCACACCGAGCGCTTTGCCTTTGATGTCCCAGAGGGCCATTTCGACCCCGGCGATGGCGCTCATCAGCACCGGACCGCCGCGCCAGTAGGCGTCGCGATAGCAGTCGTGCCGGAATTTTTCGATCTGATGGGGATCTTTGCCGATCAGCCAGCGTTCCAGTTCATGAATCGCCTGGACAACGGTGTGTTCCTTGTATTCTAGGGTTGCTTCGCCCCAGCCGTGGATTCCGGCGTCGGTTTCGATTTTACAGAACACCCAGTTGGTGCGGTAGCAGTAACAGATAAAAGTTTTGACGGCAGTAATTTTCACGATATATGTCCTTGGGATTGTTTAGTTAAAATTCCACGAAATCGCCGAACGTCAACAGCAGCGGATAATCCCGCAGCGGCAGGTTGACGAATTGCCGGTGTCCATGGCTGTTGTCTGTAACCATTTTCTCCGTCAGCTCGTAAACCGTTCCGTTGACCATGTCGACCAGCCGTGCTGTGCCCGGCAGTGCGGCGGCTTCAAACCCGATGGTTGCCTCATAAGTGGTGGTCATCAATTCCGTGGGTTTCCAGTAAACCAGCGCGGCCGAACCGTTCGGTTTGCCGAAACCCTGCATCAGGATATTCCAGCCCTCGTCGCTGTTTCGGAGTAGACGCGGAGAATTTTGCGGAAACTGCAGTTCCAACGGGAGTTCCGCCAGCGACCATTCTTCGCGGAAAATGGCTGCAATCACCTGTAGCGTCCGGTAGGACGGTTTCGGCGTATAGTCGCCGGTCGAGACGCCGTTGGCATCGAAATCAGCGCCCAACACACCGAAATAGCCGTAATCGAGATAACTCGCCTTATTACCGACCGTGCCGTTGAGTGCTTCGATCATGTCCATGCAGGAGAAGTAGGACGCAAATTTAACGTTCGACATCAAATCGGCGACCAGGTGCCGCGCCATGAATTTGGCTTGACGTTCCGGTGTCCATGCCGCTCCGGCCAACGCGCCGGCGCCGTCGGAACGCGACTGCGTTCCGGTTTCGCCCTGAATGATTTCGATTTGCGGATTGTAGACGTGACAGAGCGAGCGCAGCGCTTTGACCCGGTCGAAACCCTCGAGTTCATTCGGCGTATAGGCATGATAAGTCAAAGCGTCCATAACCTTGGCGGCTCCGGTTTGGAGCACGTTGTTAAGCCAGCTCAGGTCGCGCAGACAGGTCGATCCTCCGATTACTTTGGCTTCGGGATTGCCGGCCTTGATCGCCGCGGCGGTGGCCTTGATCAGTTCGCCATATTCAGCTCCATTCGGCCCGTGCTTCCAGCACCATTTGCCGTCCGGTTCGTTCCAGACTTCATACCAGACGATCTTACCGCGGTAGCGCGCCGTCAAGGCGGAAACATAGTTGCTCCAGGCGCGTTTTTCTTCCTCGCTCATGATCGGCGGACAGCCGACGCAGCCGAAAATCTTGGCGGCTTCGGCGTTATAGAGTCCGTTGCCGTAGCAGAGGCAGACCCATGGCTGTAACCCGCGCCGCAATAGATTGTCGACAATCTTGTCGAGCCACGCGAAATCGTAGACCCCCTTCTGTTTTTCCGTCCTGGCCCAGCCGGACTGGATACGGATCCATTTGACGCCCAGAGCGGCCACTTTGTCATAGGCTTTTTCCGGGTTGAAAACATCGCGGTCGAGTTTTTCGAACCCCAGGCCGATCGGCGAGTTTTTGACTTGTGCCGAAGACACCGCTTTCACTTGTCCCAACACTTTCATATTATCCATGACCATACTCCGAATTAGAGGGTAAATGGTACCGCCAAATGCGGTGCGAATGAATTGATTCCGGCAGCGTGGCAGGCGTCGACGAACGGTTGCGGGTCGACAGTGTTTTCGGCAAACAGCCCGTAATGCATCGGTACTGCGGTTTTCGGTTGCAGGGCGATAACCGTTTGGACTGCTTCTTCCCAGGTCATATTGCCGAGTTTGCCATTGATGCAGATCAAGATTCCATCGAGCTGTTTCAACGCGGGATTGCCGGTAATCTGCTCGTCGAACAGGGTGTCGCCGCTGAGATAAACTTTTTGACCGCCGTCGCCGATCACAACGCCCACGGCTTCCTTATCCGAATGTTTGGCGAAGACCGGCAAGACGGTAAAACCAGCCAGCGTATTCTGTTCGCCGATTTTCAGCAACTGACAGCGCGTTTCCGCATTCCCCAGTTCCAGAAAATGACGGTAGGCATTGAGCGAACCTGCCAGTACGCATGCGGGATACGCCGCTGCAATCTGCGGCACGGCTTCGTAATCGAAATGGTCCATATGGTTATGGGTGCATAACAACGCGTTTGGCTTGAGCTCGGCCAGTGTCAGTGGAAACTTGACCAGCCGAGTCAACCCTTCTTTGCGTTCGACAATGTCGCTCATGTAGGGATCGACGAGCAAGCGTTTTCCGCAATGCTCAAATAAAAACCCGCCTTGGGTCAGCCAGGTGATTTTCATGCGATTTCCTCGATTACGGCGCGTAATACATACCGCCGTTGATGTTGATCGTTTCGCCGGTCACATAAGCGTTGTTCACCACGAACAGCACGGCATCGGCGATTTCCTCGCAGCTTGCGCCGCGACCGACCGGAATTTTGGCGCTTTCCGCCGCTTTCATTTCCGGCGTCAGACGCTTGTCGATATTTTCGGTAATCACCATTCCCGGTGCAATCGTGTTGGCAGTCACGCCGAAAGCCGCCCCCTGAGCGGCGAAGTAGCGCGACAGCGCGTGCATGCCCGCTTTGGACGCGCCGTAAGACGGCATATTCGGGTCCACCGGCAAAAACGCCCGAACCGAGGAAATATTGACGATCCGCCCCCACCCCCGGCTTTTCGCCTGCTCCATAAAGTAGTGTGAACACAAAAACGCGCCGGTCAGATTCACGCTCAATACCCGGTTCCACCACTGCCCCGGAGTCATTTCCGGCTTCCGGAAATAAGGATCGACCCGGGCATTGTTGACCAGAATGTCGACCGGACCGAGTTCGGCGAACATCCGGCGAACAGCGTCCTCATCGGAAATATCGGTTCCATAAACCACCGCCTTGCCGCCGGCCTGCTCGATTTCCGCCGCCACCTGCTCGGCTTTTTCCAGCCCGTGAGCGCAGTTGACCACAACCCGGCACCCGGACGCCGCCAGTTGCTTCGCAATGCCCCGCCCCAGCCCCTGCGAGGAACCGGTTACGAGCGCAGTTTTTTCCGAAAGTTGTATTTGAGACATCATCCTTATTCTCCTGCATTAAATACTTCTTAAAACTTTATTATTTTAAAAGTAAAATCAACCGCTCCCGCGCCCCTGCCGGTTGGTCTTCAGCCAACGGAACTGAGGCCGGAAATCTGCCGGGAAATGGTTTCGGCGGTACTGCCGACCAGTTCCAGCATCTGTTGCCGCTCGGCGCCGACAAATTCCGGATGCGGCGCCGACATGCCCAGCGCCGCCACAAAACGGTTCCGGCGGAATACCGGAAACGCGATAATCGCAAACGGATGGTCGGGGCCTTCGTAGACGAACTTCCGGTCCCGGCGAATCTCTTGGAATACGGCATCCTCCCGTCGATGACAGGCGATGTTCAATTCCGGACTTTCGCTCGGCGACCGGGCGGTTCGCGCCAGTTCGAACTCGGGTTCCGACGCATAGGCCAGCAACACCAGTCCGGTTGCCGTGGCGAACAAATCGCGGTAAGCCAGTTGCCGCAGATCGATTTTCATCGCCGGATTGAAGTTGTGATGAAGTAAAATATAACGCCCCCCCTGATACATTACCGCCAGCAATACCGACTGCCCGATGGTCTGTGCGCAACGGTAAATCGGCTCGGCGGCCGCAGTCCGCAATTCCGTCTCGTAGTCCGTATGCTGTCCCAGCGAGAATGCCCGGGGCCCGGCCAAGTAGCCGGACTGGCGCGACACCTGTTGCAGGTAACCGGCTTCGACCAACTCTTTGATAATCCGCGAACAAGTCGGTTTGTTCAGCTGCAACTGTTCGGCCAGAATCGCCGGCGTCAGCGGCTCGGGAGCCGCCGTCACCACCGCTTCCAGAATTCCGAATGCCTTGTCGAGAACTTTAATCATATTTCACCATGTGAAATTTATTTTCATATTGTCATGATGTAATTATACTGTCATACGATGAAAAAGCAACCGATCCGCGATATTTTTTTGTCAACGGCCCTACGTAAAAGATCGTGAAGCAAATCTCATTTTTCAATTTCCGGCGATACAATCGGGCTATGCAATTTTTGCATTATACGTGTAAATATTAAAAAATTCATGTTGACAATTGCACGAATTCCCCTTATAATTATGGTATGGCAATTGATCAGCAGTAAGGCAATGAAAATGGCAAAAGCAGTGACCAATGGCAATGGGTCCGGCGTTTTGGCGCAAGTGGCAACCATGGCCAAAGTTTCGACCGGAACGGTGAGCCGGGTATTCAACAACAGTACCCTGATTCCCTCGGAAACGCGGTGCGCCGTCTTGTCGGCCGCACGGAAGCTGGGCTTTCGGCCTCGCGTGGGAGTACGGAACAAACAGATCGCCCTGGTGACGGAGCCGCCGTACAAAACGCTGATGGGAGGCTATGTCAACACCCTGACGCAATATATCTGCTTTGCCTTGTCGCGGGCCAATGCCGGCATTACGCTGATTACCGAAGACCGGATCAGCGACCTGGCCGACTGCTGGTTCGACGGCATCATCGGGATCGCCTGGGAACAGTCCACCGTCGCTCTGCTCCGGTCGCTGCACAATATTCCGGTGGTCTGGCTCAGCGACTTATACGTGGAATCGTTTCATACCGTCTATACCGACTGTCACGCCACCGGGCGGCTGGCGGGAGATTATCTGTGGCGCAAGGGACACCGGAAAATTGCGGTGATTCACGAACCCGACTATACCGGCAACGGGCGGGCCGACGGCGTCGGCGAGGCGTTGACCCGGCATAAGCTCGATCCGGCCCAGTGTCTGATCAAAATTTCCAATACCATTCCGCTGCATCTGGCGGTAAAACAACTGTTGGACGCCGAATGCACGGCCGTGTGGGTGACGGGCGAAGATATGAAAGTGCTCGAAGTGAACTGGCTGCTTCAGGAACTGGCGGGCAAACGGGTGCCGGAAGATATTTCGCTGCTGGGCTTTGAAAATCCCGGCATTTCGGAATTTCAACGGCCGTCGCTCACCACCGTTGCCAGTCCGCTTCGGGAAATCGCCGAAGAAGCCGTGAAAATCGTGCTGAACAAAGATATGAAGAAACTGGAAAAGAGGGATTTTCCAGCCCATCTGATCGAGCGTAATTCGGTCGTGGCAATCGGCCGGGCAGGAATCTGAAAACACCCCAACACAGGAGAATGAAAATATGTCGAACCAAAAGTTTACATTGATCGAATTGCTGGTGGTCATTGCAATTATCGCGATTCTGGCGGCAATGCTGTTGCCGGCGTTATCCCGGGCGCGCGATGTGGCCAAATCGGCCGGCTGTATTTCCAATCTATCCCAATTGGGCAAAGCGTCCGCCATGTATATCGGCGACTTCGACGACTGGACGCTGCTCGGCTATCACGGCGCCGGGGTCGGAACCTGGATCGACGTGACCGTCAAAGACTATGTCAAAAGCAAGCAGACCTATCACTGTCCGGCGGAAAGCTATTTTGCGTTCAGCGCCAACGGCAGCAGCTACGGAATCAGCACGTTGACCTTCGGCGAAACCTATGGCAATGCCCAAAAGAAGATTCCGCACAAGGCCAACCAGATTACCCGGTTCGGACGCGATTCGCAGGTGGTGATGTTCATCGATACGCCGCCGGTCTGCGCAGCCTACAACGGCAAAATCCGCAACGGATCGGGCAACTCCGTCTATTTCGAGTCCAACACGGAAATCGCGCCGGTGAATTCCGCCGGCGTCTGGTATCCGGGCTATGCCCGGCATCAGAACAAAGCAAACGTGACCATGTTCGACGGCCACGTCCAGAGTCTGAGCTATCGGGAATTGCGCTATCAGCGCAACGACTATTTCAACCCCTGCGTGAAAGCGTGGAGCGACAGCAATCTGGCCATTCGTTCGCTGTAAGTTTCACCGCATCGAACCATGACTGTAAATTAAACGTAAGAAAGGATGAACCATGCGACGTTTCCACCATTCCGTATGGCTGAGCTTGCTGTTGCTGCCGGCCGCGTTTACCGCCTCGGGTCAGACCCCCTTGTGGCAAAGTCAAAATCAGGCTCAGCCGGTTCGCGCCGGTCGGGTCAGCGTCGATGCGAACGGCATCGGACTGAAAATCGACGATCCGGAATGGAGTTCCGGAATGCAACTCAAACCGCCGGCGGGACAGACGTCCTGGGACCTGTCGCACTGGCGGGTTCTGGCCCTGGACGTGGAAAACCGTTCCGCCACCCGGCAAATGCGGTTGACCATGCATCTGTCCAGCGGCAAACGGGGCCAGAAGGACTTCCGGGAAGTCAATACCGGCATCGGCCTGAATCCCGGCGAAAAGCGGACCATGCGCATCATGCTGCCGCATGATTTCCTCTATCGGACGCCGGACGGCGGCAAAGGCATGAAAGTGCTGGATACGGCGCATCTCAATCCGATTGAATTTCAGCTGCAGTGGCCGTTCGAAGACAAAACCCCGGGCCTGGTCGATTGCCGGATTACGCAAATCCGCGGCGAACAGCCGCTGGACCCCGCAACCGTCAAACCGGTCCCGCCGGAATCATATTTTCCCTTCATCGATTCGTATGGACAGTATGCCCATGCCGACTGGCCGGAAAAAATCCATACTGACGCCGATCTGAAGCGGCAACGGGAAACGGAAGCCCGGCAACTGCAAACGGCAACCCGTCCGGCGGGGTGGGATCGTTTCGGCGGCTGGGCGCAGGGGCCGAAGCTCAAGGCGACCGGCAATTTCCGCACCGAAAAATATCATGGCAAATGGTATCTGGTCGATCCCGACGGACGGCTGTTTTTCTCCCATGGTCTGGACGTGCTCCAGCCGCACACCGATGCGACCCGGATTCAGGGCCATGAAAAATGGTTTGCCAAACTGCCGGACGCCGGACAGCCCAACGCCGACTTCACCGATCACGACTTGCAGATCAAATATGGTGAAACCAATTACTACGCCGATTTTTACCGGACGCTCTCCCGACGGCTGGAAGCCTGGGGCATCAACACCGTCGGCAACTGGGCTCGGGCGGATTTCATTGCCGTGGCCCAAACGCCTTACGCCATGCAGTTGACCGACTACCATCACGGCTGGCCGGGCATTCAGGGCAGCAAGTTGAAGTTCTATGACGTGTTCGATCCCCAATATGCCGCTGCCATGGCGAAATTGCTGCCCGAAAACGCCCGGGAGGATGCCGTCACCCGGCGTTCGCTGACCGACCCGATGTGCATCGGCTACTTTATCGACAACGAGCTGAAGTTCGATGGCTGGATCAAGGAACTGCTCAAAGCGCCGGCCACCCAGCCCGGCAAACGCGAATGGGCCAATCGGCTCCGGCACCAGTACGGCGACATCAAAGCCTTGAACCGGGCGTGGAAAACCGACTACGCCGATTGGGATGCGTTCCTGAACGGCAAAACGGTCCCCGCCAACACGGAGGCCTTCAAAAAGGACAGCGACGAGTTTATGGCCGCCACCGTCGACCGCTATTTCTCGATCTGCCGCAATGCCATCAAAAAGACGGCTCCCCAACGCCTTTATCTGGGGTGTCGGCTGGTGGGATTCCGGCAGCAGGCCTGCCTGTGGAAGGCCGCCGCCCGATATTGCGACGTGATCAGCGTCAACGCCTATTCCTATAGCGTGGCCAATTGCAATCCGGCCAATTTTCACGATAAACCGGCGTTGGTCGGAGAGTTCCATTTCGGTACCTACGACCGCGGCATGTTCTCGGCCAGTTTGTGTCCGGCCGGCGTAACGCAGACGGAACGGGCCAAAGCCTATGAACGTTTCATGCAGGGTGTGCTGGTACATCCCAATCTGGTGGGCGCGCACTGGTTCCAGTTCCGCGACCAGCCGCTGACCGGACGCTGGGACGGCGAAGGATATCAACTGGGCTTCGTCGACATTGCCGACACCCCCTACCCTGAAATGACGGCGGCGGCACGGCGGATCGGCGAGCAGATGTACCGCTATCGGAATGCCGGAAAACTGACCGACTGGACGCCGTAAGCGAAAAACTCAAATTACGGCGCAAATAGATAAATAAAATAGCAGGAACAAAGTCGGAGCGCGAGGCAGAAAGGAAACCCTTTTGCAACCGCGCTCCGAGTCTTCCCCACCCATAATAACTAACTCCGGAAAATGAAAAACACCGCGCCGCACAGGCAAAGTCCCGCCCACAGGTAGTCCAGTTTGATGCCTTCTTTCATGTACAGCGCCGCAAACGGCACAAACACGCTCAGCGTAATCACTTCCTGCATAATCTTGAGTTGCGCCAGCGACAACTGTTGATGGCCGATCCGGTTGGCCGGCACCTGCAACATATATTCGAACAGCGCAATCCCCCAACTCGCCAGAATCGCCACGATCAGCGGACGCCCGGACAGATTTTTAAGATGGCCGTACCACGCAAACGTCATAAAAATATTCGACAGTACCAGCAGTCCCGCCGTTTCCAACAACACCGTTTTCATTTCCGTCCGAACCCATGATTCCATAAAGTCACTGATATCCTCTTACTATGACACCGGTTACAAAAAAGTCCATCGTTGTTATTACCTGGTGACGGTCTCAACGCAGAAATCATTATTTTTATGACCATCCGGGAAATGCAACCGATTGACAAACCGACTTCTCTCATGCATTAATAATAAGAACGGGAGGAATTTCCGGGTATGGCAAGAATCATTGTCGCGGATGACGATGTCTGTCTCCAGCGTATCTACTTTTATATGTTGGACGGACTCGGACATCATACCACCGTCTGCTGTAACGGTCAGGAAGCGCTGGAAGCGTTCAAGCGCCAGGGCGCCGACCTGGTCATTCTCGATATCGCCATGCCGATTATGAGCGGACTCGAGGCCTGCCGCGCCATCAAACAACTTCCCGAAGGCGTCAATACCCCGGTCATCATGGTTTCCGGCAACGATCAGGAAGACGAAATCACTCAGGGCTTCAATGCCGGCGCCGACGACTATCTGGTGAAACCGATTCAGGAAAATGTCCTCGTCGCCAAACTGAAAAATTTTCTCAAGACTTACTCGTTGAACAAAAAAGAATTCGAGCTGGTAAAAAATCATACCGTCCTGCTCGACCGCTATCGGATCGGCAAAGTTCTCGGGTACGGGGCGCATTCGATGGTTTTTCTGGCCGCCGACCAGCAGGAAAACCGGACCGTGGCGGTCAAGCTGCTCAATCAACAGGTGTCCGAGCAGTCCGTCCGCAAATATTTTGTGGATATGGTGACCCGCTATCAGCAAGTGCAACATCCGCAGCTGGCGCGAATTTTCGATCACGGCATTGTCAACAATCAGCTCTATCTGGTCATGGAATACGCGGACGGCGGCAATCTGCGGCAGCGGTTGACCGTCAAACACTTTTCCGAAGACGAAGTCTGCGACCTCGGCCTTCAAATGGTTTCCGCGCTGGAGGCGTTGTCCGCTCACGGATTGACCCATCTGGATATCAAGCCGGAAAACATTCTGCTTCATCAGGGCGCTTATCGGTTGACCGATTTCGGACTGATTCTGCCCAAAGAGAGCGGCACCATGCCGCTTCAGGCGGAACTCTGGAGCACCGCCGCCTACGTCTGTCCGGAATATCTGGAAGGCATCGACGAACCCACGATTCAAAGCGATATCTACAGTCTGGGCCTGACGCTATTCGAAACCGTTACCGGCGACAACCCGTTCTTTTCCGGCCGGTCCACCGTGTCGATGTTCCGGCAAGTCAATCTGGTCCCGCCGTATCTGAGCAACCAGACCACCGAAATCTCCTATGAACTTTCGGACGTGATCGCCGCCATGATGAGCAAAAATCCGGCGGACCGTCCCGACTTGAACACGTTACAGCAATGGTTCACCTTTATTCATGAATGCCACACCCGGAATTTGGCCGGACAGCAGTTGCGCTATCCGCGCCGACGCGAACAGCAGCAGCGGATGGCCGCGCAGGAATCCGCCGTCAAAAGCCAGAGTTTTTTACCGGCGCCGCGGCTCAAAAGCTGGCCGGAACGGCAGTTCGAACGCCTCGGTCATGCCATCTATCAATTCATCATGTTGCGGGAACATCGCGGCATAATCGGTAAAATCGTCATATTGAAAAAGATCGTGTACGCGGCAATGGTCATGGTCACGTTCACCTATCTGACCTATACCGCGCTGGCGTCCCTGCACTTCCGTCCCGACCACAAAGGAAACGCGCCGATCTGCCGTCTCGCCTGTACGAAATGCGGCAATCTGGCGGACCGCCGGGTCATGGACATCCACACGGAAAAATGCGAACGCTGCGGCAAACCGATGGGCTATGCGCTGCAATGCCGCCGTTGCCACCGTACGTTCGCCTGGTTCAAACCGGAGATTCCCGCCGACGCCGCCGACAAGACCAAACAAAATATGCTTAAACGTTCGATGTCCTGTCCGTATTGCCGTTCTCAGGAAGTCAGCGTCCTGCCGCCGCTCCCCCAGGCGAAGCCGCCGCAGCCCGCGCCCGCAGTCAAGGAAAAGGAGAGAAAGAAAAAATGAAGCGGTATGTACGTCGTTTTACGCTGGTGGAAATCCTGGTGGTGACCGCGATCATCGCCGTCCTGCTCGGCGTGTCGATGGCGGCGATTCAGAACGCCCGCGACCAGGCCCGTTTCGGCCGCTGGCTCGCTTATAAGGCCCATCTCCGCGCCGAGCCCGCCATGGTCGCTTTCTTCGACTTTCAGGATTCGAATCAGGCCAAACTGCTCAATCAGTCGTTCGGCATCAATATTCCCGGCTACGACCAGCGGAAAGTCGACGCCGCCATCTATTCCGCCGACTGGGCCAGCGGCCGCTGGAAGCACAAAGGCGCGCTTTGGATGAACGGCGTCAACAGTTACGCCGCCATTGCCGCCAGCAATACCATTCAATCCCTGCCTCGGGAATTCGCGGTGGAAGTCTGGTTCTACCCGATCGATCTCAGTCGCGGCGTAATCTTCCAGAGCACCGCCGTCATCGAAAACCCCAATTCCATCCCCAACGCCCCGAAAGGCATTGCCCAGAAAACCGCACCGGTCACCGCCAATATTTTTGAGATTACGCTCAACGGGTCGAAAGTCGTCATCAGCTATGCCGCCAATATCGCTTACAACCCCAATCCCAACAACAAGCAGAACGACAACGGTTATGCCTGGGGCACCCAGGTGATCTCCACCGACATCACCACCCAGACCATCACGCTGAACGGCAATTTCCAGCCGCGCCACTGGTATCAGATCATCGTCAGCTATTCTTACGCCGACCAGAAAGTCCGGCTGTTCCTCAACGGCAAACTCGCCCGGGAATACGACGAAACCCGGCCGGTCGTCTATCTGTTCGGCCAATCTTTCATCGGCGGCACGGCCAACAAAGGCAACAGCCTCAACGGCATCATCGACGAACTCGGCATCTACAACCGGGCGCTGACCGCCTACGATGCCAAAGCCCATTACGCCATGGGCGCGCCCCGTTAATATCTTCCGCCGACCAGAAAAAGACGGGGCCGGGAAGAAGATTTTCCACCCGGCCCCGAAAAAATCAGTGCCAACCGAAGCGCTTCAGCTCAACATGACCTGACCGCCGGTGACCGGAATGGCCTGACCGGTTTCGTAGGCCTGTTCCACCGCATAGATGATCGCCTGCGCCACGTCTTTCGGGAAGCAGCCGCGATGCATCGGAATCTGGCTTTCGTAGTGTTTCTTGACGTCGGCCACATCTTTGGCGCCCGGCACCTTGCCGCTGTTCAGATATTGTACGAACAGTCCTTTGACCGGATCGGACCACAGCGGACCGTCGAAAAAATTCCCCGGACAAACGCTGTTGACTTTGACCCGGTCGCGCACCAGTTCCAGCGCGAAACTCTGAGTCAGCCCGATGGTGCCGAATTTGCTGCCGGCATAAGCGCCGTTTTTATTGCTCCCCACCAGACCGCTCTTGGAGTTGACCTGAACGATGTCGGTCCAGCCACCGGAAACGGCGTTCTGCCGGGCCATCACCGACGCCACGTGTTTGACGCACAGGAAATAACCGGTGTAGTTGACGTCAGTCACAAATTTCCAGTCTTTGAATTCCAGCGTCTTCACGGAACCGGCTTTCAACACGCCGGCGTTGGAGACGAAGATGTCGATGCCGCCGCACTGGGTCACAATCGTGTCCACCATCGCCGCGACCGAACTTTCATCCGCCACATTGACCGCCACCGCGAAGGAACGCAGTTTTCCGGTCCCGGCATTGAGTTTTTCGGCGGCGGCTTTCGCCCCGTCGAGATTGAGGTCGGCAATCACCACGGAAGCCCCGGCCGCGGCCAGTTCCTCGGCAATGCCGTAACCGAACCCCTGGGCGCCCCCGGTGACGACCGCCACTTTGCCGAGCAGACGGCCGCCGGCTCCGGCGGCCACTTTCCGGCGATAGGATTCCACTTCCCAGTTTTCAATAAAACCCCGCTGGATATCACTGAGGTAATGCACGCCGCCAAACGCTCCGGCAAACTGTTGTACCAGCGCCGCGTCGTGCGCCAGCGCCGCCACAATCTGGGCGTCGTGATAGGTTTTTCCGGCACAGAAGACCGCTTTGCCCGGCACCGCCACCACCAGCGGATTGTAGCCGCGTTTTCCGGCGAAGTCGGCAATCGCCGCCGCATCGGGACTGGCGCAAGTCAGCGCGAACGATTTGGCGTAGACGATATGGTCGGGGGTCAGCGGACCGGCCGCCACGGCGAATTCCGGCACCGCCGTCACCGCCATCGGTTTGCCGTCCACGGCCAGCAGACCGCGCAGCACCGGACCGAATTCCATGGCCGCGGCCGGAGTCAGGCTTTTTTCCGCCACTTCCAGCGCCACGCCGCGCTGTTGATAGTGCTCTTGGAGCGAACCCATGATCTTATGATATTCCGCGGTGATTTCGCCTTCGCTGTTGCCGCCGACGAACACGCCGTGGTTTTGCAGGAAAATCACCTGGGCCGGTTTGCCGTGCTTTTTCTGATACGCGGCATTGGCGTCATAAACCGCCTTGGCCAGCGTAAAACCGGGGTCGACGTAATCCACCCACAACGCATCGGGGAACAGTTTGGCGCAGGCCTTGACGCCGTCGACGCTGCACGTCATCCCGTTGACCATCGCCGGATGCAGATGAACCACATAAGTAAACGGCATCAGTTCGTGCAGCGGCGCTTCCACCGAGGGCCGGCCGGAAACGCCCGGACAGACGGCATATTCCATCATTTTCTTGACGCGGGCCTCGCGATCTGCGGTATCTTTGAAGTCCTTGACCTCGAAACATTGACGGAGCAAACAGCGGTCCATCTGAACGAAGTCGGTTTCTTTGATGTCGGCCAGGCGGACGCCGCTGGGCTTGACGTACAGATAGTTTTCATCTTTGAACGAAGTGTTGCCGCCGCCGGCCAGCACGAAAGCCGGATTGGCGCCGAAGTAACGCGACAGCGCCGTAATGATGGACAATGACATACGAGCTTTCTCCTTGGGTTCGAAAAATTTACCTCTGCCATCCCGAAGTCCGCCGATTCCGCAGCCCTGCCGCGTCCGTCGACGTCCCTGGTACTCCCTGAATCATCTTCGTACTATAGCCGTTTTTCTTGCATTTTTTTACTTTATTGGACAAATTTTTGCGAATTTTTTCAAATTCGCGAGTTTTGAGGCGCCAGTCTCAAATCGCGGGTAGCGGGGAAGACAAGGGACGCTTTTGAAGAAGCGCCCCATTTCTTCCCCGCGCCCCATTTTTGACCCCGCAAAACTTTTATTTTATTTATCTATTTGCTATGCAAATAGATAAATAACTTAAAAAGTTTGAAAGTCA
>Ga0160425_1002260_pt1 | contig 15958 bp, 17 predicted proteins | sample BioMet8_FD_108193 | JGI IMG/M metagenome (GOLD analysis project Ga0160425, IMG submission 108193) | Microbial communities from bioreactor (seeded with sewage sludge) at Lawrence Berkeley National Lab, California, USA - Biofuel... | ecosystem: Engineered > Bioreactor > Anaerobic > Unclassified ...
AAAAAGCTTCAAGAAGGAACTAAAGAAAATAATAGACATAGTAAAGGTGGAAGTACATGTGCTTGGTACTTAGGTACTTGTAAGACTGAAACAAGTTATAGAACAATACCAATAGGAGATAGACTAGTTAAAGGATTAAAAGAATTAAAAAGAATTCAAGAAATAAATAAAAAGCAATATGGGGATAGTTATATTAAACACTATGTTAAGGAGGTGAGAAATAGATTCACTAATAAACCAGAGAAAAAGATAGTAAGTGCTACGAGTGAATTAAAAGTAGCATATCCAGAATGTGATTTTATCTTTGTTAAAGAAAATGGATATTTTTTAGGAACTGATCAAAGTAAGTATTGTATGAAAGTAATACATTATGAATTAGGTATTGATTGTAGGTTCCATGACTTTAGAGATACCCATGCTACTAAACTTATCGAATCAGGAGCCGATATTAAAGCAGTATCAAAAAGATTAGGACATTCTACTATTCAAACAACATATAATATCTATGTTAGAGTCACCAATAAAATGGAAAATGATACAGTTGATAGATTTGAAAAATATACCAGTGATTTAGAAATATAAAACTATACTTGCTAAATTTAAAAAAAGTGCTATTATAAATAGCAATCAATTTGTTTGGAGTGTGGTTTTATGCACAGACGAAAAACAGTTTTAAAAAATAAATATTTAATCAAAGAGAGTAAATGATCTTAGTATCTTTCACTCTCTTTTTTGTATGTAGGAGGGTTTATGGTTAAGTATAAAAACGGAGAATTAGTAGTAGGTTTATTGGATGATACTAAAGTTTTATCTAAAGAAACTATTAAAAATTACGACTATAAGGCGATAAAGGAAGACTTTGATGAAATAGTAGAATTACTTGAAATGAATAAATTGTTTTATTCTATTTATGAAGAAAAATTAAAGTATGAAATAACTGATGATTTAGAGTTTAAAATATTTATTAATCCAAGTATAAAGACTTATACCTGCGATAGTTTAAATGAAATAATATCTGAAACAGATTCATCATTATTAACTATGGATAAAAGAATGTATGAACAATATTATAGCTTATGTGAAATGTTATTAATTAAAATTAAAAATTCATGGAGTCATTTAAACGAAGTCGAGAAATTTATTATAAAGTCTTTAGAGTTTGACAATCCAAAATCTAATGATGATGAATTAGAAGCAAAATTACTTTATTGTAACAAAAAATATTCTCAATATAAGAAAAGTGGCTTTATTAAGATGGGTACTCAACTACAATTAGAAGAGGCAAAACATATAAAAGGACTCTATCCTATAAAGTCATATCAAAATGATAAGCGTGATTATGAAATGAGAAATAGAGGGTAATATCTGAAAAATATGGTATACTTATAATAGTCTTTATCATTCTATTGAATGATAATTTTTTGTTTGGAGGAATATTTAATGGATAATTTCAAATTTAAAAAATATTTAAAAGAAGAATTAGAGGACACTTTATGTCAAATCTTACAAAAAGATTTAGAAGAAGATCAATTAATATCAGATATAGATATAAGGAAGTTATATTTGGGAGACAAAGATGATTTAGAATTTGAAGGATATATGACCATTTTATTATCTGTTGAATCTAACGATGAACGTCCTATTTATAAATATATAAGGTTTGAAGCTAATTTTTTAGATATTAAAAACACATTTAAAGTAATTGATATAGATGATCAATATAATAAGCCAAATTTTAAATATCCATTAAATGATAATTTTATACCATATATAAAAAGTGAAGATGAATATGAAGATTATGCCAAGAGATTTTTAAATAAATATTATCCTCAACAAGAAAATGACCCATTTGTAAATCCACAACAAGCAATTAGCAACTTGAAACTAACAGTAGTAGAACATAGACTTTCAAGAGATGTAAAAGTATATGCCCGAACTATTTTTGAGGAAACAGAGTTAATAGTTTACGATAATGATTTAGAAAAAAAGATAATTATACCAGGTAATACTATTATAATAGATCCTTATGTAACTAGTTTTTATCAAGATGAGGGATTTTATAAATCGGTATTATTACACGAACTAGTTCATTTCGTATATCATAAAAAATATTATTATTATGCCAAAAGATTTTTAAATATTAACAATTCATTTGTTTGTAATATAGAAGAATTACCTAATGATGATACAAAATGGCTTGAAATACAAACTAATAATATTGCATCAAAAATAATGATTAGTGCTAATAGTTTAAAAAATGAAATTAAAAATTATAAAGATGAAAATAGTATTATAACAATTGATGATTATGTTAATTTTATTGACTATTTAAAAAACAGTTATAGATGTACCTATGGTGCATTAAAAGTAAGATTAGCAAAAATGGGATTTAATAATACTGTAGGTATTTATGAGTATATAGATAATAGATATGTAAAACCATATAAAGCAAGTATTCCACTAGATTTCAATGAGACTTATTCTATATCATGGAGAGATTTCATGATTTTACAAATGAAAGATAGTCATTTTAAGCAAGAACTTGACTCTAATAATTATTTATTTGTTGAGAATCATGTTATTTTAAATAATAGTAAATATGTTGATACGACAAAAAATGCTAAATTAACTGACTATGCAAGAAATAATATCAACGAATGTTGTTTAAAGTTTAAATATACACTTAGTAGTAATTATGATGAAAACTATGGACTATCGTTATGTAAGTTACATGGAATAACCAATTTTAAACTAGAGTATTCAAATACCCAAGATATTAATACCGAAGAACTAATAGATACAAATGAAAAATATAAAAATATACATGAAATTTATGAAATTATTAGAACTTGTGATTCATCGTTTACTTCACTTTTTACTAAAGTTAGAAAAGAACAAGGTATAACTTTGGAAGAACTAGAAGAATATTCAACTGTAAGTTTATCAACAATTAAAAGATTAAGCTCAATAGAAAAATATAAAATAAGCAAGGGCAATTTAACCCTTATATGTGTCGGATTACAATTACCACCACCAATATCTCTTGAATTGTTTAAAAGAAAAAGTATAGATTTAAATGAATCAATTGAAGAAAACATATTATGTAAAGATATTCTAACCTATAGGTATAAAGATGATATCGATTCTGTTAGAAAAGAATGGGAAAAAATTATTGGTCAAATAAAAGAAGATGATTAAAATAAGTCATTTTCTTTTGTTTTTTTAATAAAAGTTTCAATATCATGAGACTTTTTTTCATTATAAATAAAGGAATTTGTAATAAACAAAATAAAATAATACTGTAAAATCAACAAATTTTAGTCTCATTAACTGGCATTGGATAAACGTCCTACTTATGTGAATATGTAAGGAGGAAGGAGGGATACTATGTCCCTAAAAGATGACTATGAATACATTGCCCGTCTAGTAGATAATGTAGAAGTCGTTGGTAAATATAAAATGCCAAAATTGCTAGAACAAGATCAATTAATGCCAAAGGTTTTATATCCCTTTAGCAAAAGAAAGAAGGTGAAAGAAAAATCGGCTATGACAATACATTTTTATCAACCTGATTATAGGTTTAGGCCATTGCTAAAGAATCTTGATAAATGTATTGAAGAATTGAAAAAATTTAACGGAGTGATATCAGTAGATTGCTCACTATATAGAGATATGTTTCCAACTGAACAGATATATGATTCATTTCTTAATCATGCTATAGCGTATTATATGCAAGTAAAAGGTTTACTAGTTTATCCAAATGTTAGATGGGGAAGCAAGGATAGTTTTGAATATTGCTTTGATGGATATCCTAAGAACTATATATTATCAATAGGTACTCGTGGCTGTTGTGACACAGTTGAAGATAAATATTTTTTAAAATTAGGTATTAATGAAATGCTTAACCGATTAAATCCTAAAGCTGTAATTGTATACGGACCAATGCCAAAAGATGTTTTTGATAATTTTGTTGGTAGAACAAAATTTATACATTTTGAAGCTAATTACAGTGAAACAAAAGGAGTTGTGATATAATGGGTTCAGGTATTTCTGGTAAATATCATTATAAACAAAGTCAATCTCAACCATATTCTAATACTTATGGTTTACTGCCGAATATGGTAAGTAATGATATTGACAATACTAATGTTTATAATAGTAAAAAAGGATATTTAAAAAATCCTACAGCTACTAACATTGTTGATTCAGTAAGTAATAACAAAATATACTTAAAAGACTCAAAACAACCAGCAGATGGAATATATATTTACGTAGTTGATGAAAAAAACAATTTAATTTTTGGTAAGAGAAAAAATCCATTAGGTGGGAATAAATCTCCTCATCCAAGTTTAATTGGTGGTAAGAATCCAAAAGTAAAAGTAGCTGGAGAGATTACATTTCATCATGGCAAAATATATGAAATAGATGTTAATAGTGGTCATTATAAACCAAATGTTAAATCACTAAAAAAAGCAGAAAACATATTATATTCAAATTTCAATAATAATATGTTCTCAAAAAATTCAAGACTTAGAAGGAGAGATAAATAATGGAAAAGTATATTAATTCATGTGGTCATATAAAATATGAAGAATTAGAGAATTTAAGTAAAACTATAGATACACCAGGGAGATTTCAATATTGTGTAAAAGATTTAGGAGATAAAGTAGAACTTGCCGATGAATATGGTATGGATACAATAGTTGTACCTAAAGATATTTTTACACCAGAAAGATACCCGGAGTTTCATTTAGGAGATAAAGTAGAAAGAATTGATGGAACAAGAAAAGGAGTTATTTATAAAATATATTGGGTAACTCATTATTCTAAAGAGCCAAATTATTTTGCTTATTACTTAGACTATGGTGACAGAAAGTCTACTAGATGGACTAAAGCTGAAGAAATAAGAAAGATAAACTAAAATGGATTATATAGAATTAAGTAAAGAAATATCATATGCATTGAGACATCATCCTGAAGAATTTAACTTAAAATTAGATGATAAAGGTTATACAAAAATAGATGATCTTTTGGATGCTATCAATAAGAGTCATAAATTCAGTAAGGTTATAAAATTAGAAGATATTAATTATATCTTAAACACATCTGATAAAAAAAGATGGGAAATTAAAGGCGATTTTATTAGAGCAACATATGGTCATTCAATAGAAAAAGAAATAGAGCATATAGAAGCTATACCACCAGATATTTTATATCATGGAACATCACATAAATATTTAAATAACATTATGGTAGAAGGACTAAAACCTATGGAAAGACAATTCGTTCATCTTTCTGAAGATAAATCAATTGCTATTCAAGTAGGCAAAAGAAGAGATGATGATCCCATTGTTTTAGAAATAAACTCAAGAGCAGCTTATGAAGATGGATTAAAGTTTTATAAAGAAAACAATGGTGTTTGGCTAGTTAAAAGTATATCTTCAAAATATATAAAAAAATTATGAGAGGTGGTGTAATATATGGAAAAAGATAAAGAAATTATATGCCCAATATGTGGCAAAGAAAAATTTACACAAGAAGATGGATTTATAATGTGTAATCATTGTGGATGGGAAGGAAACTTAGATACAAGTGACCCATACTTTGTTGAACTGAATGGCTATTCTCAAAAAGATTATAAAAAGATATATGATGAATATATTAAATTACATCCTGACTATGTTTGGTCTTCTAATACAAATGCACTTGAAGAATATGTTGATAGTTTTATTAACTATAAATCAAAGTGCCCTGTATGTGGTGAAGATTCATTTGAACCTGATTATAGATATTGTCACAAATGTGGTTGGCACTATAATTTTGTTCAAGCGGCTTTTCCAGACTTTAATGATAGCACTAATAAATTATCATTAAATGATTATAAGAAAAGGTATGAGCATTTAATTAACGAGAATCCAAAATATGAATGGAAGAATACTAGAGAGATAGATGCTAATTTATCACAAGAACAAATAAAGTGGTTAAAAGATAATAATATTAATTATTCATTTAATAAACTTACGCCTGATCATGAATTAAATGATATATATGATAAAATCGAAATGATTCAAAAACAATATGAAAGTAAAAAAGATTATGAAACATATATGTTTATTAAATCTATTATGAATGCAATTTTAGATTTAATGTGATAAAAAAGTTAGTATCTTCATTAAAAATTAGAATCGTAGAAATACGATTCTTTTTTTATGATTAAGTATATACTTGAGAGAAAAAGTAGAGTTTTAATAGAATTATCGTTTAAGAAAAAATAAATAATTATTACAAAAAAAAGATAATTTTTTACAATGGCAATACAACCTAACAAATTAGATAATGTTTATAGAACTTAAGAGGCCTCTTAGTTCCAAATAAGAAAGAAGGAATTAAGAAATGAATGACAATTACATAATAATATATGCAATTATGCCTAGTGAGATTTATAAGACAAAAGATCTAACTAGCGAAGAGAAATTAATAGCAGAAAGAATAACTGCTCTATGTAAGAAGGAGGGATATGCTTGGATAAGTAATAAAGCACTAGCCGATATGTATGGTATAAGAGCTGATACTGTTTCAAAACATATAAGGCATTTAATAAGATATGGTTATCTAAAATGTTTATATGGGAAGAATGACAATGGTCATAAGAAAAGAACCATCTATTTAGCCAATAGTATCTGGGATAATCAAGCAATAGTAAATAGTTTAAATAACCAAAGCAATATAGGTTATACTTCCAAATATAATAATAAGTATACTTATAAAGATAATAATAAGACTAATAATATAACTATTTATAATAAATTAGCACCAAATGGTAATCCTATGTTTGGAACAAAAGATGGAATAGATTATTGGAAAGGTGAACCTATAAAACATGAGAAAGCAACTCCTGAAGAACAAGCTGAAATGGAACGAGAAATAAATGAGATATGTGGTGATACTCATGAATGAGAGATTAATATATACCGTTCAAGAGGTTGCTACTATTCTTCACTCTAGTCCTAATTATATTTATGATTTAATTAATAAAGGATATCTACCAGCTATTAAACTGGGAAGTATTAAAGTAATAAAAACATCATTAGAAAAGTTTTTAATCCAAAACGAAGGTAATGATCTATCAGATATTAATAACATTAAAAGACTAGTCACTGAAAGTGAGGTCAAATAATGGGAAAGATTATTATAAGAAAAAGGGGTAGTATCTATCAATATCGATTTGAAATAGCTGAAGTAAAAGGTAAAAGAAAATGGTATTCTAAATCTGGATTTAAAACTAAAGTAGAAGCATTAGAAATGGGCAATGTCGCTTTAACTGAATATTTAAATGCTGGAGCACCATTTAAAGAAAACAAAATGTCTTATAGCGATTATTTAGATTACTGGGTAAAAAATTATTGTGAATCTAATTTAAAATATAATACCATTCAAACATATAAAACATTAATAGAAAAGTATATTAAGCCAACACTTGGTATGTATCAATTATCTAGTTTAACTAGTGTTAAATTAAATACATTTATGATAGATATAGTTAATAAACATAACTTTTCTAGAACCTATTTTAAAAACATTTTAAAGGTACTTAAAGGATCATTTAGAGATGCTTGTAACTTGTATGGATTTATTAAATACAATCCAGCAATAACCATAAGAATGCCAAAAATAGAAGGTAATAGAGTTAAACCTAATCATTTATATACACAAGAACAAATAGATAAGATATTAGATAGATTAAAAGATGATTCAACATTTGTTTGTTCATTTATAACAGCATGTTATACCGGTATGAGAACAGGTGAAGTATTTGCACTTACTTGGGATAATATTGACTTTGACAATAATCTTATTCATATAGAGCATAACATCTATGATAAGCCAAAAGATAAAAGTGGTAGATGGTTCATAGGATCAACTAAAACAGAAACTGGTACAAGAGAAGTATGGATGTGTAATACTTTAAAATCAGCTTTGCTTAACTTTAAATCAAGACAAGATATGTTAAAAAAGTTATATGGTAAAGAATATAAATATTATCATTTAGAAGATGTTAAAAATGACTATGGTAAAGTTGTAGAGAAAAGAATTGTTTTAAATAATAAATTTGATAATGATTATATTAATTTAGTTTTTACTAAAGAAGATGGCACATATTCAGGAACTGATACCATTAGATATCCATTTAAAATAATTCATGATGAACTAGGAATAAATAATAGATTCTATGATTTAAGAGGAAGTTATGCCACTAAGATATTAAATAATGGTACAGGATTAAGAGAAGTAGCTGATATTTTAGGGCATCGAAATATAGAAACAACTGAAAACTTTTATATAAGTAGTTTAAAAGAATCAAGAAAGAAAGCAATAGATAACTTAGATACAATTATTAGTTCTAATACCATTAATAATGCTATTAAGTTTGAGGCAACCTTATGAATTATTCGATATTTAGAAGTGAATCTATTAAAACTATTCCTGATTTAGCACAAGTAGGTGCTCATAATGATCGAGAAAAGAAAGCATATAATTCTAATCCTGATATCGATATTAATAAGACATGGGAGAATATAGATATCATTCCTTTAGATACAAAATATGTTAAAAAGTTTTATGAAATAACTAGTGAATATAGAAAACAACATGAAGAAAGAATGAAAAGTGAAAGAGCTGATCGAAGAAAAACCTTTAATCAAATGTTAAATAGTTCTCAAAATGTGGTAGCAGATAATCTATTATTTAATATGACTAACTCTGAATATGTTAAGAAACTAAGCAAAGAAGATTTAATTAAGTTTGGTAATGTTTGCAAAGATTTTGTTAAAGAAGATTTAGGATATGATGATAGTCAAATAATTCAAATGGTTATGCATAATGATGAAAAAACTCCTCATGTTCATTGTACTGTTGTACCTATAGTTAAGAAGTTAGATAAGAGAACTAATACTGAAAGATATACCATTTCTAAGAAGCAATATATCCATGATAAGATTCATATATCACAATTACAGGATAAGTTTTATGAAAGACTAATTAAAGCTGGATTTGAAGTAGATAGAGGTATTAAAGGTAGTGATAGAGAACATCTATCCATGAAAGAATTTAAAAAAGTAACTAACTATTACAATAAAGAATTAGATGTTAAAAATCAAAAACTAACTGAAGCTATGAATAAATTAAATGATAATATGAAGTCTAACAAAGATATTTTATTTGATAAAGATCATGTCAAAATAACTAAAGAAACTTTTGATAACATTAATAATGTAATAGGGGAATCTAAAAAAGTTATGGATATGCAACCTAAATTAGAAGAAGTATTTAATAAAGTTGATACCTATACTAAAAGCTATAATTCATTAGAAAGAGAGAACAATAATTTAAAAAATAAGAATGAAAAACTAAAAGATAATATTAAAAACCTAATGAATACTATTAATGAATTATTAGAGATGTTAGCTAAATTATTTAAAAAGATTCTTCATATAGGAACGGATAAAGATAAGGATGAAGTAGAACTAAATGTTAAACATCTATATGATAAAGAACTATATTCTAAGTGGGAAGTTGATGATATTGGAAGGGGTTCAACTAAAGAAGTGCCTCTCAAAATTCATGTTGGATTATTACCTAAAGGATATGATAAAAGCATTAAAAATCTAAATAGAGAATCAGAAAAAGATATAGCAGAATTCCAAAAACAACATAAGAATAAAGAAGATGATCTATCCTTGTAGAGACTAACTTAAGACAAGTTAGTAACACACTACGATATTGGTAGAACCAATGTCAGTGTGCCAAAAGGAAATCCCTTTGGATTCTCTAAAGCAATAACTAAAATATAGTTATTGCCTTTTTTATTTTCGGTATCTAACCTCAATAAAAAAGAAAAGACTTTTTCACCACTTTCATTTAACTATCGTTAAACAAAACGTGTACGTCTTTTCTATTAAAACGCTATCGCCACTTTCATTGCTAAAGCAACAAAACGTGCCACGCATTTAAATACAATAATATTTCAACTGGTTTTGAACAGATTTCAATACAATGGTAATAAAAATTAGTAATTATAAAAAATTTATGCATAAATAAAAATTTGTGATAGAATAATAATAGAAAGTAGGGAGATATTTATGAGTAAATTAAGCAAAAGAACCATCGGGGGGGGGTATAGGCCTTTATCAGTAAAAGGTTTCACCCTAATCGAACTTTTGGCAGTAATTGTAATACTAGCCGTGATTGCAATCATCGTGACCCCAATGATAATGGGTACGATAGAAAGTAGTAGAGAAAACTCATATAAAACATCAGCGCAAAATTATGCTAATGCAGTAGATAATGCTATCGCTGCAAGTATGGTAAAAGGAGTAGATACACCTAATGGTACATTTAGTATTGAAACTTTAAAAACTAAATATACTATTGATGCTAATGGTAAATTACCAACAGTAGGCACTGTTACAATAAGTGGTAATAAGGTAGTGTCATATGATTTATATATCGAAGGATATAAAATAGATAAATATGCCAAAAATGATACTGTTTATGTAGTAAAATCATCAAATACAACAGCACCATATCAAGAAGCTTTACTAAATGGAGCAGATCCAGTATTAGACTATGGAATGATCCCAGTTAATATTGCCGATAATGGAGCAGTAACAAAAGCAGATATAACAACTGCTTGGTATAGTTATACAAATAAAAAGTGGGCTAATGTTGTATTAGTTACATCAGGGACAAGAGATAAATATCAAAAAGCCAATGCTGGAACGACTATAACATCAGGCGATATACTAGCATATCTAGTATGGATACCAAAATATGGATATAAAATAAATGCAGTACAAGCACCTATAACAATAACATTTGGGTATAATGCAGGAACAGATACAACATCAGTTCATCCAGGATTTACATTTGGAACAACAGAGTTAAATGGAATATGGGTAGGCAAGTTTGAACTTACAGGAGATACAACAACACCAACAGTTTTACCAAATGTTCAATCGTTAAGAAGTTTGAATGTATCTAGTTTCTTTACAACAATTCAAAAATTTGATAGTGATACATACGGATTATCAAGCGACTCACATATGGCAATGAATAAAGAATGGGGAGCCATAGCATATCTAACTAATAGTATATATGGAAGATGCACAGGAACAATATGTACAGAAGTAAGAAGAAATAATGCATCAGATTATTATACTGGATATAGTGAAGTTAATGTTGCTACAACAGGATGGTCGGCAACTAGTGTTTCAACAAACCAATTTGATGTACATACAAATACATCAATAACGCAAGCATACAATACAGCAACAGGATATCTTGCTAGTACAACAGGAAATATAAGTGGTATATATGATATGAGTGGTGGAGCATGGGAATATGTAATGGGAACATATAATTCAACAATTAGCTCATCAGGATTTAGTTCATTACCAGATTCTAAATATTATCAAACATATACAACTCTAGCCAATTCAGCTAATGGTGATGCATTAAAAGAAGTAGCCGGCTGGTATAACGATTATGCGAATTTCGTCAGTGCTGTCTATCCTTGGTTCATTCGTGGTGGCCGCTACAACGATGGTGCGAATGCTGGTGTGTTCTACTTCAACTATACGAACGGTGGTGCCAATGGCGATGTTTCGGCCCGCGTGGTTGTCTCTCCAGGAGCGTAGCGACTCTGCTGCTCTTGCTTAAAGCTCATTGACAATAGAATAATGATAAAACTACTTGCGCCACTTTCTCTCTTTTCAGAAAGTGGCGCGTAATATAGGGATTAAATTGTAAATGCGAATTTCGTCAATGCTGACAATCCTTGGTTCATTCGTGGTGGCAACTACAACAATGGTGCGAATGCTGGTGTGTTCAACTTCAACAATACGAACGGTAATGCCAATGACAATATTTCGGCCCGCGTGGTTGTCTCTCTTGAACTACAATTGATAAGATTATATTTCTTCTCTTGGTAGTAATATTTAAGGATATTACTCAGAAGAGTATATTGTAGAAATTTAATTCCTTTTTAGGATAAGATCCTAAATAAACACATGAATAGTAACATAATATGAGTAGTAAAATGGCAAAAATGGTATGTTACGGAGCAACATTTTGTTGCTTTTTTTTGGAGAAAATTATGAAAAAAATATATGATAAATACGTAGAATTAAAACATACTGATTCAAACAAATATTATTTATTTAAATCAGGCAAGTTTTATATATTTGTAGATTCAGATGCTGAAAAAATATCAAAAGTAACAACACTTAAATTAACTCATTTAAATAATGATATATATAAATGTGGATTTCCAACTAATGCTTATGATAAATATATGAGTATATTTAAAAATATTGGTTATGATGTTGATATTGTTACAGACGAAGAGGATATTAGTAAAAATATTATTGGTTTAATAAATAGTATTGATGTTGATAAACTTAATTATGATGATGCTATTAAATATATTAAGGAGTTGAAGTCTCTTGCTAGCCAAGAATTTAGATGACTTAATGATTTATAAGCAATGTATGGAATTGATATATTATACTGAAAGGATTACTCAGAAGTACCCAAAAAGTGAAAAGAGTGCATTAGTGGCTAATATTAAAACTATTACATATAAATGTATGGAAGATATTATTAAAGCCCAGAAAGAGTATAATTATGATAATAGAATGGATGTTCTTAATGATATGGATATTAAATTAAAGATGCTTAAAGTATTTGTAAGAATATCATATAAAGATAAATATATTAATGGTAAAAATTATGAAGCTTGGTCATTAAAGATTAATAATATATGTAATTTACTCGGTGGATGGATTAAATCATGCCAAAAACATTAAGAAATATGTATGATAAGAAATTAACTTTAGAAAATTTATATAATGCTCATATAAGAGCATCTAAACATAAAAGTAATAGAAGAGAAGTACTAATATTTAATGAAGATTTAGAAACTAATTTAATTAATGTCTTATTATCATTAAAGAAAGGTACTTATAGACCTGGAAATTATCATGTATTTAAAATATATGAACCGAAAGAGAGAATAATTAAATCACTACCATATAAAGATCGTATAGTACAACAATGGTATATAGAAGAGTTTATCAAGCCATACTTTTATCCAAGATTTATTTCTGATACTTATGCTTGTTTAGATAATAAAGGTACACATAAGGCAGTTAAAAAAGTGCAATATTATATGAAAATAAAACATAGAGTTAATGATAAATTCTATGTTTTAAAGTGTGATATTCATAAATATTTTTATAATATTGATAAAGATATATTATTTAATATTATTAAATCTAAGATTAAAGATAAGAAGATATTAGAATTAACTAAGATTATTATTTATAGTGACGATGATAGTAAAAAAGGGATACCTATAGGTAATTATACTAGTCAGTATTTTGCTAATATATATCTTTCCTTATTAGATGATTATATTAAAGAAAAACTAAATATTAAATATTATGTAAGATATATGGATGATTTTGTTATTCTTTTAAACAATAAAGAAGAATGTCAATTTGTAAAAGAAAAGATAAACTATTTTATAACTAATAACTTATTGTTGGAGTTTAATCCTAAAACGAGATACTATCCAAGAAAGATGGGTATTAATTTTTGCGGATATCGTATATATGAAACACATATTTTAATTAGAAATAGTTCAAAAATCAAAATAAAAAAGGATTTAAAAAAATGGCAAAAGTTAAAAAGCAAAGACAAACTTGATATAAAAAAAATGGAAGCATCATTTAATTCATGGAATGCGCATGTTAGTCATGCTAATTCGTATAATATTACTCAAAAAATTAATAATATATACAAAGGCATCTAAAACATACTCACTTATATATAAATAATTGTATGATTGTGGTTATGAAATAGTTCAATTTTATGATTTAAATATTTTTTTTAAAAACCATTTATCATCAGATTTGTTGAACTCTATAAAAAGTATAAAATTTAAGATCAAAAATATAAAATGCATAGAAGAAAGGATAAAATAGTTATAATATGACTGAAAAGGAATTAGAAGAATTTGCATTAAAGTTATTGGTTCAGTCATCAGTGAGATTTACTGATGAACAAAAAGAAGTACTAAAATATATTGTTAATGAAATATATAAATTAAAGAAATAAAATATGTGGTGGTAAAAAATAAAAAAATTGTCATAGAAAAAGTACATAAAGCAATCATTTTATTAATTATGAATTAATTTTGATTTTATTTATTTTATAAAATATAAAAATATAGTAAAATAAAGGTGTTAACTAAAAAAATGTTGACACCTTTTAAATATTAAGGAGGATTTAATGGAAGAACAAAATAATATAGTAATATATCAATTAGAAGATGGTAAGACAAAAATAGATGTAAAAATTGAAAATGAAACAGTATGGTTATCTCAACAACAAATGGCTGAGTTGTTTTCTACTTCTAGAACTAATATTGTTGAACATATAAATAATATTTATGCCGAAGAAGAACTTGATAAAAACTCAACATGTCAAAATTTCCGACAAGTTCGAAAAGAAGGTAATAGAACAGTAAACAGAGAAATTTCTTATTATAATCTTGATATGATTATTTCTTTAGGATATAGAATAAAATCTAAAGTTGCTACTAATTTTAGAAAGTGGGCAACCGAAAGATTAAAGGAATACATGATTAAGGGATTCACTATGGATGATGAAAGATTAAAAGGCAATGGTGGAGGTAAATATTGGAAAGAATTACTTGCTAGAATAAAAGATATAAGATCATCAGAAAAAGTTTTATACAGGCAAGTACTTGATTTATATGCAACCGCGGTTGATTATAATCCTAAAGATAGTAAATCCGTTGAATTTTTTAGTATCGTTCAAAACAAACTTCATTATGCTGCACATGGGCATACTGCTCCAGAAGTAATATATGAAAGAGCAGACTCTAATAAACCATTTATGGGACTTACTACTTTTAGTGGCGACTTGCCAGTAATGAGTGATATAGCAATTGCTAAAAATTATTTGACAGAAGACGAATTAAAGGTTTTGAATAACCTAGTATCAGGATATTTTGATTTTGCTGAAATACAAGCCATTAGACACAACCCTATGCATATGGATGATTATATTAAACAATTAGATACAATTTTTTCTAGTACTAATCAAAAGTTGTTAACAGGAGCAGGAACAATTAGTCATAATAAAGCTATTGCAAAAGCAACAAACGAATATAAGAAATATCAAGTTAAAACAATAAGCCCTGTGGAAAAAGAATATTTAGAAACAATTAAAGTGATAAGTAATAAGATAAATGACAAAAAAAATAATGAATAGAACATTATAGGCTGAAAAAATTAAATTATTAAACGATATTGGAACTGATTAAAATTAGAATCTTTAAACTTAATAGGAAATGTGATAAAAAAGCAATTATAAACGATTGTGAAGATGAAATATTACAATTTATTAATGATGTTAAACTAACAAAGAATGTACAAATATTTGATATAAACAATGATGTAGAAATAAATTAGAAACATTTATATTTTATATGTGGTATAATTGACCTAGTAAACGAGTTTTATGTCATAAAATCGTCTAAAAAAATTGGCCACAAAAAAAGTGAAAAATGACCACAATTTGGCCACACGGTGACAATTCTATATGTAAAAGTAATACTGATAATACTAATAGTAAATATCGTTCCTGACCTTATTTTATAAGGAATATTGATAGTATTATATGTATGAATAATAAGCAAAATATGCCTCAAAGTCGGGCATGTGGGAGTGGTAAGAAATACAAGAACTGTCATGGCAGAAACGCATAAAATAAAACTAACATAGATTATTGGAGTAATTAATAATAAGTGAACACAAAAAAGATGTGTTCACTTTTATATTACTACTTCAAAGAATACAAACTTTATTTT
>Ga0160425_1002263_pt1 | contig 15948 bp, 9 predicted proteins | sample BioMet8_FD_108193 | JGI IMG/M metagenome (GOLD analysis project Ga0160425, IMG submission 108193) | Microbial communities from bioreactor (seeded with sewage sludge) at Lawrence Berkeley National Lab, California, USA - Biofuel... | ecosystem: Engineered > Bioreactor > Anaerobic > Unclassified ...
ATCCTGAACGGCGAAGTCATTGTGGATGCCGACCTCGCGTCGATCGGCGAAACCGTTGACGGCAAAAAGCATCCCGGACTGCACAATCCGTCGGGGCACATCGGCTGGCTGGGACACGGGGACCGCGTGGACTGGCGCAACATCCGCATCAAGGAGGTCAAGCCGGACTACCAAGTGACCCAGCCGACCGAGAGCACGCCGCCTGCGGGCTTTACGGCGCTGTTCAACGGAAAAGATCTGACCAACTGGAAAGGCGTCACGCGCGCCGAAAAGTTCGACAGCCCGCTCGTGCGTCAGAAGGCGACGCCGGAAAAGCGCGCCGAGATGCAGAAGATCGCCGACGGGGAGATGCGCGCCAACTGGCATATCCGCGACGGCGGCGTGCTCTACTTTGACGGCAAAGGTTACAGCCTCGCGACGGCGAAGGACTACGGCGATTTCGAGATGTACGTCGACTGGCGTCTCTTGACGGTCCGGGGCGACAGCGGGCTCTATCTGCGCGGCTCGCCGCAGGTTCAGATCTGGGATGCCCACAACCAGTGGCACATCGGGTCGGGCGGCCTCTACAACAACAAAAAGCACGAGAGCAAAGCGCTGACGATTGCGGACCATCAGATTGGTGACTGGAACCGGTTCTACATCAAGATGGTCGGCGACAAAGTGACGGTAAAGTTGAACGGCGTGCTGGTCGTCGACAACACGGTGCTTGAGAATTACTGGGACCGCAACTTGCCGATCTTCCCGAAAGAGCAGATCGAACTGCAGTGCCACGGCGATCCGATCGAGTTTAAGAACATTTTCATTCGGGAACTTTAGCTCCGTTTCCCGTCAGACAAAAGGCCCTTCCGACACGCTTTTGGGTGGCGGGAGGGCCTTTGTGTCGGTATACTGAATGGCTCATTTTACGTAGAGGAGGGGCCATGGATACGAAATTGATGGAGGGTGTGTTTTGGGTTGGTTTTGTCGACTGGAGCGTGCGCGATTTCCACGGCTATGTGACCGAGCGCGGATCGACGTACAACGCCTATTTGGTTCAGGACCAGAAGATCGCGCTGATCGATACCGTCAAGGCACCTTATGTCGCGACGCTTCTTGCGAACATTCGGGCCCGTGTTCCGCTCGAAAAGCTGGACTACATCGTTTGCAACCATGCCGAGCCCGATCACTCCGGCGGGTTGCCTGCGGTCGTACGCGCCTGCCCGAACGCGGTCGTGGTGTGCAACGCCAAGTGCAGGGATGCGCTGTCGAGGCATTACGATGTGAGCGCCTGGAAGTTTCACGTGATTCAAGACGCCGGCACGCTCTCGCTCGGCTCCAAGACGCTGCAGTTTTTTGACACGCCGATGGTCCACTGGCCCGAGTCGATGGCGACGTATTACGCGGAAGGCCAGTTGCTGTTCTCGATGGACGCGTTCGGCCAGCACTATGCGTCGGGTTTCCGCTTTGACGACGAATCGGATCTTTGCGAGGTGATGCAGGAAGCCAAGACCTACTACGCGAATATCGTTCTGCCCTACGGCCGGCCGGTCGCAACGACGCTCGCCCGTTTGGGCGGTCTCAAGCTGGCCATGGTCGCCCCGAGCCACGGTGTGATCTGGCGCTCGCACTTCGCGAAGATCCTCGCGGCCTATCAGGAGTGGATGGTTTGCAAGCCCGCCAAGAAGGTGGTGATCGTTTACTGCACCATGTGGAACAGCACGCGCATCATGGCCGAGGCCGTGGCGGCGGGCGCGGAAGAACTGCCGGTTGACGTGCATCTGGTGGACGCGAATGCGACCGACGACACGCAGATCGTGACACTGGTGATGGACTGTGCCGCATTTGCCGCAGGATCGGCCACGCTCAACATGGGCCTGATGCCGCGCCTGGCGGCCACGCTGACCTATCTGCGCGGTCTCCGGCCGATCGGCAAGGCCGGGTTCGCGTTCGGTTCGTACGGATGGGCGGCCAAGGGCGTTGAAGAGGTTTCGCAATATCTGCAGGCAATGCAGGTGAAGCCGGTGTGCGAACCGGTCACCTGCCGGTTTGCGCCGGACGCCGAAACGCTGGCGAAATGTCGCGCGGCCGGACGCGCGCTGGCCGAAGTCGCTTTGAAGGCTTAAACGGAGTCGCCGTTATGCGTCTGCAAAATCCCGTAAATCAGAAACTGCGGTTATTTGTGCTGCCGGTGGCGTTGTTTGTCACCCGCGCGGCGTGTGCGGCGATGTCTCCGTTTGTTCTGAAAGTCGAATCCGCCGATTCGGCGGCGGATCACCGGGACGTGCGCGTCTCGCTTGCGATTCCCGCGAAGCATGTCGTTTACGCCGAGTCGTTTCGCGTGGAGTCGCCGGTCGCGGGCGTTACGGTTGAGGCGCTTCGGATGCCGCCCCAAGAGACGGAACCCGATCCGGGCGACCCGTCCAAGCGCGTCGCCGTGTACGCGCATTCGTTCGAGTCGCTCTGGCGTCTGAAGTCCGGTCGCCCAGCGGAGGCGCGTCTGTCGGTCTCCTATCAGGGATGCAGCGAGAAGACCTGCTTTATGCCGGAGACGCACGAGCTCCGTTGGGACGCGTCCGCCCTCGCGTTCGTCGAGGCGGGCGAAGCGAGTCCGCCGGTCGCCGCGTCGAAAGATAACGCGCCGTGGGTTCCTGCGGGGCGCGCGCTCATGACCGCTGGAGGCTATTTGTCCGCAGGCGAGTTTTTGTCGTTTCTGGATCGCGCGGAGGGCAAAGCTGCGGCCTCAGGCGGAAACGGGTTGTCGCGCTTTCTCAGCGATCCGGTCGGCTTCTTCCACGCGAACGGTCTGATGCTGACTCTGCTGCTTGTGCTGATCGGCGGCGTGTTGCTGAATCTGACGCCCTGCGTCTTGCCGATGATACCCATCAATCTGGCGATCATCGGCGCGGGTGCGGGAACGCGCGGGCGCGGCTTTTGGCTGGGCTCGGCCTACGGCGCGGGCATTGTTCTGGTGTACGGCGGCTTGGGGTGGGTCATTTTAAAGAGCGGCCTTTTTTTCGGGGCGCTGCAGTCGTCGCCGTGGTTCAATCTTGCGGTGGGCGCGGTGTTCGCGGCGCTGACGCTGGCGATGTTCGACGTGTTCGTGCTGGATTTCGGACGCTGGTTTCCGGCGCGCTCCGGCGGCCCGAGCACGGGCGGCGCGGCGGCGTTCTCGGCGGGGGCGCTGTCGGCGCTTCTTGCGGGTGCCTGCGTGGCGCCGGTCGTGCTGGCGGTTCTGCTCTTGGCGGGATCGCTGGTGGCGGGCGGTGCGCCCGAAGCGCAGTTCCTGCCGTTCGTGCTGGGGCTGGGCATGGCGCTGCCGTGGCCGTTCGCGGGCGCGGGCCTTTCCGTGCTGCCTGCGCCGGGGCTTTGGATGGTGCGCGTCAAACAGGCGTTCGGCGTGTTTCTGGCGGTGCTGGCCGCGTACTATTTTTATCTGGCGGCGGTCGGCTGGACGTCCGACGCGCACGTGGCGCGCGAAGGCTCCATCGCCGCAGGAGACCGTGCGGCGTGGGAGGCCAAGGTGGCGCAGGCCCGCGCCGAAGGGAAGCCGCTGTTTGTTGATTTCTGGGCGACGTGGTGCAAGAACTGTTCGGCGATGGAGCGCGCCACGTTCAAGGACGAGCGCGTGAAGGCTCGTCTGTCCGGCTATGTCGTCGTCAAGGTGCAGGCCGAAAAGCCCGAGCAGAACCCCGCCAAGGAGATGCTGGAGGCGTTCGCCGTACGCGGGCTTCCCGGTTTCGCCGTCGTGAAGTAGCGTCGGCGCGCGGTCTGCGTCTCTGTTTGTTTGGAAGTCGAGCGAACTATGTCGGATATCGTCATCACAGGTGCGCGTCAGCACAATCTCAAGAACGTCACGGTGCGCATTCCCCGCAATTCTCTGACCGTCGTGACCGGTCTCAGCGGCTCGGGCAAATCGTCTCTGGCGTTCGATACGCTGTACGCCGAGGGCCAGCGCCGCTACGTGGAAAGCCTTTCGGCCTACGCGCGCCAGTTTCTGGACCAGATGCAGAAACCCGAGGTGGACCACATCGAGGGGCTTTCGCCGGCCATTGCGATCGAGCAGCGAACGTCGGGCAGTAATCCCCGTTCGATTGTGGCGACGGTCACCGAGATACACGACTATCTGCGTTTGCTCTACGGCAGCATCGGGCAGGCGCACTGCCCCTCCTGCGGCAAGCCGGTTCAGAAGCAGAGCGCGGAGCAGATTGTTGATCGCCTGCTGAAGCTTCCTGCGGGAACCAAGCTGATTTTGCTTTCCCCGATGGTCCGCGGCCGCAAGGGACGCCACGAGGAGGTCTTCGACTCCATCCGCCGCCAGGGCTTTGTGCGCGTGCGCGTGGACGGCGTGATGCAGGCGCTTGAAGATGTCGCCGCGCTGGAAAAAAACAAGTCGCATACGATTGAGGCGGTGGTTGACCGTCTGGTCGCGGGGGACGGTATCCGCACGCGGCTGACCGATTCCGTCGAGCTGGCTCTCAAGCAGGGCGAGGGCATCTTGCGCGTGCAGGCGGTGACGCCCGACGGCAAGGAAAATGAAACGTTGTTTTCGGAGAAGAACGCGTGTCCCGACTGCGCCATCAGTTTTGAGGAATTGAAGCCGCGCTCGTTTTCGTTCAACAACCCCTACGGCGCCTGTCCGGTCTGCACCGGCTTGGGCGTCCAACTGGTCTTCGACGAGGACCTCGTGGTGCAGAATCCCGATCTTTCGCTGGAGGACGGCGCGATTGTCCCGTGGCGGCACGGCGGGTTCCGGATGGTGGTCTACTATAAGCATTTGCTGAAGGCGGTGGCGGCGGCCTACGATATCGATATGGCGACGCCCTACAAGGACTTGCCGGAGGCGTTCCGCAAGGTGCTGCTGTACGGTTCGGGAGATGAGCCCGTGCCGCTCCGCTTTTGGATGCGCGGCGCGTGGCGCAAAACCGAAAAACCGTTCGAAGGCGTGATTCCGAGCCTTCAGCGCCGCTATGCGGAGACCGAGATCGACGAGGTGCGTGAGAAGCTGCGGCAGTTTATGAGCAGCCAGATCTGCCCCGCGTGTCACGGCGCGCGCCTGCGTCCCGAGTCGCGCGCCTGCACCGTGGCCGGCCGGACCATCGTGGAAGTGATGGCCATGACGGTCAAGCAGGGCTTGGCTTTTTTTGATGCGCTGACGTTAACCCCTGCCGAAGAGAAAATGGTGGCCGAGGTGCTGAAGGAGATCCGAAGGCGGCTGCGTTTCCTCTCCGATGTGGGCCTTGACTATTTGTCGCTCGATCGGCAGAGTTCCACGCTGTCAGGCGGCGAAATGCAGCGCATCCGGCTGGCGACGCAGATCGGCTCCGGCCTTGTCGGTGTGCTGTACGTCATGGACGAGCCGACGATCGGGCTGCACCCTCGGGACAACGAGCGGCTGATCGCCATGCTCCATCAGTTGCAGCGGCGCGGCAACACCGTGGTCATCGTTGAGCACGACGAGGAGATGATCCGCACCGCCGACTACATTGTGGACCTAGGACCGGGCGCGGGGAGTCAGGGCGGCGAAGTGGTGTACCAAGGCGATCTCAAAGGGCTGATGGCGTGCGAGCATTCGCTGACGGCCGACTACCTTTCCGGTCGCAGGGGCGTCGCCGTTCCGTCTGCGCGCGTCAAGCCCGGCACCGCCCTCATCAAAATCGTGGGTGCTTCCGAAAACAATTTGCGCAACGTGAACGTCGAGATTCCGCTGGGATGCTTCGTCTGCGTCACGGGCGTGTCGGGGTCCGGCAAGTCGACGCTGATCAGCGATATTTTGAAGCGTCACCTGTTCCGCGAGATGTACGGTGCGAAAGACAAGCCCGGAGCCTTTAAGAAAATCGTCGGCGTCGATCAGTTGGACAAGGTTATCGAAATCGATCAGAGCCCGATCGGGCGCACGCCCCGGAGCAATCCGGTAACGTACACCGGCGCGTTCACGGCCATCCGCGAACTGTTCGCCGCGACCCCGGCCGCCAAGGTGCGAGGCTACACCCCAGGACGCTTCAGCTTCAACGTGAAAGGCGGCCGTTGCGAAGTCTGCAAAGGCGACGGCGTCCGGTGTTTGGAGATGAACTTCCTGCCGGACGTGTACGTCACCTGCGAGCAGTGCAACGGCCAGCGCTACAACAAAGAGACGCTGGAGATCCGCTACGGAGGAAAGAACATCGCCGAAGTGCTGGATATGACGGTGGCCGACGCGCTGGAGTTTTTTAAGGCTGTCCCGAGCATCGCGAACAAGCTGAGCACGCTCGCGGAGGTCGGGCTGGGATATGTGCGGCTCGGCCAGTCGTCCACCACGTTGTCGGGCGGCGAGGCGCAGCGCATCAAGCTTTCGGCCGAGCTCTCGAAGCGCGCGACGGGCAAGACGCTGTACCTGTTGGACGAGCCGACCACGGGACTGCACTTTGAGGATGTGCGCAAGCTGCTGGAGCTGTTGTTGCGGCTTCGCGAGTCCGGCAACACGGTGGTGGTGATCGAGCACAACCTCGACGTGATCAAGTGCGCCGACTATGTGATCGATCTGGGCCCCGGCGGCGGCGACGAGGGCGGTCGGCTGGTGGCGGCCGGTTCGCCCGAGGAGATTGCGGCGTGCGAAGCGTCGCTGACGGGACGTTTCTTGCGCAAGTGCCTGAACCTGTAATCGGAAGAGCGGGGGAACGATGAACGCTGTGCGAGGGGGATCCGTACTGTTTTTCGCGCTGTGGTCGTGTGTCTGTCAGGCGCAGATTGAGGCGGTGTGGCTGACCTGCCGTTCCGGTGCGCCGGACAAGACTGTGGTGAGCTGGAAGAGTGCGCGTCCCGGACCGTCGCTCGTGCGGTTCGGCACGGACGCATCGCTCGGCAGCGTAGCCTGCGGCACCGAGACCGGCCTTTTGCACCATGTGGAAATTGCGACGCCGCTGAAGGGCACCACGTATTTTTATCGCGCGGAGAGCGGCGATCAGCGTTCGGAGCCGCATGCGTTCCAGACGTGCCCCGCCGACGTTGTGCGCGTGGCGGTGGTGGGCGACTGGGGCTACGCCAATCGCCCGGACCTCACGGCGCTCAAGGCGGACCGTCCGCATATTCTCATGACGGCGGGCGACAATGTGGCGAGCCTTATTTCCAAACAGCGGCCGCGCGACAAGGCCAACATCGATCCGTTCATCGGGCTTGTTCGCTCGGAGGCCGACTTGTTCGCCACCACGCTGTTCATGCCCTCGCTGGGAAATCACGACAAGCAGATGGATGAGAGGGGAAAGAAACCTGTTCCTGAAAAGCCGGTTTACGACGTGGATGCCACGGCCTACCTCAGTGTGTTCGCGCTGCCCGACGCGGGATGGCGCTGGGCGTTTTCGATTCCGCAGGCGGATGCGCTTTTTCTGTCGCTGGACATGGAGCACGTTTACGATCTGGGCACGAGCTGGCAGACCAGCCACGACTATCGCGCGGGTTCGGAGCAGTTCGTGTGGTACGACCGGCAGACGCGCACAGCGACGAACGGATTTGTGGTGACGCTGCTCAACGAGCGGAGCACCTGTCGGCAGCTTGAAAAGGGCGCGTGGCATCGCATGTTCAGCCGCGGCTCGCTGGCGATCACGGGCTTCGGCTACTTCGGTGAGCGCGCGGTGGAAACCAACGGGTTCCCGTATTACAACACCTGCGTCGCCAAGCCGGGCGACGTTTACCGCGATTCGCGCTCCGTGGTCTTTGACTCCAGTGCGAACTACATGTTGCTGTCGTTCGATTGCGCGAAAAAGCAGCTCACCGTGGATCTGAAGCGGACGGACGGCAGCCTGATCGACCGCGCAACGTACGGTGTCCGTCAGCACGGTCAAAAAGAAACGCCCTGAACACATGCGATCACGGCCCAAAAACAGCCAGACCTTCTAATGGCCGTCGGACACACGGGAGGAATATGCGTCTGCATGTCCGGACACGCAGACGCGCGTTCCTCCCTGTGTTCGGAATAGCCCGTTTAGTGCGGCTGTTTTTTAGCCGTGGTGTTACTTGATGTCCGACATGGTGACGACGGGCACATCGCGCTTGGCGGTCTTGCGCATCGGCGCCAGTTTCTTGACGTCGAAGAAGTAGCCCTTTTCCGGCACCAGCGGCCACACCATCGGGGCGAGATTCAGCACCGTCGCCTGGAAGCCCTGCAGTGTCGCTCCGGCGTTGCCGGTGTGCGACGAATTGTCGGCTTCGTTCTCGATCACGAAGGGATGGCTGAAGCCCTTGTCGTTCAGCGTTTTCAGGAAGGCGAACCAGTCGATGCTGTCGCTGCCGCCGAACCCGGGCAGTTTGGGGTCGTAGTGGTGGCGGTCCCACTCGCAGGCGGGCTGCGGAACACCGGCTTTTTTGGCGAGCTTGGGATCGACCGCCTGCATCGGATAGAGACGGCCCCAGTGGATTGCGCCCGCGTCCATGCGGTTGCGCGTGCCCTTGATGTGGATGCGGCGGATGCGCGAGAAGTCGCTGGCTTCGAGAACCTTGGACGGATCGATGTGCTGCCATGCGTCGTGCGAGGGATCATAGGTCTCGCCGTGCGCCTTGCTGGGAATGAGCGCGTACATCAGCTTGCGGGCGGCCAGCGTGGCGGGCAGGTTGTTGTAGGTGGACGGCGCCGTCGCCGGCTGCCAGCCTTCCATCGGGCAATTTTCGTAGATGAGCGTGACGCCGAGGCTCTCGGCGTATTTCACGATCGGCTTGAAGACTTTCGCGTACAGTTCCAGATTCTTCTGGAAACCGCCGTCCTCTTTGCCGAGCTCCTGGTTGTAGCCGACGAACGTGCCGACTGCCACGTCGTTCGCGTCGCCGCCGAGCAGGTGCGCGATGCGGATCAGGCGCAGAATGTGGTTCTGGTTGGCCTCGCGCTCGGCGGGGTCGCCGCCGATCAGGTTGTCGTACGCGCCGACGGATATGCGCAGGCCTTCGGCGTTGCAGCGGTCGATGAGCCGCTTGGCGTCGTCGAGGCCGAACGTCTCGTAGTCCAGATGCGTGGCCACATGGTCCTTGCGGCTGCCGTCGCGGCGGAAGACGCAGAGCTCAAGTCCCTGCGCGTTGGCGGCGTGGGCTTTTGTGACGATCTCGTCGAATGTCAGCTTCGGGAACGCCGAAGTCATGAGCCAAATCGGATTGTTCATGGTGTTGTCTTTCTGTTTGTGTTGCGGTTTTGAAAATCAGGCGTGGCATCCGGCCGGAGTGACGATCACGCCGACGCCGTCCGGAATGACCGTGACGCCGGCGTCGGGCGAGGCTTCGGAGAGTGCGCGGTCGACCGCCTCCTGGAGGGTGGCGGCGTGCTCCATGTGCATCGCGCGGATCATTTGCGGATCGCACCGGTCGGTGACCAGGATCACCCGGTGCCGGGAAAGGATGCGTGCGAGGATCTGATATTCCCACTGGTCCGGCGTGGTCTCGTCCTGCGGCATCCGCAGCACCCACTGGAGAAGCGCCTGCGGGGTGGGCGCTTCGGACAAACCTCGGAAAAAGCCCTCGCCGCCGTGGCCGTCGCAGCAGCTGGCGACCATGACGATGGTGCCGCCCGGCGTGCAGCAGGCTTCGGCCGCCGTCATGCCCTTGACGGACTGGTAGATGTTCTGATCCAGCGGATAGCCGCCGTTGCTGGTGATGGCGATTTCGGCGGAGACGGCGTTGACGCTGACCGCCTTCAGCATCTGATCGCAGCCGGCCCTGTGCGCCTGCACGGGATCGCCCGCGAAGGCGGCCGAGACGGACTTGTCGGGGTTCAGCGTCACATTCGCGATAAACGCGAGCTTGGCCTGCCGGGCCGCGAAAAGCATGTCGCGGTGGATCGGATTGCCATCGAGACAGCCGGCGCGGGCGTGCGGGTCCGCGATAAACTTCGAACAATGGTTGGCCAGAACCGTCTGGCGTCCCGCGATGCCGGGCAGCACGCTTTTGCGCCCGCCGGAAAAGCCCGCGAAAAAGTGGGGTTCGATGAAGCCGTCGGAAACCACGAGGTCGGCGTCCAGCGCCCAGCGGTTGAGCCAGAGCGCGCCGCCCGAGGGCAGCGTGCCGACATGGCGCAGCGAGGCTGGGTCCGCGCAGTCGTGAACGATGATGTGCTCGCGGTCGCAGATCGCGTCGCCGAATTTGGCCCGCAGCTCGCTCGCGGTTGTGGCGCGGTGGCAGCCGGTGGCGACCAGCAGCGTCACGGCGATGTCGGGATTGCCGCGGCGGAGCCTCTCCAACATCGGCGGGAGTGTGATGTGACTGGGAACGGGGCGCGTGTGGTCGCTGGTGATGACGGTGACCGTCTTTTTCCCGGCGGCCAGCTCTTCCAGCCGCGGCGAGGCGATCGGGTGGTCGAGCGCTTCACAGACGATGCGCGCCTGCTCTTCGGCGGAGGGGGATGCGCCCGCGGCGTCTCCGTGTCCTTCCGGAACGAGAATGGCCCGCACGCGCTGATCGGGCACGGACGCTTCCTGAAACGTCTTGTGATAGGGTAGCTTGATGCGCATTGTTTCCATCTCAGTTTCCTAGTCTGAAACATAGCGATTAAGGTTCGGGGCTGTCAAGGGTAAACGGGGAAAGGGCACCGTCGGAGCCCGTGCGTTTCTATTTGGCCTTTCGTTGCAGATGGACGGTCGGTTCGGTGATCCGAGCACCGAGGGTTCGATAACGACGCGCCCTGCACGTTCAGGTAATGCCCGACGGGCGGGCTTCAAATCGGGCCGAATAGGAAAGCCCTGCCGTCGGGGCGGTGGCCGGTTGTGAGTCGCCCGTGAGAAAAAACATGAGAAAACAACCTGCTGCGATGAGGCCTGCCGGGTCGGGAAGGATCGGGTGTTATAGTCTTTGATTATATGGAATGCGGCATTCATGTTTGCCAATATGCCATGGCGCGCCGTCCAGAAAGAGAAATACCGTGAGCACCACAAGAATCGTAATCACGGCCATTCTAAGCAGCTTGCAATACCGAAGAAGCAGAGGCGAATTTCGCCAGCTATGCCGAAAATACAGGACAAGTCCTCCGGCGAAGACTGAAACACCTGAGACACCGCCGAGCAGTAGAAGAGATCCGCAGTAACCGAACCCTTGGCTGGACGCGATACATTCTGGCACTAACAAATCGCCAATGATTGCTGACACATAACATGCCGCTATTGAAAGGGCGATGATCACAAGCAGGTCACACAGCAGGATCATGGTTTTCGTTGCTTCAGTCATCATTCTTTGCTTAACGCCAGCACCCACCAACCACCCGAGCCGAAGGCGAACGGTGGTTGGTGGGTGCTGGGCATCCTGGTTTCATCGTTGGTTGCGGAGGTCATCCGACAACTGATTGGAAGATACAATGTACGACCAGCCACAGTTGGGGCAGGTGTCCCTGCCCGCAGGAATCTCCGAATGGCATGACAAGCATTCGGTCGGCTGTGAAAGATCTTCTGACTGATCCTTAAGTTCCAAGAACCACTCAAGGTGGCCACACCTGCGACACACGAAAACGTCAGCCGATGTGTTCAGCCAGTCGAGCCCAAGCAATGTCATGAACGATGTGTTAAGCTGCGCATCTCGAGTGCTGAACAGTACTCCACCACAGTGGGAACACTGTAGCTGTTTGCCTTTGATCCTGATGCCATCTATTTCCATGCTGTGATCTCCATGTTTTCCAACGGCGTGTTGGGAACCGGTCCCAATTGTTGGCCCAACGCAACTCTTAGAGTGATTTTTTCAGAATCATATAGTGAAATCAAGCGGATTCACGTCAGTTTGCAAGCAATAAGTTCCTTTTGTGGCGTTTCCCCTGTTTAAGGGGCCGGTTCCCCAATACGGGAGACGCGGGGCTTGCGGAGAGGCGAGCCGGGCGGTTTCAAATTCCCTTCCATGGGAATTCCGCATGTTGGGGAACCGGTTCTCCAAGCGTTGGGTGTAACGGTTTCTTTGAGGGAACGATCTGATTGTCTGTGAGATGCGCTGAATCGTGTTGAGCCAACTTTTCCGGAAAACGGGCGAAAGGGGGGGGCCATGTCCAACCGCGACACGGAAAGACGGTTGTCTGGATTCGCGGACCCTCTGTTGCGGAACCGGTTGGCCGACGAAAAGCACGGGAGATATAGGGTCGGCTGGATGCGGCGGTTTTGAGATCGGATAACGCGAGCGTTCAAAGCCCAACGCCGAAGGGAAGAGAGCGGGGAGAAACGTCTCAACGTTCAAGTTTGGCATGCGCGGGGGAATCGAAAGCGGGGACGGGGAGTGTGTGCAGGAGCGGGATGACCATGCGGAAGAGGGGAAGGGCACGGGCGGGACGCCCGTGCTACGGGAGAGGGAGAGCCGACGGGGGGAAAGAACGCCGAACGCCGATCCGCATAGCGGAAGCTCGGCAGGAATGGCGCACGGGGTATGCACAAGTGCCCGCGCCACCCCCTGCGGAGGGTGTGCGGGGAGAGGGGGCCCGGCCGCGATCATCCGCGGCTAAACATGAAATGCGTCGGCCCTGTAAAGGCGGCGCTTCCCGCTTGCCTGTTTCCGGCCCTTCGCATATAGTCGTGAACAAGCGGAAAGATGGCTTCGCGCGCGCCGGTCGGGCGGCGTGAGGTTTCCGCGAAGAGAAGCTATGAAGACGATCGGACTGATTGCGAATTTCAAAAAAAACCAGGCGGTTGAGGCCGTTCAGCGCGTGGTGGCGCTGGCGGAAGAAGCGGGCTTTTCCGTTTTGAGCGAGTCTCGCATCGTTGACGTTTGTCCGTCGGTCCATACGTGTCCCGTGGCGGCCTTCGAAAAACGGGGCGCCGAGGCCGTGGTGGTCTTGGGCGGTGACGGGACCATGCTGGACGCATCGCACCAGCTGGCGGGCCAGCGGTTGCCGATGATGGGGCTGAACATCGGTTCGCTGGGCTACATGACAAGCGTGGAGGAAACCCATTTCGGCGATGCGCTGCAACAGTTGCGCGAGGACCGCTACGACGTGAGCCTGCGCTCCGCTTTGGCGCTGAGCGTCTATCATCAGGAAGGCGCGTGCGCCCATCTTCCGGACGCGCTGAACGATGTGGTCGTGAGCCGCGGCGCGTCGGGGCGCGTGGTCGAACTGGAGCTTCGGCTGGACGATTATCCCGTGTCCTGCTTTTTGTGCGACGGCATCATTGTGGCGACGCCGACGGGAAGCACGGCCTACTCGCTCTCTGCGGCCGGCCCGATCCTGCTGCCGGACGTGCCGGCGTTGGTCATCAGCGCGATCTGCCCGCACTCGCTCACCTTCCGTCCGCTGGTGGTCAAGGATTCGGCGAAAATCGCGATCCGCGCGGTCGGGGGCGATGTGCCGATGATTGTCAGTTCCGACGGCCGCGACAACGAGCCGTTTTTTACCGACGACCGCGTGGAAATATCGCTGGCCCCGAACCGCGTGCCGGTGATTGAACTGCACGGCTACAATCCGTGCGACGTGCTGCGCCGGAAGTTGCGCTGGGGCGGCCGCTGAGTTGGGGGTTTCGGCCGGTGGCGGTCGGCTGCGCGAATGGGGGATGCGATGGGGAGAGAACGTCGAGAGAGGCGTTGGAGCGTGCCGGTTTATTTTGCCTGCGTGTGCGGTTTGCTCGCTGCGGTTTCGCTGTCGGCGGACGACGGCGTCGCATGGAAGAATATCGGACCGGGCGGGGGCGGGTGGATTCAGTCCATGCTGGCCAGCCGCCACGGCAGCAACACTTTTTTTGTCGGATGCGACGTGGGCGGCTTTTACCGATCGGACGACGGCGGCGCGATCTACACGATCCACAACGCGGGCTTCGAAGACTATTTTGTCGAATGTCTGGCGGAACATCCGACCGATCCCCGTACGCTGTACGCGGGGTGCCGGAGCGGCGTCTACAAAAGCACGGACGGCGGCACGACGTGGCGCTGGCTCCGCAACGGTTTTCCTAAGCCTCAGGCGTACGCGTATTCGGCCCCCATCTCGAAAGTGGTGCTGGATCCGCTGAATCCGGAAATCGTCTATGCGGCGATCGGAGAGCCCCGCGGTGAACGCGGCGGGCGGGGCACGATTTACAAGTCCGAGGATGGCGGCGCGTCGTGGCGGCAGATCGTCCGCTCGGGTCAGCTTGCTCCGGATCTCCTCATTTGCGATCTGGCGGTGAATCCCCGAAATCCGCGGCGCATGCTGATCGCCACGCCGAAAGGGGTGTTTGCAAGCGACGACGGCGGCGCGACGTGGGCGCTTTCCAGCGACGGTCTTCCGGAGCACCGCCGGACGCGGCGGCTGGCGCAGTCGCCGTCCGATCCGCGGATCGTTTACGTGTCGCTCAAAGGCCTTGCGGGCGAAGCGCCGTGGCAGGCGGGCGTGTACCGGTCCGACGACGGCGGGCGCACGTGGCGGGCGCGCAACACGGGGTTCCGGAAAACGGCGGGCAGGGGCGGCGAAAGCGACATGATGTGCTCGTGGGTGGATGCGCTGGCGGTGCATCCGCAATTGCCGGACACCGTCTATGCCGGCGGCGCGGCGTGGGTGGATGCGACGGTTTACAAGACGACCGACGGCGGCGGGCACTGGTCGCGCGCGTTTGAATTCGGCGAGAAGGGCAACGCGCGGCGCGCGTGGATTTCCATGTGGGGACCGCACGTGACCTGCCTGTCGCTGGCACCGACCCGGCCGGACACGGTTTATTTCGGGACATCGGGGTTCATTTACGAAACCACGGACGGCGGTGTCACCTGGCACCAGCGCTACACGCAGGAGCGCGCGGATAGCCTGATTGCCGGCGGCGGTCTGGAAGTCACCTGCCTGCACGGCGTGTTTCCTCATCCGCGTGTCAGGGGGCGGCTCTTCTGCGGATTCTATGACGTTGGTCTGCTGGTCACGGAGGACGGCGGCGCCACGTTCAGGCGGTGCATGCGGGGAATACCCGGAAGCTATGACAACTCCTGCTTTACGGTGGCGTTCGCGGAGGACGACGATGCGCGGGTCTGGGCCGGGTTCGGACAGTGGGGAAGCAATCGCGGAACCCTTGCCGAGAGCCGCGACAACGGTGCGTCATGGACCCTTTTGAGGTCGCCGACCAACGGTGTGCCGGACGCCGCTCCGGGATTTCTGATCGCGGAGCGCGACGCCGCGTCGGGGCAGCACCGGCTGTTCTATGTGGCCAAGGGGCTGGGCGTGTGGGCGAGCGCGGACAGCGGTGCGACGTGGGCGGCGCGCAACGCGGGCCTGCCTGAGGCGCGCGTGAGCTGTCTGGCGTGCGACGCGGAGCACCCCGCGGTGTTCTATGCGGGCGTGTCGGGCCGCAAAGACGAGGCGGGGGCCGTTTTCCGCAGCGATGACCGGTGCGCGACGTGGCGGCTTGTCGGCGGCGCGGAGTTCCCCGAGGTGCGGCAAATCGCGGCGAGCGGCGGCCGCGTGTTCGTTACGGCGCGCGGCGCGCAGGCGGGCGGACGTTACCGTGAGGGCGGTGTTTTCCGCAGCGGGGACGGCGGCGTCACGTGGAGTCATGTCTACACCAACCGGTTTTGCGAGGCGCTGGCGCTTGATCCGCGCCGGCCGGCGCGCGTGTATGCGAGCCTGCACGATCATCCGTATCACGACTGCTCGACGGGCGGCGGCGTGATCGCGAGCGAAGACGGCGGCACAACGTGGCGTTCGCTCGCGAGCCCGTCGCTCACGTGCAAGGGCGTGACGTGGATTGCGACGGACCCGTTTGAGGACGCTCGCCTTTGGTTGGGGACGGCCGGCAACGCGATCTTTACGGGCGTGGTGGGGTGCGGCGGCACCGGCGCAAAATAGCGGCGGGCTTTGTTTGCCGCAGCTTTTCCGCTAAACTGGTCCGCAAAGAAGGGATGGAAATTATATGAGGAAAACGCTTTTTGTTCGGACGCTGGCGGCGTGGTGCGTTTTGTGCGCCGGTGTCGCGGCGGGGGATGAGGCCATGACCTTTATTGATCTGACGCGCTCTCCGAGTCAGGCGTGGACGGTCAGCGGCGGCGCTACCAACGCGCTGACCGAAACCGCGCCGCGCGTGTGGGAAAACCCGGTGGCGCGCGTGG
>Ga0160425_1002264_pt1 | contig 15947 bp, 10 predicted proteins | sample BioMet8_FD_108193 | JGI IMG/M metagenome (GOLD analysis project Ga0160425, IMG submission 108193) | Microbial communities from bioreactor (seeded with sewage sludge) at Lawrence Berkeley National Lab, California, USA - Biofuel... | ecosystem: Engineered > Bioreactor > Anaerobic > Unclassified ...
ATGGGGTAACGGACCCAGACATAATAGGCACTCGGAAGACCGGAACCGTTTTCCGCCGTGTTGTGTGTTGTGAAGGAAACGGTCTTGCCGGAATCCGACAGCGTCCAGTCAACGGCACCGTAATTCCCGCTGCTGTCTTTCGTGTCGGTCGTTACTTTTACGATCTCGCCGGAATAAGACGTCCCGCCGGCTCCCGTGATATCCGAAACCGTATCCGTGATCGTAAAGCCGTCCAGAGCACCGCGTCCTGCCGCGGAATAAAGACTGTCACTGGAAGAAAGAGCAGGTTTGCCGTCGGATCCTTTTAATCCGGCCTGAACCAGATATCTCATCAGCGCATAGCTTCCGTCCTTTGCCCAATAGCCGTTCTGGTCTGCGGGTGTGTAGATTCCCTTGATCGCCGTTCCGTTGTGATCCACATCATCTGCCAGGAACTTCTGCGCGTATTTCTTGACGGACCATTCCTCGGCAGATTTGATGATCAGTCTGGAGGCATTTTCCGTATAGGCATTATCCTGCGTATAGGAAGGCGTAAGATCATAACCTGACGCTCCCTTATCCTTTGTACGGTCTACCGCATGGAATATCGCGGTCGTCTTCAGCATGGTCGCGGGATCAAAGGTAAATTCCTTTCCGATCGGCTGAAGCTTGCTGTCTGCCGTCAGCGTTGTCTTCAAATTCAGCCAGAGTTCTCCGCCGTCTCCCGCTTTGACGTTCGTATAAGTCACCGTATAGGATTTGGTTCCGTCCGCTGCCGCAGTCGGAGCGGAAAGAGTAATCCCCGTCGTCGGGGATGTGACATCAATCCAGGAGGGGATCCCGGAGATCGTTACGGTAACGGAATCAAATGTGTCGAACAGAGAAAGATTTCCTTTGCTCTCGTATGTGACGGTCGGCAGATCTCCTTCGCCTTTCGTTTTGAAGGAAACCTTCATGGCTGTTGTCCCGAGATTGTAAAGACCGACCGGACTGCTCTGCTCGATGCCGTCCACCATGTCATAAAAGGCAACGCTCTGGTCGTTCATGACAGACGGGTTCGTTCCGTGCTTTCCGTAATAATACTCCGCGATCTCCGCGGGGTTGTTTTTATTTCCCAGAACACCGGCGCCCGCACTGAGCAGGGAAAGCGTCATCGGTGCCGCAGCCATGTCATAGGAGATCTCATTATCTGATGTTGATGTATCGGAGGAAGCCGCCAGCTTCTTCAGGCTGAAGAAACTGCTGCTGTAGTTAACGGCAGGAGCGTCCTCTTCGGAAGGTTCCCCGGAAAGAGAGGTCAGTTCGTCATCGGTTAAGTCCGTTGCTTCGTCCAGAACCGTGAGCTTACCGGAAAGGAGACTTAAGTCGATCTTTTCCGGTGTTTCCTCATCGGAAACATCGGTTTCATTTGTGCTGCCGCCATCCGATGTATCATTAACAACGTCGCCGTTTATAATAGCGCCGTCTTCTTCTCTTTCAATTTCAGATGAAGTGGCTTTTGACGCTGCTTCTGCGTCCGCAGCCGTTGCTTCTCCGGTCCCGGCCGCTTTTTCAGCTGTTGCCGGCGTAGCAGCCGTTATATCTGCTCCCGGTCCCGTTTCATTCTTATAGTCAATGTTATATGTCGTGACCGAAGCCCTGATCAGGCTCAAATCGTTCCCCGTAATGCGGAGCTTAAACTGAATGTCTCCTTCCGCATAACCGTTTATGCCTACCATCTGGACATAGGTGATCTCATTCTGAACTTCTTCGTTCTCACCTGTTTCCGCATTTTCGACAGTTTTTGTTTCGACTCCCCTTTTTGCAAAAACGGCATACATGGCTTTGCCGTCATTTTTCTGCGACACAAGAATATATCCGCCCTGATCGTAAGATGTGTCCATCAGTTTTTCAAACATTCCGTAAACAGAATCCTGTGCCGTCCGGTCAAACGGGATCATATCCTTGTCAATCCTGTTCGCCGGATCTGCCTTGAACGCAGCATCGACTTCTTCCTGCGTCACTTCAACTTTCACGGTGTCATTTTCAGGCCGTATGACCTCCACGGAATTTTCCGCGGATAAAGTATTATCCCCTTCCGCAGCCTGTGATTCCGTTTCGGAAGCATACGCTCTTCCCGCCATGAACGACAGATCTGCGAAATTGCTGAACATCATAGTGAATGCCAGCATACACGCAACATACCTTCTCCAGCTTCTCCTCATTCCACTCATAACTCATCCTCCTCTTTCCGCCTCTTTCGATATAAAACCACATCGTGTCAATATTATAAAAGAAGTCAAAATTTTGGCACTTTGCCAGATTTCAGACTCATACGCCATTTATTTTCAGCGTTTTGTCGTTTATTACTCGTCTGAGGTTAAAAGTTAATTACTTGTTACAATTTATAAATTATATTGACTTGAATCACTCTTGTAACATCGTAACATGTTTTTAACCGTAAATCAACCTATCTTTCCAGCATGAAAAAGCCGCGGTCCTCCCCGGTTTTTTCTTCAAAAAATACCCGTTTTCCGGACTTTTCCGGATAAACGGGCATTTCTGCCGACTGACTTTTTTCATTCCTTAAGACTGGAAGGCCTTTGTAGCTTCCTTCATATTTTCCCGTACCGGGACGTCAAACGGACATCTCTTTTCACAGGCTCCGCACCGGATGCATTCGTCCGCCTTATGGGAAAGGACCGCGTAATGCTCTCTCACTGTCTCAGGAACTTTTCCCTGTGCCCTGGCAAGATTTAAAAATTTCGTGACGGCAGCAATATCAATTTTCTGCGGGCATGGTGCACAGTGACCGCAGTACATGCAATGTCCTTTCCAGCTGATCTTCGGAAAGGAAGCAAACGCGGCGGCATAATCTTTTTCCTTTTTTGATGCCGTCTCATAGGAAAGCGATGCCTCAAGTTCCTTTTCGGTGTGTGCTCCCGCCATTACGGATGCTACGCCAGGTCTTGTCAGCGCATAGTGGATACACTGAACCGGTGTCAGGGCTTTCCCTGCAGGAGAAAGTTTCTCATCCAGAAGATCTCCTCCTCCGAAGCATTTCATGACGGTAATGCCGACGCCTTTCTTCAGACATGTCTCGTAAAGTTTTCCCTGTCCGGATCCATGTTGATCAGATTCTTTTCATAGTTTTTGTCTGCCCAGAGTTCTTCCACATCCTCCCCGGCAGGCTGAAGATCGTAGCACGGATTGATGCTGAAAAGAAGGACCTCGATCAGTCCGCTCCGTACGGCCTTCAGTGCCACTTTCGGATTGTGACTGGAAAGACCGATATGACGTATTTTTCCCGCCTTCTTCATTTCCAGCGCAAACTTCATGATATCGCCTTCCGCAATCTTATCCCATGTCTCAACGGAATCCACGTAATGGATCATGCCGATATCGATATAATCCGTCCGGTACCGTTCCAGCATATCTTCGAAAGCAGGCCTGACTTCCCTGATATCTCTCGATGCCTTGTACTGCCCGTTCTTCCATATCGCGCAGAGATGGGATTCCAGAATAAATTTTTCTCTTCTGCCTTCCAGTGCTTTTCCGACAGCCGATCTGAGCTTCGGTTCAGGGCTGTACAGGTCCATGATATTTACGCCGCATTCGATTGCCCGGTTCAGAAGTTTTCCGGTAAAAACATCGCTTTTTCCGACAAAGCCTTCGCAGCCGAGTCCGATCTCACTTACCCTTAATCCTGTATTTCCCAGCGATCTGTATTTCATTTTTTCCTCCGCTTATTCTGTTCCGCCGGCCACAGCAAGGATTGCATCGCGGCCAATTCCGTCATCCGGTGTTTTTACCACCACCGCAAAGGCATAGCCGTCCGACACCCAGGAAGCATTGCTCCATTTTCCGCCGTTTCCGTGTATCGTTACCGTATTTCCGTTCACAGTTTCTGTTTCTGTTCTCTCATATGTCCGGTAATCCCCCGTTACATCGTCCGTGCCTTCCGCTTTCCGGACCAGGATTTCACTTTCACCGTCCCTGAAAATTGCCTGAGCAAGATCCCCTTCTATTGCCTGAATGACATCCAGGGAATAACCTGCAAGTTCTCCTTTGGAAGCATAACTGACAGCAGCACCGTTTTCCGTCCACTCTCCTTTTTCGTTCACGTCGTATCCGTCGGGTGTTTTCCCGCCGGTCAGGCAGTAACCCTCCCGATCAAAGAAATAGCATTTCCCGCGGATCCATTTCCACTGATCCGACGGCCACTCTCCGCTGTTCATCCGAAACCACCAGCCCGTATCATTCTTTTCCCAGGTCCCGGCTGTCATCAGTTCCTCCGGCAGCGCAAAGGAAAAGCCTGCCGTTTTTTCCGCATCGGACAGTGTCTCGCAGTCCCGGAACGGATTTGCCAAACCGGTCATGCCGCCCGTAGAAGCCATTGCGGTATTTCCCGTAAAGGACAAAAGGATAAGAGCCATAACCGCCGCTCCCGTTTTCTTTATTCCTGATCTCATGTTCTGTTCCTCCTTTTTCCGGATGATCCGGAATACACTGTCCTGTGTATCAAAGTGCATTTCAGAAAATCTGTTTTCCTTCCGCATACTTGTGCAGGATATCACGGTCGCATGCAAGATAGACAAATCTTTCCAGTCTCTCTTCCGGCTTCAGATCATCCCGTGTCGTCTTAATCTGCGATTCGTCCAGGACAAGCGCATCGAACGGATATCCCGCATCAAACCCGCCTGCTTTTCCGAAAAATTTTCCGCCACCCTTTGTTGCCAGATAAAAAGCTTCCGGCATGGTAAGCGGTTTTTTACTGCTGTCCACAAGACGCCAGTACAGTTTGCTGACCTGGACCGCTTCCCGGATACTGTCCAGCACGGATTCCGTGTGGCCTCCCGCAACATCCGTCCCGAGTCCCACCGGAAGTCCTTCTTCCAGATATTTCCTGACCGGTGCTATTCCCGAAGCAATGTTCGTGTTCGATGCGGGACAGTGCGCGATAAAGGTTCCGCATTTTTTCAGGATCCCGATCTCTTCCTCCGGGCACCAGACGCAGTGCGCCATCACGGAACCTGCCGCGGAATCAAGGACGCCGGCCCTGCGATAGGCATCGCCGTAGCAGGTGCTTTGGGGACAGAGCTTTTTTACCAGTTCTATTTCCGCATGATTCTCGGAAAGATGGCTCTGAACCGGAATGTTTTCCCTGACCGCTATCCGCCCGAGGCCGTTCATCAGTTCGTCGGAACAGCTCGGAATAAAGCGCGGCGTAAGGACGGGCTTCGTATGTTTCTGTCCCAGCTTCTTCCATTCCGCTATCCAGTGTTCCGTTTCCTGAAGGCTTTCCTCTGCGGATTTTTCCCTGAGAATGTCCGGGCAGTTCCTGTCCATGTTTATTTTTCCGACCAGAGAGATCAGTCCGGATTCTTCCATCTTCTTCATCAGAAGAAGCGTGGCATCCGTATGAAGCGTACCGAAGATCACAGCACGCGTCGTACCGCTGCGTTTCAGGGATTCCGTAAAAAGGCCGTAAGCCTTCTCCGCGTAAGAGAGGTCTTCAAATTTTCTTTCTTCCGGAAAAGCATTGACCTCCAGCCATTTGAGAAGTTCCATGTCCATGCCGAGTCCGCGGAAGGCATACTGCGGTGCATGGATATGCAGATCCGTAAACCCGGGAATGATCAGCTTTCCGGTGAAATCTTCCAGCGGCTTGTTTCTGTATTCGGCGGGTAGTTCTTCCTGTCCGAAAACGCCGAGACATTTTCCGTCCCTGCAGACCGCAATGCCGTCTCTTACGGACATGAATTCCGAAAGTGACCTGTTCCAGATGAAATCTCCTTTTAGCAAAAAAATACCGCCCATAGCTTCCTCCTGCTGAAAGACTGTCGTAAAAACAGTTATTTCAGTATGTAGTCAACTATTACGGCAGTTGGTAGACACATCCGGCCAATCCGGAACTATACATACTATTCATAAGATAATGACCAGAAATGATTCTATCAGATTTTTGCCCGGGACGCAAGGGGACGGACAAAACAGATCATGTGCATCAGGAACAATGTTTTCCCTTTTCTGCCTGTGCAGGGCTGAAAAATACAGAAACGGAAAGATTACAGACAGAACAATCCCCGAAAATGCTGCAGGCCGGAACAGAAGAAGCCCGACAGGTATCCGTCCGCCGGGCTTCTGTTTTCAAACCGCAATCATGATCACTTTCCGAACTGTACCAGTTCCGGAGACACTTCGTAAGTAAAGTCTTCCTTGTTTTTGACTACTATATCCTTAAACATATCCGTGCCGTTTAAATATCCCCTGCTGCCGTAATCATATGTTCCGCCGCCAATTTTCGGAACGGATGCATGAAACGACCCTATAATATCCGATTTGCTGTCATATAGCTGCGTTCCGGAAGAGATTTCGGTAAGATTTTTGAATTCAATCGGGAAAAACAATGTCTGTGTCTCATAGATATTATTTCCGTCTGTATCCGTTCCCGTATAGATAATGAATAGAGAATTTATATTTTCCCCAGACGAAGGATTTTTCTTTGCAAGAAAATAGTATCCGGAATATTTCAGATCTCCCAGAACGGATGTACTGGTCCAGTTTCTTGCAAGTGAAGATTCGATTGTATCGCTTGCTTCTTTTTTCATGGATTCCATGAAAGCTTCCGAAATCTCGGAGACTGATGTTATGTATTTATCCGCCTTATCCAGTTTAAATGTCTTGCTCGTTCCCGAAAGCTTATATCCCTGCTCTGCCAGATCGGAATCTGAAAGCTTTACCTTTACGGTAACGACATCTCCGATATTCAGATGATCCTTCTTGTCAATCTCGTAATGGGCATTCTTCAGGATATTATTTGAGGTACTGTTGATGACCTTGGCTGTGCAGTTAGGCGCAAAGCCCTTGAATTCCACCGTGATATCCTGGAACGGATCCAGGCTGGTCAGATCTTTCAGTCCGGACACCGTATAGGTCTTGGATACACTGGAAAACGTATATCCTTTTTTCTCCGCTTCCGCTTCCGTCATCTTGATCATTACCGTTACCGCATCTCCGTTGCTCAGATCAACTGTCTTATCTGCCGAATAGTTAGCATTCGCCAGAATCTTATCAGAGGAATTGTTGACGAGCTCAGCCGTTCCGTTCCCCTCAAATCCTTTGCATTCCAGCCTGACATCCTTAAACGGGTCCAGGCTGATCAGGTCCTTCAGTCCGGATACGGTAAAGGTTTTTGAAGTATTGGTAAAGTGGATTCCCATTTTCTTCAGGATATTTTTATCACATGTGACGGTAGCTTTGACCTTGTCATTGTTGGACAGCTTTTCCTCTTTATCAAGATCAATTTTTATGCTGCTTTCCAGTTCTGACATTTCACCGGTCAGGGCAAGTATTTTCTGCGCCGAGAGTTTCCCTTTTTCCTTCATGAGGACTGTCTTGGACAGCTTGTCGTAATCGATATTGGCGTTTGCCGTTGCGTGGCCGTTTCCTCCCGTATATTTCACCTGAACATAATCACCGATATTGATCCCCTTCTGTATGTAGCCGTAGATCATCACGATGGCGATGACGGCTGCAGCCACAGCTGCAATGATGGCAATCCGTTTCGCCGACATCTTCTTTTTCGGTGCTCCTGCCGGCTGATTTCCCGGATAACCGTAATTCTGCGGAATTGAACTCTGCTGCTGATTCGGTGCCGCTCCGTATCCGGTCTGCTGATTCGGTACCGCTCCGAAGTTATTCTGCGGGTTCGGTGCCTGCCGGTTCGGCGTCTGCGGATTTATTGCCTGTGGATTTTCGTCCTGCACCGTTCCACAATATTCGCAGAATTTGGATCCGTCCGGAATCTGTGCACCGCATTTTTTGCAAATTGCCATACTCTTTTCCTCCCTGAAATATCGTTTTTATAATAGCCTGCTTCAAATGCCCTTAAAGCCTCCTGAAAACATCTGTAAATTATTATAATGCATTTTCCCCCGGATTATAATCCCTTCATCAGAAAAGGCAAAAATTGGCAGGCATGGATCTCCGGTCTTTTCTGCCATTAACAGAAATGCACCGTTATTCTTTACAATATATATCGATTGTGTTAATATGTCCATGGGATACCAAAATAAATATGGAGGTCTGAAAAATATGAAGAAAAAAATTTCGGCATTTATTCTGGGAATTGGAATCATCTTAAATCTGGCCGCATGCGGTTCGAATCCAAATGCATCTTCTGCTGCGAAAGCAGAAACTGCGGCATCCGCATCGGCAGAAACCGGATCCGGCACGGCAATGCCGGAAGTACAGCTGAACGGCAAAACTCTTCTGATCTACTGCGGAGCCGGAATGCAGAAACCATTTCAGAAAATCGCTGACAGTTTTCAGGAACAGACCGGTTGCAAGGTAAATGTTACATATGCAAATGCAGCTCAGATCCAGACACAGATCAAGGAATCCAAAGAGGGAGATTTTTTTATCGCAGGTTCCGCGGAGGAAGTAAAACCGGTCAGTGATTTTGTAAAAAGCAGCACGGATCTCGTCAAGCATATCCCGGTACTTGCCGTTGCCAAAGGAAATCCGAAAAACATAACCGGTATAAAAGATCTCGGGAAAAGCGGAATCACAACCGTAATTGGAGACCCGGAATCCACGCCGATCGGCAAGATTGCCAAAAAAGCCTTCTCTGATTTCGGTGTGACGGATACTGTAAAGCTTGCCGCAACCACTACCACGGCTCCTCAGCTTGCAACCGTAATCGGTCTGGGAGAAGCGGACGCAGCCATTATCTGGAAAGAAAACTGCAATGCGGACGGCGTCGAAATCTGCAGCACTTCCGATATGGATAAATATGTAAAAACCGTTCCGGCAGCAAGACTCACCTTCTCTCCTGATGCCGCTGCTGCAGATGCTTTCGATCAATTTCTTCAGTCGGGCAGTGTAAAAAGCATCTGGAAATCCTTCGGCTACGAACTGGCACAATAATGTATAAAACTCATAAAACCTGCTTTCAGGTTATCTGTATCCTGCTTACGCTGCTTACAGTAATCCTGATCGGAAGCAATATTCTGGTGATCGCAGTCCGCGGAATCCGATGTCTGGCAGACAACATGCGTGACAGGGAGACCTTATTTGCTTTATGGATAAGCCTTAAAAGCTCGTGCATTTCCACCGTGCTCTGCTTCTGTCTTGCCGTTCCGGCGGCCTATACTCTTACAAAAATGCAGAGCGTTTTTCATCCGTTTATGGAAACCATGCTTGAACTGACTTTATCCCTTCCCTATATTGTCATCGGTCTGAGCCTGCTGATCATTTTTTCCTCTCCTTTCGGGAAAGCACTGAAGAAAGCCGGTTTCCCTGTCATATTCAGCAGTAACGGAATTGTTCTGGCACAGCTTGTTGTCAACCTGCCGTTTGCCATAAAACTGGTTTCCACGGCTTTTCTCTCCACTGACCGGAAACTCGAATATGTGGCAGGCCTGTTAGGCGCCACGCCATGGAAATGCATGCAGACCATAGTGCTTCCGCAATGCAGAAATGCTCTGATCAGCTCACTGATTTTAATCTGGTCAAGAGCTCTGGGAGAATTCGGCGCCACCTTAATGCTGGTAGGCATCACACGGATGAAAACCGAAACATTGCCGGCAAGTATTTACCTCAATGTCAGTGTAAACAATCTCGACGGTGCGCTTTCCGGTGCATTTATTCTGATGATTATTTCAGCCGCATCACTCTGTATGGCAAATTATCTTACCCGATCAGACAAACGGTTAAGCCGGTATCATGGATAATAAAAATACTCTTCTTCAGGTAAAAGATCTGACGGTCAAAAGAGGTAACTTTCTCCTTGACCACGTGAGCCTGTCCGTCAGGCCACGTGAAATTTTTGCCATTCTGGGATCGACCGGTTCCGGAAAGACACTGCTGCTGGAAGCAATAGCCGGTTTCTATAAACCGGAAAAAGGGGAAGTAATCTATTGCGGACTACCCTTGCTCGAAATTCCCATATTCCGGAGAAACATCGGCTATCTTTATCAGGACTACAGCCTGTTTCCCCACATGACAGCTTACTCCAATATTGCATACGGACTCAAAATGCAGGGTGTTGCCAAAGCAGAGATCCATGACAGGGTGAATGCCATTGCCGGCCGGTTTGGCATCCTGCATCTTCTTAAGCAGTACCCGGGAACGCTGAGCGGAGGGGAACAGCAGCGGATTGCGCTTGCACGTGCCATGATCCGGCATCCTGCCCTGCTCCTTCTGGATGAACCTTTCTCTGCTTTGGATCCGATGACCCGAAAAGATATCTACGGTATCATTCTGAAAATAAGAGAAGAATTCGGATGTGCCATTATTTTTGTCACGCATGATTTTACGGAAGCAGAAATACTGGCGGATAAAACAGGAATTCTTCTGCACGGCAGATACCGCGGCACCGCGGACGCAAAGGATTTGTATACGGCTCCCTGGGACACAGATACTATGGCTTTTCTCAACATAAAAAATAAAGGAGACATTTAATCATGACAACAGAGATCCTTTATACAAAGCTGCAGAACAGTTTTGCGAATATACTGGAAAAATACGGTCTGGAAGACAGCGAGGTAACCGTGGACTGCCGCTCACTTTCACCGGAGGAAGCAATCGGTAAAACCAGAAGAAGAGATTATCCCATTCTGACCGGTAAGGATGTAATGATTCAGGCCGAATACAAAGGCAGCCGCGGGCAGGCATTCACGGATTCCCCTTCTGCTTTTTCGGGAAAGCTGTCCGAAATTAAAAGTCTGAATCCTGTAAAAGATCCCCGGGACCGCGGAATTTTTATTGCGATTTTAAACGCCGTCATGAGTTATCTCGGGCTCTGCAGCGGAACCGTTCACTGCCGGACAGACGGTCCGGAACTCTGTGCAGAGGAAATGTTAAATTATCTGCATCGCAATTATCCGGACAAAAAGAAAATTGCGCTGATTGGATATCAGCCCGCCCTTCTTGAAATGCTGGCAGAAAGCAGTTACCGGGTCAGGGTACTTGACCTGAATTCGGATAATATCGGGAAACAGCGCTTCGGCGTTTATGTGGAAGACGGAAACTCTGCAAAGAATGAAATCATCCGGAATTATGCCGATCTGATTCTCTGCACCGGCAGCACGCTCTGCAATGGTACAATCGTCGATTATATGGATCTGGATACTGAAGTACTGTTTTACGGGATCACCCTGGCGGGAAGTGCAGATTTCCTCGGACTGAAAAGAGTTTGCTTCGCTGAAAGTTTTGCATAAATCCGCCTGCATTTTTGAAAGAAGCCGGCTAAACAGACTTCTGTCCGTTCAGCCGGCTTCCTGACTCAAAATTCAATCATTAAATATACTTTTTGTAATTATCGTACTCACTTACTGTCTTTTTCTCGCAATACGGAAATAAACCGTATTGAAATACCGATCATAAGACATAAGAGCATCAGCAGATAAAATCCTCTCCTCGTATCCCCTGTCTTGGGAAGTCCGCCGAGCAGGTTTCCGTTAGGCGTTCCGTCGGGATTTACTTCCCCTGTTTCCGCTCCGGCCACTGGCTGTGTCTCTTCTATTGCTTTCTTGACAGCTCTCACAACGCCGCCGGATCCTCCTCCGCCTCCGCTGCTGCCGCCGGTCGACTTCCATGCATTCGTAAAGACATATGCGGCTTTTCCGTTTGCGGCCGTAAGATTTTCCGTTGCCGTCCATCCGTCCGCTGTATTGACTTCCTGGACAAAATAGCCGATTACATTTGTCAGGCCTGTCTGCGTCACGTTCCCGTTGTAGCCTACGGCACCGTCAGGCAGCGCTCCGTCCCCCTCCGCATTGGATGAGGATGCATTGGAAGGTGATGCATTGGATACCGTGGCCGTTGAGATCACATTGCCGTCCGCATCGGAAAGCGAGGCAATCTCTTCTCCCGTCCATTCAATGCTCCATGCTTTTCCGTCCACTGTTGTCTGTTCGCTTACCGTCTTCGGATCTCCCAGTGCGTCCCTGGTCCCGTCGGACAGCACCACATACAGCTGGAATTCCGCGCTGTCCGGATGCGTGCTCCTGCCGGTCCAGTTCTTTGTCACCGTGATATCGCTCGGCGTCGCGATCAGTTCATGTTCCACCGGCACCGCCACCGACGTTGTCTTGTTCGCCGTTGCAATCTTATTCTGCGCAAAGCCTTCCGTTGCCGCCGTCTTTGATACCGTAAAGTGCATCCATACCGATGCGGATGCTCCCGCGGCCACATCTCCCGGATTCCAGGTAATCGTTTTGCCTGACGTATCCGCGGTACCGTCCATTGTGCCGAATCCCGCAAAGACAAGACCGGATCCGTAGATATCCGTTACCTTTGTCAGGTCAGCCGTAAGGTTTGCATTTCCCGCACCGTTGTCCAGACGGATCAGGAACCAGACATCATCCCCGTAAATGAGCGGCGTATCCGCTTCCGTTTCCGAACCGTTTCCTTCCACGCGGATTTTCTTCAGGTCATATCCCGGGTCGTTATCCGCTTCCAGGATGGAGTTCGTAAACTGCATGGTCTGATCCGCTACCGGTATCCTTGCATGGATGACCGATGTCGTGTGTGCCGGCAGCTTTCCGACCGTTATATACACCGTATGTTCGTCCGCCACTTCCGCCGTGACCGTGTTTCCGTTGCTGTCCGTTCCGTCGAAGATGGCACCCTCTGCATTAAGGTTTACCATCTGGTCTTCATACCGGACATCCATTGCATCAACATCGCTGTCGTTGAACATTGTGTAGGAGTAATTCGCATACATGATGCCTTCCTGCACGTCGACGGATTCCAGTTCCTTATTGACCGGCGTGGACGGAATGGAAAAAGTGTTCAGGATATCGGCCTGCTGCACAACGGATGCGGTCAGACTGCCCTTGCCGTCGTCGACTACCTTGACAATCGCCGTGTGATCTTTATCATCGCAGATCCAGCCTCCTCCGCTTTGCGTCGTCTCCGTTATCCTGTAGGTATAGGTCCCTGCCTTCCTGAATGTGATGCCGCCGAAACTGATCGCACGTGAGCCTGCATCGGAGAATACCGCCGTTACTGTTTCCTTCTCCGGTGCCGGTGCATCTCCTTCAGGCTCTGCCCGGAATGTAAATTCCTTATCCGTAAAGCTTGTTCCCTGCACGGTCTTGATCAGCAGGGCATTCGAATCCGTTGCCGTATCATCCAGAGTCTGACTGGAAGGTGCATAGCCGTTCCCGATCTCCGCGGCTGTGATCTCCGGGATCAGGTTCCCCTTCCCGTCGTCCGTCACTTTGACTGTCACGGTCTTTTCGGATGTATCGCAGGTCCACCCTTCTGTGCTGTCCGTTGTCTCCGTTACCTTGTAAGTGTATGTCCCGGCTTGTGTAAATGTAAGGCTTCCGAAATTCACGCCCTTGGTCCCGGCTTCCGTAAAGCTTACGGAGCCTGTCGTTTTTTCCGGTGCAGGAGCACCATTCTCAGGCGTGATCGTAAAGGCAAATGCCTTCTCGGCAAATACGTCCCCTTCCGGATCCGTTGTCACCGTCTTCTTGACCAGGGCTGTATCCAGGTTTGCCGGATCCGTCAAATCGATTACCTTGCTTGTCGGCGCATAGCTGTTCCCGATCTCCGCAGCAGTGATCGTCGGGGTAAGGGTTCCGGCTCCGTCATCGCTCACGGTAATCGTTGCAGTCTTTTCAGACGTATCGCAGGTCCACCCTTCTGTGCTGTCCGTTGTCTCCGTTATCTTATAGTTGTATGTTCCTGCCTTCGTAAATGTTATGCTTCCGAAGTTTACGCCCTTTGTTCCGGCTTCCGTAAAGCTCACGGAGCCCGTTGTGCCTGACGGAGCTGGTGCATTTCCTTCAGGCGTGATCGTAAAGGCAAATGCCTTCTCGGCAAATACTTCGCCCGCCGGATCTGTTGCCACCGTCTTCTTTACCAGCGCGGTATCCAGGTTTGCCGGATCCGTCGTATCGATCACGGTTTCCGTCGGTGCATAATCGTTTTCGATCTCTGCGGCCGTGATCGTCGGGGTAAGGTTTCCTTTACCATCGTCGGATATGATGACCGTTGCAGTCTTTTCCGTTGTGTCGCAATTCCACCCGTCTGCACTTGCCGTTGTCTCCGATACCGTGTAGTTGTATGTCCCCGCTTTCGTAAATGTAATGCTTCCGAAGTTCACGCCCTTGGTCCCGGCTTCCGTAAAGCTTACGGAGCCTGTCGTATTCGACGGCGCCGGCGCACCGTTTTGAGGCGTGATCGTAAAGGCAAAGTCTTTCGCCGTGAAGGTTGCTCCCTCCGGATCCGTTGTCACGGTCTTCTTGACCAGGGCAGTATCCAGGTTTGCCGGATCCGTCGTATCGATCACGGTTCCTGTCGGCGCGTAGCTGTTCGTGACTGCCGCCGGCGTTACAGCCAGTGACAGATGTCCTTTGCCGTCATCGGTTACCTCTACCGACACATCCTTTGCAGACGTGTCGCAGGTCCATCCTTCTGCGCTCGTTGTTGTTTCAGATACCGTGTAGGCGTATGTTCCCGCTTTCGTGAACGTGACATTTCCGAAGTTCACGCCCTTGGTCCCGGCTTCCGTAAAGCTTACGGAGCCTGTAGTACTGGTCGGAACGGGTGCGTCTCCCTGCGCTTCGATTGTGAAAGCAAAGTCTTTCGAAGCAAAAGTTGCTCCTTCGGGATCGGTTGTCACTTCCTTTGTTGCAAGCGCATATCCGTTTGTGATATCCGTTGTATCGATCATCTTTTCCTGCGGTGCATAGCTGTTCCCGATCTCCGCGGCCGTGATCGTTGAAGTAAGATTCCCCTTCCCGTCATCGGATATGACGACCGTTGCAGTCTTTGCCGTTGTGTCGCAATTCCACCCGTCAGCACTTGCCGTCGTCTCCGATACCGTGTAGTTGTATGTCCCCGCTTTCGTAAATGTAATGCTTCCGAAATTCACGCTCTTGGTCCCGGCTTCCGTAAAGCTTACGGAGCCTGTAGTACTGGTCGGTGCGGGTGCATCTCCCTGCGGCGTGATCGTAAAGGCAAATGTCTTTTCAGCAAACACTTCGCCCGCCGGATCTGTTGTCACTGTCTTCTTGACCAGGGCAGTATCCAGGCTTGCCGGATCCGTCGTATCGATCACGGTTTCCGTCGGTGCATAATCGTTTTCGATCTCTGCGGCCGTGATCGTCGGGGTAAGATTTCCCTTCCCGTCGTCGGATATGACGACCGTTGCAGTCTTTTCCGTTGTGTCGCAATTCCACCCGTCTGCACTTGCCGTCGTCTCCGATACCGTGTAGCTGTATGTCCCCGCTTTCGTAAATGTAATGCTTCCGAAGTTCACGCCCTTGGTCCCGGCTTCCGTAAAGCTTACGGTTCCTGTAGTACTGGCCGGTGCAGGCGCATCTCCCTGCGGCGTGATCGTAAAGGCAAAGTCTTTCGCCGTGAAGGTTGCTCCCTCCGGATCCGTTGTCACGGTCTTTTTGACCAGGGCTGTATCCAGAGAAGCCGGATCCGTCGTATCGATCACCTTGCCTGTCGGCGCATAGCTGTTCGTAACTGCCGCCGGCGTTACAGCCAGTGACAGATGTCCCTTGCCGTCATCGGTTACCACTACCGACACGTTCTTTACGGACGTATCACAGGTCCACCCTTCCGCGGTCGCTGTTGTTTCAGATACCGTGTAGGCATATGTTCCCGCTTTCGTAAACGTGACATTCCCGAAGTTCACTCCCTTGATCCCGGCTGCGGTAAAGCTTACGGAACCTGTCGTACTGGTCGGAACGGGTGCGTCTCCCTGCGCTTCGATTGTGAAAGCGAAGTCTTTCGAAGCAAAGGTTGCTCCTTCGGGTGTTGTCGTTACCGTCTTTACGGCCAGCGAATTCCCGTTCGTTAAATCTGTCGTGTCGATCTGCTTGCCTGCCGGTGCGTAGCTGTTCGTGATCAGCGCGGGCGTGATCGTTGAAGTAAGATTCCCCTTCCCGTCGTCAGCCACTTCAACTGTTACGTCCTTTACGGCTGTGTCACAGGTCCACCCTTCTGCAGTTGCC
>Ga0160425_1002267_pt1 | contig 15944 bp, 11 predicted proteins | sample BioMet8_FD_108193 | JGI IMG/M metagenome (GOLD analysis project Ga0160425, IMG submission 108193) | Microbial communities from bioreactor (seeded with sewage sludge) at Lawrence Berkeley National Lab, California, USA - Biofuel... | ecosystem: Engineered > Bioreactor > Anaerobic > Unclassified ...
GCGGGCAACGGACAAGGCTTCTTCATAATTTTCTTCACGGATAAGCCGGGCAAATTTTTTCGAACCCATCACGTTGGTCCGTTCGCCGATGTTTATAAAATTGTTTTCCTTGCTGATGATGAGAGGTTCCAGTCCGCTTAAAACCGTTTCCTTTTTTATAACCGGTTTTGTTCGTGGCTGATACTTGGCGATGATACCGGAAAAAGCCCGGATATGTTCCGGAGTGGTTCCGCAACAGCCTCCGACGATATTCACCAATCCCTGTTCAACAAAATCCTTTAGTTGACCGGCCATGATGTCCGGGGTTTCTTCGTATTGTCCGAACTGATTCGGGAAACCGGCATTGGGATAAACGCTGATGAACAAATCCGATTTATTGGCCAGATTTTTAATGGCTGGCAGCATGTCGCGCGCGCCCAGCGAACAATTAAGCCCGATGCTGAATAACGGTGCATGAGCGACAGAAATCAGGAAAGCATCAATCGTTTGCCCTGTTAAAATTCTTCCGCTGGCATCAACAACGGTAGCTGAAACCATGATCGGAAGATCGAGATTTTTTTCTTCCAATATTTCCGTGGCTGCAAAAAGGGCTGCTTTGGCGTTGAGAGTATCGAAAATAGTTTCGATAAGCAACATATCGACTCCTCCGGCTATCAACCCGTTTATCTGGGTTGAATAAGCCGATACCAAATCGTCGAAATTGATGGAACGGAAACCCGGATCTTCTACCCTTGGCGACATGGAAGCGGTTTTATTGGTTGGCCCGATGGAGCCTGCCACAAAACGTGGCTTTTCCGGATTTTGCCTGGTAAATTTATCGGCTGCCCGGCGGGCTATCTGAGCCGAGGTAAAGTTCAGTTCATAAACTAAATCCTCCATCTGATAATCCGACATGGAAATTCCATTGGCATTAAAAGTATTGGTTTCGATGATGTCGGAACCGGCTTCAAGATACTTGCCGTGAATTTCTTCAATAATCCCGGGCTGAGTCAGCGAAAGCAATTCATTATTGCCTTTCAGCGCCGAAGGATGCCCGCTAAAGCGTTCGCCCCGGTAATCTTTTTCGGTAAGATGGTAGCCCTGAATCATGGTACCCATGGCACCATCAAGCAACAGTATCCGTTGCCGGAGAATCTCAGATAAGTTCAGCATAAATTATTCGTGGGTTAACTCATTCAATACGTTGATAACCGAATGAGCGTCGTTCATAATGTAAAAATGTATACCCGGATTTCCTTTTTCGAGGAGCTCGCGACATTGACTCTTGGCCCATTCGATGCCTATGGGTATAATGTCCTGTGGATTTTTTAATACTTCGTCCACAAGTTTTTCAGGAATATCAATATGGAATTTCTTCGGGATGGAAGTCAACTGATTGATATTATTCATGATTTTTATGCCCGGGATAATGGGAACATTGATGCCAGCCTGCCGGCATAAATCCTGAAATCTGAAAAAATGTTCGTTATCGTAAAACATTTGGGTAACGATATAATCGGCTCCCGCCTCCACCTTCTGCTTCAGGTAGTGAATATCCAGTTTGAGGTTGGGCGATTCAAAGTGTTTTTCCGGGTAACCGGCAACACCGATGCAAAAATCGAGGGGCTGCGAGTTTAAAATTTCATCAATATATTTGCCCGAGCGTAAATCTTTGATTTGTTGTACCAGGTCGGTGGCATAACGGTTCACCGAGCGGTCAACATTTATTTCCTTATGATAATTCATTTCGTCGCCGCGCAGGGCAAATACATTTTGAATGCCTAAGTAGTTCAGCTCGATGAGGGCATCTTCGGTTTCTTCTCTGGTAAAACCGCGGCAAAGTATATGGGCTACGGTGTCGATGCTGAAGCGGTTTTGAATAACGCCGCATATTCCCAGCGTTCCCGGTCGTTTGCGGCGGATGCGACGGCGCAGCGAACCATCTTCCAGCTCTTCGTAACTGGCTTCGGCACAATGGCTGGTAACATCAATAAAGGGAGGATTAAATTCCTGAAGTTGCTCTACGATGTCGAGGATATGCCGTCCCGACGAACCCCGGGATGGCGGTATGATTTCATAACTGAATAAAGGTTTGTTGGCGGATGCAATGTAATCGGTAACTTTCATGCTGAGAATAATTATTTTGATTTTTGGAAGCCTCGTCGGGTTTAGGCTGACAATTAAGTTTGCAAAGATAATACAATAAAAATTCCTGTATCTTACTAACGATTCCTGTTTTGCCCGTAGCGCCGGCTATGGTCGTAATTTGGTTTTCGTTGCCCTTGTCTGAAAATTTAACTTAAAATATTTAGTAGAAGCGAAGCGGGCTAATGAATGAGTTGGGCTTAACTTATTTCACCAAACCAAAAACGCCGGGATTGCTTCATCCCGATGCCTCGGGAAACCGTTATATACGCGACCCGTACGTATTCCGATAGCTATTGGTGGAATGAGAGGTTTCTCCTTGTCGGATAATTACTGGCGGGGAGAGGCTACTTGATTAGCAATAGTTGTTTATTTTTTTAACGTGTTCATTGCTTTTCTAACGTCATTTAATTCATACTTTTCAGAATTTACTTTTCTAATTACGTACCTCATTAAAACATCAATCTGTTTAGCTTTCTCCAAGCATTCGTCTTCTGAATATTCATGAATCCCGCCAGAAAGTTGTTGATATAAAAGTTTTATTGGATTATCCCCAATTTCCTTTAATGAACTTGGAATATAAGGATTTATATTTTCAATTAAATTCGCCATCTGATGATTCTGTTCATATTCCAACCATGCTTGTTTAACTTTCTCTGAACCATCAAATTCAAGTTGGGATAAATCTTTTACAATATTTTTAATTTCATTTTCAATAACTCTTCTTAAATAGGCAAAAGCTCCAATTCCGTAACTTGATGAGAGATTTGATAATGCCTTTTTATAATTTTCTTTGTCTTCCTCATTTAAATAATCCAGTACTATTTTTTCTGGGTTTCTCTCAAAAGCAGGTAATTGACCAATTTTTCTTAAATAAATAATCGGTACTTTCTCTCCTTTAATAATTGGAGTCAGCGTGAAAATATTTAGGAGTAAATCCATTTTATTGTCGCATGACTGGCATTTACTAATTAAATGAAATGAAAAATTAAGTTTTGATTCATTATCAAGACTAAATTCATGAACGTAGTCAGCTCTTATTGAAAATTGATCTCCCCATTTCTTTTGTATTTTGAAAGTATGATAGTCTTTTTCAAATGGGCAGTAAAACTTATAAGCCTTATCCTCAAAGAAGGAAAAAAATGAGAAGTCTTCATCCTCCTCATTTAGTTCAAGAAATTGGATTTTCGAATATAGAGGATAATTCTGAAAAAAATCCGCTAACTCATTTTTTGTAATTTTTATCATCTTATTTATACATTTATGTGTCTTTTTACAATTATTGCTAACGTCTGTATAACCACCATTATGGCGGTTATTTCGTAATTAATTATTGTTTTTCGTTCACAAATATAAAAATATTTCAAGTATCAAAGCGCTAAATTATTGAACGACCCGTTTGCTAAATTATCAGGTAAAACTACAACATTTCTCTACCAGTTATTCTCATTTTCCCCAAAATAATTCGATGGTATCTAAATTATTTTTTAGCAACAGGCTTTACAATTTTATAATCAGTTCGTTAAATTATGATTTAAAATGTCTCTTTTTCCCCTTTGCAACAGACGGGTTTTAGTTGAAATATTATGTAATGCATTTAAAATAATAAAAATATCTCTGTCAATAGCCCTGTCAGGGTTCAAAACCCTGACAGGGCTATCAGGGATATCATATATGGAATTCATAAAAAAATAATTTCTATTCAGGAAAGGGCAAAACCCATTCAGGATCATCCAAAATGCATTCAGGATGTGGCTAAATATATTCAAGATGTGCCTAAACCTATTCAAGATCGGGCTAAATACATTCAAGATGTGCCTAAACCTATTCAAGATCGGCTTAAATCTATTCAAGATCGGGCTAAATGCATTCAAGATGGGGCTAAATGTATTCAAGATCGGCCTAAATCTATTCAGGATTATCCAAAATGCATTCAAGATGGGACTAAATACATTCAAGATCGGCTTAAATACATTCAAGATGATCTAAAATCTATTCAAGATCTGCCACTATGTCTTCGGAATCTGCCACTATGTCTTAGGGAACATCCTAAACCTATTCAGGATGTTCTAAAATCCATTCCGGATGTACTAAACCCAATTGTCCGGTAAACCCATAGAATTTATGATTGAAGAATCAGGGTAAAAATTTATGGATATTTCATTTACTTTTGCAAAAAAAATAAAATGGGTGAATTGCAGCAAAACAAGAAGTTATATTCCGGCGGACTTTTTTATGCCATCCTCTGTTACTGTTCCTGGGGAGTTTTTCCTTTGTTCTGGAAGCTCCTGCTCAATGTGCCTTCAACCCAGATTTTAGCTCATCGTATCGTTTGGTCGGTCATTTTTCTGGCCGGGCTAATGCTATGGCGTGGCGACCGGACATTTTTAACCTATTTCACTAAACCAAAAACGCTGGGATTGCTTTGCATCACCGGGGCATTAATCGGCGGGAACTGGTTTGTGTATATTTATGCCGTGAATCATAATCATATTGTGGATTCCAGCCTTGGATATTACATCAATCCGATGGTAAATGTATTGCTGGGCGTTGTGTTTATGAAGGAACGCCTGAATAAGCTTCAGAAATGGGCTGTTTTTTTTGCCGTAGCCGGCATTGTTTGTTTAACGATATCCGTAGGCCGTCTGCCCTGGATTTCCCTGTTTCTGGCTCTTTCTTTCGCTTTGTATGGCTTGTTCCGCAAAAAAGCAAACCTCGAATCTTTGCCGGGATTACTCATCGAAACCCTGCTGCTGGCGCCTTTTGCTCTTTTTTATCTTTGGCAAATGGACAAGACCGGTAACGGAGCATTTCTGCATATCTCGCTTCAGACAACCCTTTTACTGATTCTTGCCGGACCGGTAACCGCTATTCCTATGTATTGGTTTGGAATTGCCGCCACACGCATCCCGCTTTCCATGCTTGGTTTTCTACAGTATCTCTCGCCAACCCTGCAATTGTTACTCGGGGTTTTCCTTTATCATGAACCCTTCACCACGGTTTACCTGATCAGTTTCACTTTAGTCTGGATAGGCCTGGGCATTTATATTTTCAATATGATAAAAGGACTCAGGGAAAATAAAAAGCCCGCCTCGGTTTAAGCTCAGGCAGGCTTCTTTATATTTTGAAAAAGGTTTTTTAAGAAGTACTTATAAAACTCTTAACTTTAGGCACTTTAAGTACTGATCCTATTTAAAAGCGTTTTTAGACAGGTATTTTCCGATCACAGTGCCTGCAGTTTCGTAGGCTTTCTGAACGCGGTAGCCCGAATCGAAATCAAAACCCATAGCGCCACCACCAGGAATGTTTTTAATAAATAGTTTGGCTACTTCCGCCGATGGATTTTTGGTTTCGGTAATAATAACTTCCACATTGATACTTGCATTTCTCCGTTCAATGCCAACGTTGAAGCCGGGTTCGAAGAATACGGTTTTCAGTGTAAGCGTATATTTAGCGTCTTTTTTATTGGCGCCGGCAATCACGCTACTTTTTTCCAATGCATTGTTTAAATGTTCTTCAAAGGCTGGCTGAAAGCGTTTGGTTTTGTCTTCATTCCATGTAACCAGCCATTTGTCGCCTTTGCCAGCTTCTTTTTTGTTGTATTCTTCTACTTTTTTATTGGTGTATTCAGCTTCGGTTTTAAACCGTCCCACGGTCATACCCTCATAATTGTAATTGAGTTGTAGGATTTTTTCTCCTTTTAAGGCTTTTACATCACCAGAAACAACCTTTACTTTCTGAGCCTGGATAGCCAGCGAGCATGCAAAAATCAGGCACATAGCCAAGCATAATTTTACTTTTTTCATAATTTTAATGTGTTGAATGATTAATGAATAAATAATTTGATGATAATTTTAAACAAAGATAAGATAATTTTGAATTTATAAACATCTTCGTGATAAAAATCATATTTTCTGTTTGAATTGTTTTATTAGGATCTTACACATTTGTCGTTTTTATGAATTTTCTAAAAATAAGAAAACCTGCCTTCATTTAATAAAAGGCAGGTTTTCTGTTTCTTTATGTGATAATTTTTATCGTATAGGTTGCATAACTCTTAATAAGGCATTGGATTGTAATACTGATTTTCCTTCATAATCTTTAGGTATGAATATCCATTTCATTCCACCAGGTTCGTTGTTTGAGGTAACAGAAATTCGTACTTCGCTGCTATTGGCCTTTGTGCATTTCCAGATAATTTCATTCCAGCCTTTATTTAGGCTCAAATCGTATTGATAAATAATGCCGTCTTCGTCGGTATCGTTTGCTTTAAGCACTACGGCTCCATTGCTGTAAATGTAAAATGCTACTGCTTCTCCTGCCGAATAATCAGAAAGTTCATTTATATCCATGTTAGCACGCCAGAGATTTCCAGTATATGTGTTGTTTTTGTAGGTGTCGAAAAATACACCATCGCTTTCAGATATTAATACGGTGGAATCGCTGATATTTTCGATGACAGGATGAGATGTCGGGAAAATTTCGGTTTTTATTGGATTAAGGAGTCCTGTTGCAGGTACGTTAAGTTTTATGTCGAACTTACCTTCTTTTAATGCACTTTTTCCTACAATAACAGAACTCCCGTTATCCAACGTACAAACTACTGTATCAACGGTTGATCCTAACGTATCTCCATGAGATATACTCCCGCTTAAATTTCCTTCAGAAGTAATGCTCCCTTTTGAAGAATCATTGTTGTCATCTTTGCTGCAACTAACCGTAATAATGGATAGCGCTGCACATACCATGATAAAATTTTTTAAAGATTTCATTTTTGATTTATTAAATTATTATTAGGTGTTTATATTTTTATTATTTTCCGACTGAACGTTTGCCCATCTAAAGTTGTAAAACTCAGGATATACATTCCGTTAGGATATCCTGAAATATCAAGCTGTATATTTTTGACAGATTGGACATTCTGCTGATAGCGTATTGCTCCTAAATTATCCATCACTTTAATTTCTTTGATGTTTTTATTAATATCCATGTTAATTTTATCGGAAGATGGATTAGGGTAGATATTTATATTTCCGGTGTAAGATACAGGATCATTGATGCCGGATGGGCCTCCGTCGAAATGAAGTATCGTTCCATTCTCTCCGGTTATCCAGCCATGGTTGGCATCAGAAAAATAAACCGATGCTAAAATATAATCTACATTTAAGGTATCTTCAATCCAGGTATTTCCGCCATCAGTAGTTTTATATACCAATGATGTTGAGAGATTTGATTTTCCTACAGCGTATCCTGTATTTTCATTGGCGAAAAAGATTGAATAGAATTCTTCTCTATTGTGTAGAATGGTTACATAATTCCAGGTATTTCCGCCATCGGTAGTTTTTAGAATTCCACTTTTTCCAGCAACAAAGCCTGTATTTGAATCAAAAAAATATGCACAATTGTTATCAGAAATGCTATTCATCCCGACCCAGGTATTTCCTCCGTCGGTAGTTTTTAAAATGGCATAGCTTCCAACGGCGTATCCCGTATTATTATCTGTAAAGAATACGGAAGATAAAATAGCAGAATAGCTGGTCTCGTATTGAACATTCCAATTGGTTCCACCATCTGTGGTTTTTAAAATTATCATTCCCGAACCTATATCACCTCCGCCTACAGCGATTCCATTGTTGCTGTCAAAAAACCACATGGAACGCAATGTTTTGGATGTCCCTGAAGTAAGATTATTCCAAGTTTCTCCTCCGTCGTTGGATTTTAATAAAATTCCATTCCATCCACATGCATAAATGGTATTATTGTCAACGGGAAAGACACAATTATAACTATTATTTTCGGTTGTTTCTTTTTTTATCCAGGTATTTCCACCATCGGTAGTTTTTAATATTGTATTATTTCCTGCGGCAAAGCCATGATTGTTATCAGTAAATTTTACGGAATTGAGGGGATATTGCGTACCTTTATTCATTAATATCCATGATGCGCCGCCATCTGTAGTTTTTACAATTTTCCCATTTTCGCCAACGGCATATCCAATATTGGCATCAACAAAAAACACAGAATATAATACTTCGGTAGATCCAGTATTCACCATATCCCATGATCCGAAAGCATCGGTTGATTTATAAATCCAACCTCTGTCAACAGCAGCGTAGCCTGTGTTTTCGCTTGTAAAGCAGAGACTATAAATTGCTTCAGCAACCCAGCTTTTTATCCACCAGCTATTCCCGCCATTTCCGGTTTGATGAAATGTTCCATAATCATCGCCGGCATATCCGCGCTGTGAATTGGGGAAATAGAGCGTGAAGATGTTTTTTTGGTTTCCGCTCAATTCGGGTGCCCAAGTTTGCCCTCCGTCTACGGTTTTCATGATTACGCCGCTACCTCCGGCGAGCCAGCCTGTATCGGCAGATAAGAAGAATAAAGTGTTGATGTTAATATTGGTATTTCTATATATCCTTTGCCAGTTTGTTCCGCCATCGGTGGTTTTTAAAATGGAAGTCCCTCCGGCTGCATAGCCCGTATCGGCATTGATAAAAAAAAGAGAATTTACGGTAGAAAGCTGTCCGCTGGGCGTAGAATAATTTTGAATGGCCCAGTTATTTCCACCATCAGTAGTTTTTAAAATTATTCCGTTTTCACCGGCAGCATAGCCAATGTCGGGTAATGGGAAAAGAATAGAATGTAAGTGGTTTGCTGTTCCACTATTTTGAACAGTCCAGCTCACACCACCATCAGTAGTTTTAATGATTGTACCACATTTTCCGGCAGCATAACCTGTGTTGATATTTGTAAAATAAACAGAATTAAGCGTATTGCCTTGCGGTGTTGGATTTTGCCATTCCCATTGTGCAAATGCTTGTGCTACAAATGCACCCAAAACTATTAAAAGTACAAAAAGCTTTTTCATAAATATTAACTTATAAATGGATAAAAATCGCTAAAATGATTATTGCCATTTGAATAAGTGTGTTAAAGAAATATTCCGAAAGGTGTTTCTTATTCAAAAATGACATCTCTCATGCAGCCGGCAAAATTCCGTGAAAGAAACAGAATCCGAAAAGAAGAATATCCTTCGTTGGGGATAAACAACGTTTTTGGGGAATATGTGGTTTGATAAATAGGATAAACGGAAAAAATGGCTACAGCCAATCGAACTTGTTTCGTAAGGAAGACAAGTAAGTTCTGGATACTTTTAATCGCACATTGTCGAAGGGGGGGAGTAAAATACACTCATGAGATTTAAATTCAACGATGTTTAGGTATCGGATATTTATTATTTCCGACTGGCTGATCTGAATAAAATTTTTATCTCCGGTAACCTTAAAAATAGATTGTGCGGTGGTGTTCGCTTTAAGCTTTATATGTTCGTGATTGCTTAAAACTGCTTCCCAGAACGGTTTTCCCAGCAATGATTCCTTCTGGCAGCTAAAATAAACAATACTGTTTTTATCAATAAATTTCAGGCCGGTAACCACGGGTAAGGAAATGGTTTCGGCATTTAGGCAGGGAGAAATACTGGGAACCGGTGTGCCCTGGGTTTGTTTTCGCTGCTTGTAACGATCAATAGCATGATGTAATTCTTCTGGATTCACCGGTTTTAACAGAAAATCGAATGCCGACTCTCTTAATGCATCAATCATATACTTGTCGTATGCAGTATAAAATATTACGTTGAAGGAAGTATAGCCGGATAGATGTATTTCATTCAGCAGTTCAAATCCGTTTTTATTGGGCATTTCCACGTCCAGAAATACCAGCTCTGGTTTTTTTTCCTGAATTATTTTTTTTGCCTGAAAATACCGGGTTGCCCAACCCACCAGTTCGATTTCCGGAATAAGTTCCAGATTGTCCTTCAAAGAATCAAGGAACTCTTTATTATCATCAATAATAATTGTTCTGATTTTAGATTCACTCATTTTATGTTTTTTCAAATATTGAAAGAATAAACCGACGGAATAAAAATTTCCACAATGGTTCCCTGTGTTTCTTCGTTGTTTGTGGCTTTACGGTCGTTTATCGAAAATTCAATTTTTTGTTTGTTTTTTGAATTTAATAAATAGATGGTTTGCATCAGTACCTTTAGCCCTGTACCGGTACCGGTGGTGCGGTTGACGGAACCCGAAAGACCGATGCCGTTATCTTCAATACTCAATTTAAATCCGGAAGGAGTATTTATGATATTAATTCGTAAACTTTTTAATCCACTTTTCGGCATCAATCCATGTTTGATGGCGTTTTCAACGGGTATCTGTATAATCATAGCAGGAATAAGCCGCTGAATATCTATATTATCCGGAATATTAAATTCCACACGGAATGGTTCTGGTATCCTTTCCTGTTGAAGGGAAAGGTATGCTTTTACCACTTCCAGTTCTTCGGATAATGGGATAGCTGTGCATTCCATATTTTCCAATATTTTACGCAAAAGAAAAGAAAGTTCGGAAATTTTTTCCTTTAATTTATCGGGATTATTTACTAAGCCTGAAATGCTGCTAAGTGCATTAAAAACAAAGTGAGGCGAAATGACGTTTCGGGTATTTTGCATTTTTAAAGCGGCGATATTGTTGAGTTGCTTTTGGTATAGCACATCTCTTCGTTTCCGGATAAAAGAAATAATCACGACAGAGGTTGCTAACGACATGGCCAATATCAAGGCTATGGCATAGATTATCATGCGCTGTTGCTTGTTTTCGGCATTTTTACGGTTTATAATTTCCTGGTTAAGTTTTTTTTGAACTGTTAATCTATCAATTTCTGCCTGCTTTTTTTCGGCATTCCATTTTGCTTCGGCATAGGTAATGGCTTCGGTTTTTGCTTTGTTGTATAAACTGTCATTGGTGGAAATATACCTGTCGGAATATATCAGCGATTGGGAAAAGTTTTTTAAACCGTTGTATGCTTCTTTTAAAATCATGGCTGAGCTATTTATTATCGGTAAGGCCCTGATCTCATTTGCAATTTTATATGCCTTTAACCCATTTTCCACGGCCTTGCCGTAGCAGGAGTTTCCCGCAGATGAGTTCAATAATTTGGCTTTATCCAGATATAATAATGCTAATTCATTGTATGCAATGGCTATGCCTTCGCGCTCGGCTAATTCTTTTTTAAGTTCAATTACTCGCTGCAAATATTCCTCCGAATTGCGGAAATCCTTAGCCTGACGGAAGGCAATCCCCAGATTTACATAATCGTCGGAAATGGCGGATTTATCATCAAGACTTTGATTTATTGCTAATGATTTCCGAAAATAATCGATAGCCAACTTATTCTTTTTTTCTTCAGCATAAACATGGGCAATGCTGGCATAGGCAGTGGCTTTTCCTTTTACATAATCAATTTTTTCGTTGATTGCTAATGCCTTGTTTAGATAGGATAGGGCTTTCTGATAATTTTTGTGTTGGTAGTGTAAAGTCCCCATGCTAATATAGTCTGCTGCGGTTCCTTTTAAATCGCCGGTTTGTTCCTTGATTTTTACCGATTGTATGTATTCCGAATTTGCAGTCTGAAAATCGCCCAGTCGTGAATATACTTCCCCCAGATTATGATGTGCCCGGGCGATATTGGGTTTGTCTCCTGCTTCTTTCGAGAAACGTAACGATTCCTGAAACATCCCCAAAGCTTTTCCGAAATCGCCGGTGGAATAAAAAATATCGCCCATGTTCTGGTAACAAATAGCCATGTCGCTTTTGTCGTTTTGTTTACGATAATAAGAAAGAGCATTGGTATAGTTTTTTATCGATTCTTCGTATCTTCCGGTATAATAGTAAATCGTACCAAGGTTAATATAGCTTCCTGAAATCAGCTCGTCGTTTTTTAGTTCCTTTGCATAGCGGATGGTCGTAAGAAAAGTTTGCACTGCTTTATTCTGATCGCCAAGCAAAAAACTAACAATTCCAATGTTGGTATAAATTTTTATCTGCAGTTCTTTATTTTTTGATTCTTTTGCCAGAGCCATGGCTTTTTCATAGCGATTCATGGCTTCGGGGTAATTCCCCTGATTGTAATATATTACACCTTTTATGTTGTTCCCAAGAGCTTCGAGGCTTGTGTTTTTGTATTTATGGGCAAGAATGAGCGCCAAAGAATCATATTTTATGGCATCGATATAATTGCCTTTGTTCGAATACAAATCAGCAACTTCGGCATAAGAATTACCCAATATACGAGCCGCTTGTTCATTGCTGATATCTCCGGATTGCAGGCAACGGATTGCCTTTAAATAAAAATAAATGGCCGAATCCGGATTTGCTTTTTTAATTTTTGCAGCTTGCTTGCTTAACCGTAAAGCCGTGGCTGTGTCGTAGGAAAAAGTGTCTGCTGGGGTAGTAACATGAATACTTTTTGGGAAAAACAACAAAAATCCTGCAATAATTGCTAAAATAAGGAATATAATTTCAAAAAATAATTTTTTCTTCATTTGCAGATAATTCTAAATTTTGGCTAATTGAACATAAATCTCCACTACAATATTTATTTAAATTGATTGCTCCAAAATATACAGATGTTATAATCTAATTACTTGTAAAATAAATTATTATAACAATTAAAAATAAGCCTTTCTTGTTTGATAAAGAAGTATACAAAAGTAGTGGTTTATGAGTAGTGTAAAATAAACTGTGTCGTGGAATTTTTTACTTTGAGAGGTAGCAGGAGGTTTTGATGAGGTAGCAGTGCATTTCTACGAGTTAGCAGGAGGTTTTGATGAGTTAGCAGTGCATTTCTACGAGTTAGCAGGAGGTTTTTACGAGTTAGCAGGACATTTTTACGAGTTAGCAGGAGGTTTTTACGAGTTAGCAGGGCATTTTTACGAGTTAGCAGGAGGCTTTTACGAGTTAGCAGGGCATTTTGATGAGTTAGCAGGACATTTTTACGAGGTAGCAGGAGATTTTGATGAGGTAGTTATTGGCAATGAAAAAAGAAACTCACTGCCCTTGCCTGGAGTGCTTTCCACCCATATTTTCCCTCCGTGCTTTTCGATAAACTCTTTGCACAGGATCAACCCCAGGCCGGTACCCTGTTCTCCGCTTGTTCCTACGGTCGTTTGTTTAATATCGATACGGAATAACGAAGCTAAAGCTTCGGGCGGAATTCCGGTTCCGTTATCCTTTACGGAAACAATACAGCTATCCGTATTTTTTTTGAAAAACACTTCCACCTTGCTTCCCGGATACGAGAATTTAATGGCATTGGTAAGCAAATTGCGCATCACCGTATCTATCATATTCCTGTCAATCATTACCCGGGCTTCTTCGGAAGGGTAAAATTCCACTTTAATATCTTTTCCCGACGAAAAAAGATCGATCTGGCTGACCGACCTTGCCAGAAATTTATTCAGATTGGTATCTACAGGACGAAACTCAATACGGTTGGTTTGCGAACGCGACCAATCCAACAAATTAGTCAGTATTTCAAAACCCTGATTGGCTGCTTTAAAAATATTGCCGCTCATTTCCTTTATTTCAGGTATGCTATAATTTTCGGTGTCTTCATAAAGCAATTCGGAGAAACCAATAAGCGCCTGGAAAGGATTTTTTAAATCGTGAGCGATGATAGAAAATAGTTTGTCTTTTTGATTATTAATCTCTTTGAGCTTATTTTCCGATTCCAACAGTTGAGCGTTCAGTTTCTGAAGCTGCTGCTCATCTTTTTTTTGCTGTGTAATATCGGTTATGACCAGCAGATTGCCTAACGAATGTCCTTTGTTATCAACCAATGGTGTTTTATTAATTTCGTACCAGCGAGGCTCGGGTTTATCAAAATAAATTGTGGACTGCCGTTCGGCGGTCGAAGCTATTTCGTTCAGAAAATGTTTAAAAGCCGGAATAACATGATAGGCTTTTTTACCAATAGCTAATTTGTCTATTCCAAACATCTTGGCTGTTGCAGGATTGAAATCGAGGATGTGCTGAAATTTATCGAGTACCAGTATGCCGTTGTTCATCTTTTCGATCAGCAAATGGCGGGCAACCGGAACCAGATTAAAAAGTTTTTGACGGGTAATCCCAAGGGTAACAATCAAAACGGCAAATAAAACACTAATGGGAGTGATGTCGAGCCCTTCTACCGGACTTAGTCCAAGCTGGTAAATGATGGTAAAACTAAAAGGAAAGATGAGACACAAAATATAATAAAAGACCGTGGTTTTATGAAAAGCCGGATTGGTAACGACAAAACGAAGCAGAAAAGCTACCGAGAAAAGCAACAGTAATAAAGGGTAAGAAGTGGCGATAAAAAAAACTATAGCATGGTGGTAGGTCAGGATGTTGCTGCCGGCGGCGCTCCACGAAAATCCGCTCCAGATAAGATGATGCCATTCGTTGGTAAATACGAGCAACAGCGATACTCCCGGAATAAGCCATAAGGTCCACTGCCAATTTTTTAACCATTTTGTGGCTAACTGAGTATAATCCATGATGTAGAGCAGGAAAAAAACGGGGCTCGATAAAGCGCCGATATATTCAATTTTAGAAAAAAGCGATTTGAGTGCGATGGTGGGTACGGCTGTTTCGATGGTTGCAGCCAATGCCCACTCGGCTGCCATGATAATGGTTACGATAAAAAGAACCCTGTTGCTAATATGTCTTTTATAATAAATATATATAGCCATCCCTAAGGATAGCAACGTTGTTGCCAATAATATCCAGGTATAAATGGTAAACTGCCAGGGCATATCTTTTCCTTTTTCTTTTTTTTAAACGATGGAATGGGGTTAAATGTTTTGTACAAAGTTAATATATTTACGGATACATTCTACACTATTTGTAAAACTCTCGAGATTTCTCAAAACATGATGGTTATATAAAAATGGAGTAAATTAGCTGATTTTGTTTTTAATGAACCAAAACGTTCAAAAAAGCGTTATGCAGGGTATGAAAACGAATAATTTGGAACCCTTCAATTTAAAATATTTGCTTGAATCCAAATGCCAGCAATACAACAATCCGTCGTTTATTGCAACCGATCCTGTTTCGATACCTCACCGTTTCGCACGAAAAGAAGACATTGAGATTTCGGCTTTTCTCACAGCGACTATTGCCTGGGGAAACCGTAAAAGCATACTTGCCAATGCCAACAGACTGATGCAGATGATGGACAATGCGCCTTACGATTTTATCATAAATTCTTCGTTGCGGGATACGGCTTCCTTGATTGTTAATTTCGTTCACCGAACTTTTAATGGTGATGACTGCCTGTATTTTATCGAAGCTTTACGGAACATTTATCAGCATCATGGCGGCCTGGAAGTTGCTTTTTCCGAAGGATTAACGCCTGCCGATGCAAATGTTAAGAATGCCATTTTTCACTTTCGTGAACTGTTTTTTGAATTACCACATTTTCACCGGACGGAAAAGCATGTTCCCAACCCGGTGGCGGGTTCGGCAGGCAAGCGCATAAACATGGTTTTGCGCTGGATGGTGCGTGATGACAATCATGGCGTTGATTTTGGATTATGGAAACAAATAAAACCTTCGCAACTTTGTTGTCCGCTGGATGTGCATTCGGGAAGGATCGCCCGCAGTCTGGGTTTGCTCACCCGCAAAGCCAACGACTGGCAAGCGGTGGAAGAGCTAACCGCTAATCTTAAAAAATACGACGCCAACGATCCGGTAAGGTACGATTTTGCACTTTTCGGAATTGGAGTTTTTGAAAACAGGAGATAGGATTACCTGAAATCCGTCATTATGATGACGGAATTAACGTTAATTCCGTCAATTCAATTTAAGATGGAAATAAAAAACAAAGGGAACCTTTCGGCTCCCTTTGATGCAAGTAGTTTAAGAAGTGTTTAAAAATTAAAAAATTGGTTATTTACGTGATTCAATAAGAATTTCAAGCATTTTGATGGCACAATCCGA
>Ga0160425_1002270_pt1 | contig 15923 bp, 12 predicted proteins | sample BioMet8_FD_108193 | JGI IMG/M metagenome (GOLD analysis project Ga0160425, IMG submission 108193) | Microbial communities from bioreactor (seeded with sewage sludge) at Lawrence Berkeley National Lab, California, USA - Biofuel... | ecosystem: Engineered > Bioreactor > Anaerobic > Unclassified ...
AGATAGGGTAGAGCCGGAGCAGACACAGAAGAACAGCTATGAATCGTCGGACGACTATTTTAACGCCAACAAGCCGGCGGAGCAGGACTTTGTGATTACACAGGATGGACCCGGACCCATTGTTGGAAATAGGGGAACCAAGGTTTGGGCGGCAAAGGAGAAGTTGATGTTTGCCAATGGCGATAGCGTGCACTACCCTTACACGGTAAAGCTGGTGGAGCTATACACCCCCAAGGATATGATATACTACCAGATGCCGTCCACCTCCGGATTAACTCTGCTGACCACTGCCGGCGAGGTTCGGGTTAGGGCATTTAAGGATAATCAGGAGCTGGTGCTACGCCCAACCATGACCTGGACAGTGGAAATACCCAATGCTGCACCCATGGCCAACATGCTTACCTACTATGGTGCGGAGAGCGGTACAACCGTAAATTGGGTAGATACCCCTGCAGGTAGCTTTACAGTTACCTCCTATGGCTATACTGGCGATATTGCACAGCTGGGCTGGGTAAACTGTGGAAAAGCCACCTCGGCACCCGCAGCAGCAACCTACACCATTGGCTCCACTACCGACAACTTGGATAACGTTGTCAAGTTTTTATACTTCCCCAACCTTAAGAGCCTAAAGCAGGTAACCTCGCAAACGGCCAGTAACTTGCCGGTAGGGGAGAGCGTGAAAATTATATTGATTGGTATTAGCTCGGGAATCCCTTACACCTACTATTCAAACATTACAGTAGCACACGATTCAACCTTCGATGTAAGCCTTACATCCTCGTCCGATGCAGCGCTCACCAGCTTGCTCGATGGGCTGGGAGGGCTGTAGGTTGCTACAACGCTTTAACATTTGAGAGTATAAAATATCATTGATTAGATTTTTATACCCCCACCAACCGCCCCCTACAAGGGTGAGATCCTCTATGTGCCGTATGGTTATTGTAACAAGTTGTAGTAGTGTTAGCACGTTTCTTCCCCTGTTAGGGGAAGGCTAGGATGGGGTCATGCTTTATAAAAAAAAATTGCGTAAAGTGTTGTGTTCCTTCGGCAATTGTTGACCAACGATTTCCTTACCAATCAAGAACTGGCACTTTACGCATAGGCAAGTTACAAAATAATGCCGAAGTTTTATTTTAAGAATATTGTACATAGTTCACTAACCATGTTTTGTGGCTCTGCTTTTTTCCAACTGTTCAAAAAATAGATCCCATGCCTCGATGAAACAAACATAAGTTACTACTGTATTTATCTCAATATTATTGGATATGTACATTGTACCCATGCATAAATACCATATTCCTTTTATGAGTTTGGAATATCCCATTTGCCAAAAAAATTCTAACCACCGGTATGGAAAATAAACCGCAAATGAGAAGGGAATTAGGGTCAGCCCCAACTCTGTTAACGATTGACCAAGAGTAGCCATATTGCTATACTGTTTCTATTTTCCATTTCTTACTCAATTCGCTTAAGTGCTCTTCTATATTCTCTTTAAGAAATGCAATGCAAAGCATATGAGTAGGGCGACTCATACCTACATATGCCAATTTCAACGCTCGTTCCATCTCTATTCCCCCATTTGTTTTGTAGTTCAATCCTTTTAATTGCTCAATGAAGGTGGTGGATTCATATTTGCTCTTAAAATAGGTTTCCAAGTATAGGGTTGCCGAATGTGTTTCTCCTTTTTCTTTGTGAATTGTATTAACTTTTATTGGGAATGATATTTCTTCGCTGTCTGATTGATGTTTATAGTTGTAACAATTGCCTTCAGGTGGGGTCATGCTTTGTCCGGCACTAAATACCTCAGTAGGGATACTAAAAAATAGACTATTCTCTAATGTTTTATTCCAAACTTTAAGTAAGTCAGATACTAAGTATTCTTCTATTTCCTCTGCTAATTCTAGATTGCTTACTGTTTCCGATAGAGTAATTACTTTAGACCATTTAATAATATTTTGCTTTAAACTATAATATATATTCTCATCTTCTTTTTTTAAGTAATCAAATAATGAAGACTTGGTGAATCTACGTTCATAGAATTCTTTATCTCCACCTGTCATCTTTTTGAAGACTTTTTTTTTAATTTTCTGTTTTTCAAGAAATTCTAGTATTGCGTCAATAATTTTGTTTGAATAGTAGTTGATGCTTTGGTCTTTTGTTTTGCTCTCTTTTTTGAGGTAATTAATTAAATAATCAAAATGCTCTTTAGCCTGTTTTGTATGGCCTTCAAAGTTTGGGAAATAATTGCTAATTGTTCGTTCTTCATCCTCTCGCTTTTTCCCAATCCGACCAAGTGCAACAAACTTTGGTTTCTCGAGATTATGGAGGTTGTGTTTAATAATTAATTCACCAAATTTCTCAAAGACCTTTGATGCATCTGCTTTATTACTATAGACGATAATATATGGAGGAATCGCATTAGAAATACCATTGCCTTTTACCGGGAATTTTGCATCCCGAATTACTTGTAACGGGTTTATAATGTCTGCTATATTTTTGCCAAAACGTTTGCTCTCCGTTATGAATAAAGCATTTTGTAAATCATATTTCCATCCTGCTTCGTTCGTGAAACTATCGTAAATAGCCTGATTGGGATCACCAAAATGTTGAATTACAACGTTGGGTGAACTTTTGAATAAACCCTCAATTATTTCGCTTTGATGATCGGCAGTATCCTGTGTCTCATCAATGAAAACATGACTAAATCGTTCTGAGAAGATTTTCTTCAACAATGAAAATTCGTTCAGATAGCGACTTGCGATATCATAGGCATCAGAATATGATAATACTCCTTTTTTAAAAATGCTTTCTTTTAATGACTTGTATGATTTTCCACTATCGGTACCAAAACCGCAAAGATTATTTTTATTATCTAATATGTTCTCGTCTTTATAGTTTAATCTCAAATGAATTAGTCTGTTTGAAATTTCGTCCTCTATATTAACAAGTGCATTATTTCTAATACATAATAAAAAACGTATAAGGTCTAAATTCGTAATTATTGTGGCTAACTTTTCTTCTTCCGAATTCAATAAACTCAATGAATATGTTTTTTTTGAAAGGTTGACTATCTTTTCCTTCTTAAGCCTGTTTAGTAAGTCTATGGCAAATTTCTTATCTTGAAGGAAGTGTTCTCTTATACTTTTTTGTGTAACTACTGCATTGGAGCTAAATATACTGTTTTTTAAATTGTAGTATAGTTTTGTGCATGATCTGTTTTTCTGATATGCAAAACTGTTCTCCACCATTTTGTTTGATAGTTCATTCTCGATTCTATCCGGTCTCTTTTCGTAATACTTTATTGCTGCGGGGATTGCCAAGTATTTATCTACAAATGATTGGATAGTTCCAAAAAAGTTTGGATAGCTAAATAGGATAGAAGATTTAGGTCCAAGTTTTTCCTTAATCAAATCTATTGCGACATTGGTATGTGTGAGGACACAAATACCCCTTCCGTCTTCAAATGGCATTCGGTTGGCAAGGATTAGTAGCTTAGCAAGCAGTGTCGTTGTCTTTCCACTTCCTGGGCTAGCAATAATATCTTTACTTCCTAACTCTTTAATAACAGCCACTCGTTCACCTGTCTTTCCCTCAATATCATCATAGAAACCATTTGGATCACCAAGCAGTTCCATTGCAGCATTTTCTATTTCGGCAATCTCAATTGGTCTCATACTAAAATGGTTTACCCGTTGCATGTGCAATGGCATCTCTAATGTATTTAAATTCTTTTGCTTTTTCCAAAATAGGTTTTACGTCTGCTATATGCTTTTTTAATAAACTAGCAAATCTTTGAGCAGTAACCGCTTTGGAAACTCTTTCACCATCTAGGTATTTTGTATATATATCACATGCTAACCATTCTGGAGTCTTGCCATCTATTTTCTTTTTTGCCGCAGCACTCTTTTTTTTCTCATCTTCGTCAGATATCCCATCATATGTCTCTTTGTTTTTAATGTATTGAGCCTCCAAAATTGCTGTTATTAAAAGTTCTCTTGTAAACTCTGTTGAGTTCATAATGTCGAATTCAAGAGTCCAGAGTGGAGAAGTGAAGACTTTAACCGTTGAGCCCTTTGTCTCAATAGATTTCTTCTTTGCTCTTTCTACCTCAGCCTCCGGTATGTATGTTTCTTCTTTTTTTTCTGTTTCTGCATCATCATCAGTGATCAGGTCTTCATTAGATTTTTTTTTCCTTGGTTTTGTTTGAATTTCCTTGCCATTAATTTTTTGTGCAATATCGAGATCGGTAATGCATGCAACTGGTATATTTAAACGCTTATTATCTTTTCGTTGAAATATTTTTGCGTAGTGCATGAATGCAGTATTACCAATATTTACGACAGAAACTCCGTAGTTCTGTAATGGTCTATCCAGTATTTCGGCAATAGTTGGTATTAAAAGGTTTTCAGCATCTCCTTCAACCATTATTACACCGCGCGCAAAGAATAAATTGGCTTTTGTAGCATCCAGAAATCTCTCTAGAAATTCATAGTTTTTTTCGTTGAGTTCTGTTTTGCCTTTATGCATTGGAAAGGCCTCGTTATCCTTGCACAGAATCAGGTTATCTAACTTAACTTTTGATGCCAGTGTAGTGCTATGCGTTGTAAGAATTATCTGCCCATTAAACATCAGGTTGTTTTGAAGTTCCTCTATTATTTTAAGCTGTGCTTGGGGATGTAGATGGGCTTCAATTTCTTCAATTAATGTAAGCAATAAGCCGCGTCCCTTAGTTTGACTTAGCAAAAGAAATTCTGCCGCCATATATAATTTATTTAGCGAGCCTAACCCTGCCTTATTTGAGTCATTTACAAGTTTTAATGATTTAAGTATTTCGCTAAGTTCACTATCAGTAATCGTTATTGCGGGTTCTTTTGATTCACCATCGAAGGAGAATACTTTAAGCAATTTGTTTATTCCTTGTGTAATTGCTGCTCCTTTTGTTGCTTCCTGCTCTTTATTTCCATTTATATTAAAATAGCTTCTTACAATTTCATTCGCCTCTTCTGCCTTTACTTCCAAATGGTGCTTTTTCTTTTTACCATCACCATCTTTTTCATCTTTGAAAACTTCGTGTGCTTCTAATATACGAGCTAATCTTGATTTGTAACCTGGAGTAAGTTCTGCTAAGGCATCTCTCAATGGCTTTAAATAGGTAATCTGTAAGTTTTCTTTTGCTTCTCCATCAAGGAAAACTCCTTCGTCATCATGGCCAGCTCTAATATTTGTTATTACTGAATTATCTTTACAATATGCTGTTAGCCATATCCTAAGTTCGTATTCTCCTTTATCATTTATTGCAATCCATTCTAAGAAACTGCCTGCTTCTGCGTCAGAGAAATCATTAAACAGACATTCTATACGCAATTCAGCTGCACGTTGGTCCTTTGGTGATTCTTGATAAAAGTCTTTTTGTTCAAGTCTGAAATAATCAAGACTTCGTGTTCCAAGAATATATTTAATGCTATCGATAATTGCTGTTTTGCCCGAATCATTTTCACCAACAAGAACATTTAATCCTTTCTTAAATTCAACAGTAAGATGAGGTTGATCTAGGTATATTTTGTTTGAATGTGCTGGATTACCATATTTTCTAAAGTTCCAGAGTTTGAGTTCGGCTAGTTGCATAATCATTGATGATTAGTTACTTCGTTTAAATTTACTACGTTTTCTTTTGTGTTTCCTAATTTTGAAGTTATTTTATTTTTGATTAGTATTAATTTAAGCACTCTTTCCTGTAAGATTTCCCTCTCCGAGCACCAATTTCCCTCTCCAAGAGGCAATTTCCCTCTCGGAGCGGGAAAAAGGTCGCTCCGAGAACCAAAGAGGTCGCTCGGAGCGGGAAAAAGGTCGCTCCGAGAACCAAAGAGGTCGCTCGGAGCGGGAAAAAGGTCGCTCCGAGAACCAAAGAGGTCGCTCGGAGCGGGATAAAGGTCGCTCGGAGAACCAAAGAGGTCGCTCGGAGCGGGAAAGAGGTCGCTCTGAGAACCAAAGAGGTCGCTCGGAGCGGGAAAAAGGTCGCTCTGAGAACCAAAAAGGTTTCTCAAAGAGGCAGTTGGGGTGCAAAAGGAGAGAGTGGTTGGGGAGTGTAGCGGTTGTGCTAAAAGAGTTGCTCCACTTATTTTGAAGGATGAGCGAGGCCCCTGCTTGCTATTGTAAAAAAAGCAGGAAAGCGGCATCCGCTGAAGCGGTTAGTAGGCGGTGCTGATTGCACTACCTACTGTAGCTATGCTTCTGTGGAAAATTGCCTCTTTCCTGCGACCAAACAATCAGGCTAAGCATCAACAAAATTCAGCGTTGGAGTCCTAGCCCTACCACGTTAGAGGTATTGGGGCTGCCCTAACTTTGGGCGGGTGTAGCAGTTTTGCTCCTGCCCGGGAACCGGGCTTGTAGGTCGTCGTATACGGTTTTCATACCGCCAACATCGGCCTTGGCTGCACCTTTCACCGCACCGTAAAAAATAAGGGCGGCAGAGTAGGCTTCGCTACCGGTGAGCATGGTGGTGTCATCTATTTTTTCCAGCAGCTGTTTGAGCGGCCGCAGAATTTTCGACATGGAAGTTGCTGCAATTACATCCTTTTCAAATTCAGATATATTCAAAAAGGGTGGTACTATTCCCGAATTTTGCTTGGCGTATTCCAGCGATTTGGTCACAAAGGCCAGCGTTTTGTCGCCCATTTTTGGGAGGTCGTGGCGGTCGTCCGCCGATAGGTTGATGAGCATGGGTAGGTCATTCTCTATTTGCGCAATGGCATCGAGAATGCTCTGCTCCACCTCGGGGGTGATGCTGAAGGAGACTCTGTTTTCCATAGCTTATTAAATTTTTGTTTGTAATTAATTGTATTTAAAATGCCTAACGTGGCTTATTGTTTAAGGTATGTAGGTGCCAAACGGTATCCCTTTTTCCACTATACCGCACCTTCTGCTGCAGTCCTATTCCTAGCTTTTGTAAGTTAGTCAATCGCTAAAAACAAAGTAAATAGCCCTTTGGGGCTATATATCATAAAATGGTTACAAAAAAGAGGTTAAGAAGGATGTTGTTTAAGCCTTTATAGGTTAGCCTTTGCAATAAACTTTAGAATGGCTTCCGAGCGGTTTCTTGCCGTCAACTTGGGATAAATTTTTTTGATATGGTTTTTTACCGTTTGTAGACTAATGTCCAACTTATCGGCAATCTCCTTGTTGAGATTTCCTTCGGCAATTAAGGTCATTATTTCATATTCTCTTTGAGTGAGGGCAAAGTCATGCTTCCAATTTTTACACTGTGGTTGAGTAATAAATTTCATGAGTTTGTTGGTTACCTCGGGAGCAATGGTAAGCTCCTGCTCAAATACCGCATTGAAATCGTTTGTTAAATTTTTGTTCTGGTTATTTTCAAGAAGAATCCAATCGGCAGCAACCATTGCGCAGCTGGGAGTAACGGGGCTTTCCATATTTTTGGAGAGGTAAAGGCAAACCTTCGCTTGCTCATTGCGCAAAAGGCGGAGCAAGGCTTTGCCCTCTTCGTTGTCGAGTTTGATATTGAATACCACCATCACTTTTTCGCTTTCGGCTAAATTGCTAATAATTTCCTCGCTAAGCTTTGTAGTAGTAATTTCGTGTAAGCGATTATAACTTTCTACCAGATGGAGATGGTTGTCATTCTTATCAACCCGATTTTCAATAATGGCGAACTTTATCATGGTAGTTGGCTGGATTTATAACCACAATACCTTAAAGGTAGATAAAATATTTGTGAGGCAATAAATCTTTTGTAAGATTGAGTTTAAGCTGCTTAATTGCCTATATCCTATACCTGTTATGAATGGTTATCTGGTATCGTCACATACGCAAAGCCAGTAAAATATCCTTTCAAATAGGATGTAATTTATGGAAGGTAATAGTGAAACTGTGTTTTCTTATTTCGAATTTGGGTTAATTATTTTATTTGGCTCCGCTGCAAAAGCAAAAGCCAAACCCGCGAAGATTTGGCTTTTGATATTTTTTGTGCGTTCAACCTTGCTTAGGCAACCACCTTGAGTGCTTCCCGTATTTTGGTTTCTAGCTCGTTGTTCAGCTCAGGATTGTCCTGAAGCAGATTTTTAACGGAATCGCGACCTTGTCCTAGGCGAGTTTCACCATAGCTAAACCAAGAACCGCTCTTCTTAATAATATTGAGCTCTACACCGAGGTCGATAATCTCACCAATTTTGGAGATGCCCTCGCCATACATAATGTCGAACTCTGCTTTTTTAAATGGCGGTGCCATCTTATTCTTGATAATTTTAACCCTTACGCGGTTACCCGTGCTTTCCTCGCCGTCCTTGATTTGGCCAATACGGCGAATATCCACGCGAACGGATGCATAAAACTTAAGAGCATTACCACCGGTGGTGGTTTCGGGGTTACCAAACATTACACCAATCTTTTCACGCAGCTGGTTGATAAAGATGCAGCAGGTGTTGGTCTTGTTGATGTTGGCGGTAAGCTTACGCAGCGCTTGCGACATTAACCGAGCTTGAAGGCCCATTTTGGAGTCACCCATCTCGCCTTCAATTTCAGCCTTTGGCGTAAGAGCTGCCACGGAGTCGATAACAATTATGTCAATTGCACCTGAGCGGATAAGGTGGTCGGTAATTTCCAGCGCCTGCTCTCCATTGTCGGGTTGAGAAATGAAAAGGTTGTCGAGGTTTACGCCCAACTTTTCGGCGTAGGTGCGGTCGAAGGCGTGCTCGGCATCGATGATAGCCGCAATACCTCCTGCCTTTTGTGCCTCCGCTATGGCATGGATGGCCAGCGTTGTTTTACCCGACGATTCGGGGCCGTATATCTCTACAATACGTCCGCGAGGATAGCCACCAATTCCTAGCGCTATGTCGAGCGCAATGGAGCCCGCCGAAATGGTTGGCACATCGGCAAATGGCTTGTCGCCCATTCGCATAATGGTGCCTTTCCCAAAATCTTTTTCAATTTTATCGAGGGTGGCCTGTAGCGCTTTCATCTTTTCGGCATTCACGCCGTTATCCTTTTTTGCCTTTTCTACCTTTTCTACTTTTTCTGTCTTTTCCGGTTCCATCTATCTTCTATGTTATAAGTTTCAGCTTTTGGAATGGGCATCGATTTCGAAATCGTTATGCCATCTCTGCTAATATTTGGCTAACGTGGTCGGTGGTTTTTACCTTATCGAATACTTTTTCAATACGTCCATCAGATCCAATTACAAAGGTAGTTCTTAATATTCCTTCGTAGGATTTTCCATACATCTTTTTTTCGCCCCATGCGCCATATACTTTTATAATATCGCGGTTGGTGTCGGAAATTAGGCGGAAGGGCAGGTTATGCTTACCTATAAAATTTTGATGGCTTTTTTCGCTATCGGCGCTCACACCCACTACATCGAAGCCTAGCTTGGTGAGTGCTTCGTATCCGTCGCGCAGGTTGCAAGCCTCGGCGGTGCAGCCGGAGGTATTATCTTTTGGGTAAAAGTAAAGGATTAACTTTTTGCCCTTGTAATCCGATAGCGATATGGTATTTCCATCTTGGTCTTTTCCCGAAAATATGGGCGCTTTATCGCCTGGTTTCAACATACTCATAGTGTTACTTTTTTTGTTGAACAAGTTAAATTTACTACATTTTTGTTATTTAGCAAAACCAGCCGGGGTTATGGTCGAAATAGAGCTGGCTTTTACCAACGTTCTAACTCTTCAAACAATACAATGGAGCAATGGTTGAGTCCCCAATTTCCAGTCCTTATTCAGTCACTCATCACTCTTTATGTCACCCATCACAATATTGGAAACAACGGTGGTGGTTTGGAATGAATAGCTAGGGTATTCAAATATCGGCTGTACTGGTTCTGTTTCGCCTATGGAGTAGCCCCAAACGCCCGAGTAATCTGCTTCCTTTTCACCCATTTCCTTCAGCTGATGCAGGTAGTCGCTAATGGTTTTTGACTCCACAATAATCACCTTTTTCTGTTTATCAACTACGGGGCTATGTCGACGATAGGGGTCGTAGGTAAATTCCAAAATTCGTCGGCCAGTAATGGTTATGCCAATGGTTCTAAAGGTTAGACTTTTGCCAACGCCAGGCAGGTTCATTACATTTCGGTCGGTGGCCAAAAAGGGGAGATTGGCTTTCTGTTGGAGTAGCTTAATATTTTCTTTTATTTTTTCAGGATTTTGGGTGAAATCTTTGATGTTGGAGTGGTATTCTAAAGGAATATAACCAACGCTTTTTTCTTCAACTTGCTCCTGCACGGCTCGGGCATTGGTAGCATAGTTGAAGGTGTTTTCGCGGAATCCCTTTACAGAGAAAGTGTAGTAGGTTAGAACGCCTAGCTCGTTCAAAGTTTGCCGGAGTTTTGCGGTGTGTCCTCTTCGCGATGCAGCAGCGGTAAATACCAGCTGGTTGGTAATTGTCCATCCGGCACCAATAAGACGGTCTATTGCCATCTTGGATTCCGGTGTAATTTCCAACGGTGACTCAAAATGGGTTTGAATGATAAACTGCTTGATGCCAATCTTGCAGGCTTTTTTCCTGAAGTTGGCTAAGAGTGTTGCAAGGCTAGTGGTAACTCTTTGAGGTAAATAGGCTGGCAGGCGAGTTCCTAGCCGAATGCGAATAATTTCGGCATATTTTTCGCCATTGGCTCTTTTTTTGTTGGCCTCCCTTTTACGCCATGCCATTTGATACACAGCCTCAAGAATCCTTTCTAATGAGGCATTACGGCTCATTAGTGCATCGCCACCAGTAATGAGAATGTCGCGCAGCTGGGTGTCATATTCGTAGTAGGAGAGGTGTCGTGTAAGCTTATCTTCCCACTTCTCTTTAGGGGTAAGCTTTTCTAGGTTGAAGTTTAGGTTTCCTCGCTGAAAATCGTACATCCGTTGGCACGAGGAGCAAAGTCCACCGCAAGCTCTTCCCATAGTTTCGGGGATAAAAATGGCAACTTCGGGATATCGCCTATGGATGCTGTGTGTGGAAGGGAGAAGCCATCCGGCAGCATTGGGTTTTCCAAGTTCCACCATATCTTCCTTTTCCCAAGCTTCAATTTGTCCAAATTCATCGATAAGCTGCTTGCTGTATATTACATAGTGGCGAATGGCAAGGTCGCTATGTATTTGGTTTGTCTCTGTATTGAGTAGCGATAAGTAGTAGGGGTTTACAAAGAAAGGGATACCTTTTGCCACTGCTTTTTCTAACAGCTGCATCGTATCTCTATCGAGTGAATTGTCCAATAGCTCGTTCAATTGTTGTGGGGAGCGAACGGCAAATCGTAGGTGGAAAAGGTGTTCATGCCACCATTCATTCATTAGTACAACTTTTTCATGGTGGTTGTAGTTGGGCGGAAAGTTGTATTTTGTATCGGAAAGTTCATTGCGATTTATTTTTTGAATAAGCTGCTCAATAATACGCGCTTTGTTTTTATTCCTGATTAAGATGAGTTCCTCGTCCAGTCCAGTTTTCCAACGCTTCATCCATTGAAGAACGTTCTCTTTGGTTGGCTTTGTTGCAGGAAGTTGCTGGGTGAGTTGCCGAAAAAGAAAAATAAGATCTTGATAAAATGGAGGTTTTGCTTCGCTTTTATTCTGCTTTATTGCCCACCAAAGGATTTTGAAGGGGTCCGAAATGTTGATTGTATCTTTCCGGTAAGGGTTGTCTATTTCCCTCCCAGCATGGTTGATGTAGTCCAGAATTCGAATGGCCGCAAAATCTTCCCACCTAAGTTGTTCAAAGGCTTCTTTTCCGTTTTTTTCGTTTGTGTAGTATCGAAATGCAGTGGGATTTTCTGCTAGAATCTCCATTGCCCAATTTTGCAGCATTGCTTTGGCTTCGCCATCGTTGTAAGCAGTGGCATAGATCTCCTTTATGCGAGGATTCTCTTCGAGTAACTGCTGTAGAAGACGGTGAGCACATTCGTCAATAGCAACTTTTTTTGGATGATACAACGGCATCAGATACTGTATTTATATTAGTATGAACTATGCATATTTAATAGTCGATTCGTCCACTAAAATGTTGGCGTTTCGGTTGTAGGTGTTGCTTTTTATGCATTAATACAAACTGCACTATTGGGACTTGCTGTCCTACAGTTGTATGAATCATTGGGTGTGACCGGTGCAGGTTGCATCAAGATTATTGTCAATACACCCAAATATTTCAAAGGTAGTAAAAAATGCATATTTTTGCAATCCTTTACGTTTTGAGGGGCGGTTATTGTCAACGCATAAGTAGTGGATTGAAAAGCCAATAAAACGTTGAATTTTAGTTGCCTTGTTGAGTTTTTTTACCAGCAACTTTTTTATTGTTCAATATCACCGCTATATTGAACGTTTTGGATTAATCTTTTTGTAAATTGCTGTCACATTTGCCGCAACATTATATGCTAGTATTATTAAAAAAAGGAGTAATCATAGTTGGTGTTATTTTATGCTGTAATCTGGCAATGAGTCAGCCATTAGCACAGACCCGTGGCTCCAATCGTGTTACAAAAGATTCCTTGTTTGTTGAGCATTCCTTACGAACTATTGATTCGCTCCAGCAAAATGGACTTCAGCAGGAATCGTTGATGTTGGCAGATTCTGTGTTGGTTATTGCAAAAGAATTAAATAGCCAGAAACAGGTTGCAGCAATTTTATTCCATATGGCTGTAGCCTATTCCAATATTGGCGATTTTAATTCTGCGCTAAAACAGGGTTTTGAATCTTTGCAGATTAGAGAACGCATGGGCGATTCTTTGGGTATCTCAAAATCGTTAAATAGCATTGGTCGTATATACTACAATAAGGCTAACTACTCAAAGGCATACGATCATTTGTTGCGTAGCTATAAAATAGCTTATAGCCTTAAGGATACCCTTTCTATGTTGGCCTCAATATACAATCTTGGATTGGTACTTAACCAAAGGGGGGAAGGTAAACAGGCCTTGGATTTTTACCATACGGCCTCGGTATATGCACATGCCATTAATAATCAACTTTATCTTGCCTATATAAGTAATAGCCTTGGTAATTATTTTTCGGGAAAAGGAATGTATGAAAATGCGTTTTCCCACTATTCTTACTCTCTAAAATATTTCTTATCCGTTGGTGATGAGCATGGAGCGTCCATGCTCTACAATAACCTCGGCTTACTCTTTGGTAACCTAAAAGAGTTTGGGAAAGCCCTTGTAAACTTGCAAATGGCGTTGCAAATAAAGCAACGATTAAAGGACAAGAGCAGCGTTGCTTCTATTTATCAAAGTATGGCTCAGCTCTATTTTGAGAAGGGCGATTACGCACGAGCAATTGTGTGGGGCAAGAAATCAGTAAGGTTGAGCGATAGCCTTGGGGCCTTGAGGCAAGAAGAGCGTGCATCCACAACCCTTGCAAAAGCATTTGAGAAGATAGGTGATCTTAAGCAAGCTATTGCCTTTTATAAGAAATCCAACACCTTACACGATAGTATATTTAGCCAGGAGAGCAATCAACAAATGGCTGAATCAGAAATGATTTGGAAGATGGAGATGCAGCAGTATGCGGCAAAGACGAGACAAGAAAAAGAGAATGCGGTGAGCAAGGAGCATAGTCAAAATCTGATTTTTGTTCGAAACTTATTGGTCCTGTTCATATTTGTTCTGCTGTTTTCCATTACTATCATTATTTTCTTTTATCGGAAAAAAATGAAAGCCTCTCGTTTGCTTCAGTATCAGTATAAAGAAATTGAGAAACAGAGTGAGGAGATCGCTACACAGCGCGATGAAATTGAAAATCAACGGAATTCTTTAGCCAACCTTGCTTGGGAATTGCAGCAAAAACACGAGGAAACGACAAGCCATCGTGATGAACTTCAAATTCAACGAGACGTTCTCACGCAACAAAAAAAGGAGATTACAGATTCGATACAGTATGCTAAAAGAATACAATCTGCAGCATTACCATCAATGGAGGCTGTGACTCAACTCTTCCCCAACTCCTTCGTTTTTAATCAACCAAAGAGTATTGTAGGTGGTGATTTTTACTGGGTTGCTCGTGTAGGTAAATACCGTGTGCTTGCTGTAGCCGACTGCACGGGCCATGGTGTTCCAGGTGGTTTTATGAGTATGCTTGGCATTGCGTTGCTGAATGAGATTATTAAAAGAGAGGAGATTAAAACTGCCAGTGAGATTTTAGATGAATTGCGCGATTACCTGATTTCTTCACTTCAACCATCGAGAGATATGACAGATCCCTCTGATGGGATGGATATGGTATTGGCTGTTTTTGATGACGATATGAGAACAATGCAGTATGCTGCGGCAAATCAGGCATTCTATCTTGTTCGAAAGGATGAAACCGGAATTCCACGGTTAAAAGATTTCTGGCCTGATAGGATGCCAATTGGTAACTATCAAATCATGAAGCCATTTACGAACAACGTGGTGGAACTGTTGGAGGGTGATGTGCTCTATTTCTTCTCCGATGGATTCCCTGATCAGTTTGGGGGAATGGAGGGTAAAAAGTTATGCCCCACACGGTTCAAACAGATGCTATTCTCGTTTTACGATCGTCCCATCGCCAGCCAAGGTGAATTGTTAAGGAATTCTTTGGAGCGTTGGAAGGGCAATCAAATTCAGGTAGATGACGTGTTGGTCTTTGGCATTAAAATCTAACTTTGCAATCGATTTTGTAATACCAAAAAGTTTTTAATATCATATTAGTTCTTCTTTTTCAATGGTAGAGGTTACAAATCTTGATAAGTTAATAGTAGTAGGCGACAGAGTGCTTGTAAAACCAAAAACTCCGCAAGATCGCACTAAGAGTGGCCTCTTTTTGCCTCCTGGAGTGGAGGAAAAACAGAAGGTTCAGAGTGGATATGTTGTTAAGGTTGGACCCGGTTATCCCATTCCTTCTCTAAATGAAGCGCAGGAATCTTGGAAGAAGCAGGAAAATGGATCATACTTCCCACTTCAGGCAAAGGAGGGGGATTTAGCCGTTTTTATTCAGGAAAACACCTACGAGGTAGAGTTTCAGCGTGAAAAGTATCTGATTGTACCTCAAAATGCTATCTTATTGCTTTTGAGAGATGAAGGACTTTTTGAATAGAACCTTTTTAGATTATCCTCGCTTCCTTTAAAAGTCAATAATTTATTTGTTCTGCATGGTAGCCACCAAGCGATACTAATTCTTTGACCCTCTTCGGATCAAGCGATTCATCTGCGATAACTTCCAATGTTTTTTCTGGATGGATAAGATCCACTTTCCAGCTCTTAATTAACCCTTCCTGATCTAAAAATGGAGCGACCGCTGCAACGCAGCCGTTGCACTTTATGGTTGTTTTAAATCGTATGGTTTTCATGTCTTTTATTTGTTAAACATACTACAATGCTGGTGGTTCAACATATTTAATTCTTTTGCCAATTTCTAACCATTGGGGAAATGAAAAAAATGGTAATTATTTAGAATTCGTTGTTGATCAGTATTCTTATACAGCACACGATTACCGTTATACTCATAAATGTATTCTTTAGTCAACGTTAAGCTCTTTTTCATCAATCAAATGAATCAAATTAGTCAGTTTCTATGTTTACTATAATGAACAAGGTTGAAAGATATTTAAAGCCCTTGGTTCTTTTCAAAAGTTAGACTTCATAGATTTATTTTTCATAGGTTAAGTTTTAGGTTTTATTGAATTTTAGGTTTTGGTTAGTAAAAGGGGGGCGCTGTGAAGCGGCCCCCTTTTTTTGTTTTTATGATATGCTATTACAAAGATATAGCTCTGATTAACTGTGGTTAAAACGTGTTAACTATTTGAAGCGCTATTTTTGTAGTGTTAAGGTAAAAGAAAATTTTCACAATTTTTTCTTTTCATAGGTTAAGTTTAGGTTGTTTTGAGTTTAAAAGGGGCCGCTGTGAAGCGCTCCCTTTTTTGTTTAATAGGGTTCAAAAACCATATAGCTAAGGTTAGCTGAGGTTAAAACGAGTTAG
>Ga0160425_1002273_pt1 | contig 15903 bp, 16 predicted proteins | sample BioMet8_FD_108193 | JGI IMG/M metagenome (GOLD analysis project Ga0160425, IMG submission 108193) | Microbial communities from bioreactor (seeded with sewage sludge) at Lawrence Berkeley National Lab, California, USA - Biofuel... | ecosystem: Engineered > Bioreactor > Anaerobic > Unclassified ...
CACGGGCTCGTTGCGGAAATAGATGGGCTGGCTGGTCTGGATGTCCGCCAGGCGGTGGTGGTCGATGATGCCCACGATCTCGGCCTGGCTCAGACCCGGAACGGACTGGGCGGCCTCGTTGTGATCCACCAGCACCACGCGCTTGCGCCGGGGGCGCAGCAGGTGGAACCGGGAGAGCGTCCCCACCACTTTATCATGCTCGTCCAGAATGGGATAGCAGCGATAGCGGCTTTTCAGCACCACTTCCCGCACGTCGTCGATGTAGTCCTCCAGATGGAAGGAAACCAGCTTCTGGTTGTGGCAGACGCGAGAGATGGGAATGGCCTGATAGATCAGCCGCGCGGTACGGCAGGCGTCGAAAGGCGTGGAGATGAGATAGGTGTCGCCGCACTTTTCCAGCCACTCGGGCTGTGCTTCGGTCTGACAGAGAATGATGCAGCGCACGCCGGCGTCAAGGGCCTGCTGTATGATATCGGGCTGGTTGCCGCAGATGAAGATGGTGTCGGCGCCGGTGGTCAGAAGACAGTCATAGCTCTGCGGCAGGGCGATGACGACGGTGCCGGAAATGCTGTCCATGCGGTTGTTGTCCTCGTTGAGGATCTTGCCCTCCAGAACGCCCAGCAGGTTGAACAGCGGGATGCCGTCCACGCGGGTGTCATAGACGGTCTGCATATCGTAGGAGGCGATGTCGCCGGAGGAGAGCATACCGTACAGGCTGCCGTCTTCATTCACCACCGGAACGGAGGTGATCTTCCCGTCGCTGAGGGCGTGCCAGGCGCAGTCCATGGTGACGGCGGGGTTCAGAATCGGCGGGGTATCGTAATCCAGGTCCAGCACCTGTGTCCGCATGGTCTTCAAAAGGGGCGGTTCGGTAAAGCCGAAGTGATCCAGCACCAACTGCGTTTCGTCGCTGATATGGCCCAGGCGGGCGGCTTCAAACTCCCGCTTTCCCAGTGAGTTTTGCATGGCCGCAAAGGCCATGGCCGAAACAATGGAGTCGGTGTCCGGGTTTCGGTGTCCGGTCACATAGATCTCATTCATACTGTTTCCTCTTCCTTGGCCGCCGAGCGGCCGTTTTCTTTTTTGTTCCTCTCTATTATGCGAGTTTGCGGCGCGCTTGTCAATTGCCGGCGGCTATTTCATCAGGGGAAAAATACCACAAAAGAGCAGGCTGTTGTACCAAACAGCCTGCTCTTTTTCACAAATATGTTACTTCTGACAACCTTCGCAATTCTCGCAGTCGGGGAAAAGGTTGTGGTCGTATGCGATGCCGTTTCTGTCGTAGTAGTCCTTCACGGCCGCCTTGATGGCTTCCTCAGCCAGTACGGAGCAGTGCATCTTGTAGGCGGGCAGACCGTCCAGGGCCTCCGCCACTGCCTTGTTGCTCAGCTCCAGGGCTTCGGAAACGGGTTTGCCCTTGATCATCTCGGTGGCCATGGAGGAAGAGGCGATGGCGCTTCCGCAGCCGAAGGTGTTGAATTTCACATCGCTGATGACTCCGTTGTCGATTTTGAGATAGATTTTCATGATATCGCCGCAGCGGGCGTTGCCGACCTCACCCACGCCGTCGGCATTCTCAATTTCGCCGACATTCCGGGGATGGGTAAAATGGTCCATGACTTTTTCACTGTACAGTGCCATAATAACAGCTTCCTTTCTCAGAGCATGAATTGTTTCTTACCGGCGACCAGATCTTTCCATACGGGGGACATACTCCGCAGGTATGCCACCACCCCGGGGATCTCCCGGAGCATATAGTCGATCTCGGCTTCCGTGTTCCATTCGCACAGGCTCAGACGCAAAGAGCCGTGAGCCACCTCAGCGGGCCGGCCAATGGCCAGCAGCACATGGCTGGGCTCCAGAGAACCGGAGGTGCAGGCGGAGCCGGAGGAGGCGCAGATGCCCTTCTGATCCAGCAGCAGCAGAAGGGATTCCCCCTCGATGCCTTCGAAGCAGAAGTTGACGTTGCCGGGCAGCCGGTGTTCCAGATCGCCGTTGACGGCGCTGTGCGGGATCTGCAGCAGACCCGCTATGAGCTTGTCCCGCAGAGCCGTCATGTGGGCGGCATTTTCGGTCATGTGGGTGCAGGCGTCGTGAAGAGCGGCGGCCATACCGACAATGCCGGGAATGTTCTCGGTGCCGGCCCGCTTGCCCCGCTCCTGGGCGCCGCCTTCAATGATGTTGCTCAGCACGATGCCCCGGCGGGCATACAGTACGCCCACGCCCTTGGGACCGTGGAACTTGTGGGCGGAGAGCGAGAGCATGTCGATGTTCTGCTCCTTCACGTCGATGTGAAGGTGTCCCGCAGCCTGCACGGCGTCCGTGTGGAACAGGACGCCCTTTTCGCGGCAGACCTGCCCGATCTGGGCAATGGGTTCAATGCTGCCGACCTCGTTGTTGGCAAACATCACCGAAACCAGGCAGGTGTCGGGACGAATGGCGGCCGCCACCTCCTCGGGGGTGACGATGCCGTTTTCGTGGACAGGCAGCAGCGTCACCTCGAAGCCTTGAAGAGCCAGTTTTTTCAGCGTGTGCAAAATGGCGTGATGCTCAAAGGCAGTGGAGATGAGATGCTTCTTTCCCTTTTTGGCCCCCAGCATGGCGGCGGAAACAAGCGCCTGGTTGTCGGCTTCGCTGCCGCCGGAGGTAAAGGTGATCTCTCTGGGATCCGCGCCCAAATCGGCGGCCACGGACTCCCGCGCTTTTTGCAGCGCCTCCGCTGCCTGTTGGCCGACCGAGTGCAGACTGGAGGGATTGCCAAAATAAGTTTCCATGTAGGGCATCATGGCGTCTATGGCGGTGCGGCTCATCTTGGTGGTGGCCGCGTTGTCAGCGTAAATCAACATGTTGTCGAACTCCTTTCAAAAAGGCCTTTTTAAATCCTATTGTTTTAGTGGGCAATATGAAGATAACACTAATTACCTATTAAGTCAATAGGTTTTAAAAGAAAATTTTTCCCGCCGTTACCGGCGGGAAAAATCAGGTTTGATCGGGGACAGGGGGTCTGGCAAGGTCGGCCAGGGTATACTGATCCAGATAGTCGTCAATGACGCGGTCCAATCCTTCCCAGAGGGGCAGGGTGCGGCACTGGCCGGCACGGGCGCAGGGCGCGTCGCTGTCCAGACAGGAAACAGGGGACAAGCTGCCTTCGGCCAGACGCAGAATGCTGCCGGCGGTATAGGTTTCGGCAGGGCGCGCAAGACGGTAGCCGCCGCCCTTGCCGCGCACGGCCTCCACATAGTCGGCCTTGCTGAGGACGGCAATGATGCTCTCCAGATATTTTTCGGAGATTTCCTGACGCCGGGCAATATCCCGCAGGGGTACCCACTCCTCGCCCGGATGCTCGGCCAGGTCAATCATGATCCGCAAGGCATAGCGGCCTTTGGTGGAAATTCGCATGGACAGTCCTCCTTTTAACTGCCTTAACTATACCTCAATATTTCCTACCTGACAAGGGGGAAATGCGCCGTATCCAGGGAAAACGAGGGAAAAAAGACGTGCGGCAGATATTTTCCCGGCTCCCATTTTGTTAACATAACGGTGTGGAAAAGCCTGTGGATAATGTGCAAAACCCTTGTTTTGCAAGGAATTATAAGAGTGACAAATCTGTTATTTTTTTGTGGGAAATGAAAACCTTTGACGGGACATGGGGGAGTGTGTCAGAGAAACGGCCAACCGGAAGCGCAGATTTTAAAAGGTGAAAAAAGTGCTGAAAACCGCGGTTTTTGCGGATCGGCACTGATTTGCGGCAGGAAAGAAAGGCCATAAAAGCAGCTGATGGAAGCACTGCTTTTATTAAAAAATGAGAGGTCCCTTTTGGCAATTGACGGGACGGCGGGACAAGCGGCCTGACGCCGTTTCCGCTGCCTGTGCGCTGCCGCAGCAGTGCCGGGCATGAAAAAATTCCCGCAGAGCTTTGCTCTGCGGGAATTTTCAAAGCGACAGGAACTTACTTGGTAGCGTCGATCTTGACGGCGGAACGCTTCTTGCCGTACCAAACCAGGACAGCAACATAAGCGACAGCAGCCGCAATGCCGATGATGTAAGCAGCGGTCCAGGGAATGTTGAAGCCGATCTTGGCATTGACGATATACGTCACGGTAATAAACGCATACCATGCGCCGGGGATCAGCGGGACCCAGACATACTTGCTCTTGCCGTTCTCGAACATCCACACGGTGATGGACAGGAAGGCAAACAGAGCCAGGGTCTGGTTGGACCATGCGAAGTAACGCCACAGAATGGCGAAGCCGGAGGGATTGGACTTGGCAAATACCAGGATGACGGCCACCAGCGCGAAGATGATGCTGGCCAGACCCAGGCGCTTGCCGTTGGTGCTCTGGTCGATATGGAAAGAGTCGGAAACGGTCATACGCAGTGCGCGCAGAGCCGTATCGCCGGAGGTGATAGGAAGAACGATAACGCCCAGCAGAGCGACGATGCCGCCCACGCTGCCCAGCAGGTTCTTGCAGACGATACCGATGGTATCGGTGGCAAGAGCAGCCTTGGCTTCCTGCAGACCCAGGTTGTAAACGCCCATGGCGCCGGCAGCCCAAACCATGGCGATGAAGCCTTCGAGGACCATCATGTTGTAGAAGGTGGTGCGGCCCTGCTTTTCGCTCTTCATAGTACGGGAGATGATTGCCGTCTGGGTGGAGTGGAATCCGGAGAGGATGCCGCAGGCCACGGTAGTGAAGAAGATGGGCAGGAAGTGCTGATCATGGAAGTATGTACCGTACTGGATGGCGCCGCCGTTCCAGTTGTCCCAGACGTTGGTCAGAGGATAGCCCTTGACCAGCAGGCCGATGAACACGCCGAGAGCGGAGAACAGCAGGATCGCGCCGAACACGGGGTAGATGCGGCCGATGATCTTGTCGATGGGGAACACGGTAGCGATCAGATAGTAAGCGAAGATGACACCGTAGATGACCCAGGTGGAAACGGCAGTGGCGGAGCCGCTGAAGCCGAACACCTGCTTGGCAGCGATGTCGCCGGGGGTGTAGATAAACACAGCGCCGACCAGCAGCAGCAGAATGCTCACGAACACCTGATAGATGCCGTAAATGCCCTTGTTGCTGTACTTGCGGATCATGTCGGGCATCTGGGTGCCGCCGTCACGCAGGCAGATCATGCCGGAGAAATAGTCGTGCATAGCGCCGCCGATGATGTTGCCGATGGGGATGGTGATGAACGCGATGGGCCCGAACAAAATGCCCTGGATGGGCCCGATGATGGGGCCGGTACCGGCGATGTTCAGCAGGTTGATCAGGCTGTTTTTCCAGCCCTTCATGGGAACATAGTCGACACCGTCTGCTTTGGTGTACGCCGGCGTTTGCCGGTCGTCCGGCCCAAAGATCTTTTCGCAGAAGCGGCCATACAGAGCCGCGCCTCCGATCAGGATCACAAGACCGATCAGAAAGGTTGCCATAAAACACACACACTCCTTTTTGTACTTTTCCGCAGATGCGAACATCTACGATACTGACTATACAATAGCATGTTTGACATTAATTTGTTGTCAAGAAAATGAGTATTATCGTTAAGAGATATTAAGTGAATTATGATAACCGTTAAGAATACGATAAGACTAAGAATCTCCCCCTCTATTGAGGGGGAGAAACCGGTTTTGACCAAACAATTTAAGGCGTGATCGGTCAGCAGACTGTCCCGGACGCAAGGGAACGGACGAACTGTTCCATGTCGCTGCGGGAGCGCAGGGAGCGGCTTTTTTCCACCACCGCGTCGCGGGTTGGGCGGTCCATGGCGGTGAAGGCTTCCATGGCCTGCGGGTCGCGTGCCAGCAGCATGCAGAAGCCCAGAGGCATTTCAGGGCCTTTTTCTCGCCGGTATTCCATTTTTACACCCCCTCTGCCAGGCACAGAATCACTCCGTAAAGGACGCTGGCCACTGTGCCGAATACGATCACGGGTCCTGCCACGATGAACATTTTGGCCGCCATGCCGGTGACGATCCCCTCGGCCTTGAAATCAATGGCAGGCGAAACGACGGCGTTGGCAAAGCCTGTGATCGGCACCAGCGTGCCTGCGCCGCCGAAGCGGGCGATCTTATTATAGAGATTGAGCCCCGTCAGCAGGGCTGACAGAAAAACCAGAGAAACGGAGGCGGCGGTGGCGGCGTCGGCGGTGTCCAGACCCATCGCGGCGAAGCCGCTGGTAATCAGTTGTCCGAGGGTGCAGATGGCGCCCCCCACGGCGAAGGCCCGAACAGTATCCTTGAACAGCGGTGATTTTTTTGCCTTCTGCTGCACGTATTTCTGATATTCCTCAGGTGTGATATGCACGGAAAATTCCCCCTTTGCCCGTATTGTGCGCGTGTTTTCAGAAAATATGCAAAAAAAGGGGATAGGCGACTGTCCTGTGCGGCGAATTTTTACGTGATCGGAACAGAGTTGTTGCAATTTCGAGGCAGCTCTGTATAATAACAAATAGCTCGCTTTGCGGGCAGGAGAGAAAAGAAAGGCGGAAATTCACCCATGATCAATGCGATCGACAAAGTCGTCAACGCCGTCAGCAGCTTTCTGTATACCCCGTGGATCATTATTCTGCTGCTGTTTGCCGGCATTTACTTTACCATTCGCACGAGGTTCGTACAGCTTCGCCTGTTTGGCGAATCCATCCGCGTCGTGGCGGAAAAACCCAGGGAGAAGGAGGCGGTGTCGTCCTTCGGCGCGCTGATGGTGTCCACGGCCTCCCGCGTGGGCACGGGCAACATTATCGGCGTGTCCACAGCCATCTGCTGCGGCGGCTACGGCGCGGTGTTCTGGATGTGGGTCATCGCCATTCTGGGCGGCGCCTCGGCGTTTGTGGAGTCCACACTGGCACAGATCTTCAAAAAGCGTGATAAGGACGGCTCCAGCTACGGAGGACCCTCCTACTATATCGAAGCGGCACTGAAGAAGCGGTGGCTGGGCGTTGTTTTCGCCGTTTCGCTGATCCTCACCTATGCCGGCGGCTACAATCTGCTGGCGTCATATAACCTGCAGTCCACCTTTGCCAGCTTTTCCTTCTATTCCGCGGATAAGACGCCCTATGTGATCGGCGCGATCCTGGCGGTGCTGTTTGCACTGTGCATACTGGGCGGCGGCAAGCGCCTGACGAAGATCACCGGCGTGCTGGTACCCGTGATGGGTGCTTTTTATGTGATCGTTTCTCTGATCGTCATCATGATCAATATTCGCCTGCTGCCGGGCGTGCTGGGTAAGATTTTTACCCAGGCCTTTGACTTCAGGGCCATTTTCGGCGGTTTTACGGGCTCCGCCATGATGTACGGCATCAAGCGCGGCCTTTATTCCAACGAGGCCGGTATGGGTTCGGCACCCAACGCGGCGGCCACGGCGGACGTGTCCCATCCCGCCAAGCAGGGACTGGTACAGATGCTCTCTGTGTTCATCGACACGCTCCTGATCTGCTCGGCCACGGCGCTGATGTGCCTTTGCACGGGGATCGTCCCCACGCCGGAGGCGCAGGGCGCACCCTATGTGCAGACCGCGCTGCGCGCCGTGTTCGGCGGCGCCGGCCCGGTGTTCATCGCCATCGCCATGAGCCTGTTCGCCTTTACCACCCTGCTGGGCAACTACTACTATTGCGAGGGCTGCCTGAAATACATCCTCAGACGCAGTCCCGGTGTGAAGTTCATGACGGTGTTCCGCCTGATTGCCACGGTGATCGTGTTTCTGGGCGCCATCGTGTCCATGGGCCTGGCCTGGGATATGGCGGATCTGCTGATGGCTGTGCTGGTCATCATCAACATTCCGGTGATCCTCATGATGGGGAAGCCGGCCATCGATGCGCTGCAGGACTATACCCGCCAGAAGAAGGAAGGGAAGGATCCCCATTTCAGGGCGGCCGATATCGGCGTGCAGGGTACGGATTTTTGGAACTGAACAGAAAGCTTCTGTGCTGAAAAGGGCCCCGCTGTATTTTTATAATGTATAGGGACGCACCGCGCTGGGAATTTTTTCCCGGCGCGATTTTGGCAGCGGCCGCGGAAAAGGGCGGCGCCTCCCTTGCCAAGGAGAAAAAAACAGATTATACTGTTGTCATCAATCCAAGAGAAGCAGGTGTGTTGTATGGGCGATATTGTGCATCCCTTCGGGAAAAAGAGGCACGACCATGTGGAGATCGACCCGCTGTGGTGTCTGGCCTGCGGATATTGCTCCATTTTCTGCGTGATGCACTGCATCCGCCAGCGGCCGGACGGTATGTATGAGGTAGATCAGGAGGCGTGCATCGGCTGCCGCTCCTGCCGCGTCAACTGCTACTTCGACGCTGTGCGCACCACACCTCCGGAGGAATCATAACCATGAAAAAAGAAACGGCGCAGCCGCTGGGCCTGTATCTGCACATCCCTTTTTGCCGGAAGAAGTGCGACTACTGTGACTTTTATTCTCTGGCGCACAGTGAGGAGAAGATGGACGGCTATACCGCCGCGCTGATCCGGCACCTGGAAGAGGTGGCGCCCCGGGCGGAAAAGCACGCGGTGGACACGGTCTATTTCGGCGGCGGCACACCCAGCTATCTGGGGGCAAAACGTCTGGTGAAGATTCTGCGCACGGTGGAGAAGCAATACCACCTCACCAGGGACGCGGAGATCACGCTGGAGGCCAACCCCGACAGCGCCGGGGACAGCAGGACGCTGCGCTCTCTGCGCCGGGCGGGCTTCAACCGCCTGTCCCTGGGCGTGCAGTCTACCGATGACGCGCTTTTGCAGGCGGTGGGCCGTCCTCATACCTTTGAGCAGGCCCGCCTGGCGGTGGAGGCCGCGCGCAGCGCAAAGATCGCCAATCTGAGCCTGGATCTGATCTACGGACTTCCCTCCCAGACCATGGAGCAATGGCGTCAGACGCTGTCGGACGCGGTGGCTCTGGCGCCGGAGCACCTGTCGTGCTACGGCCTCAAGGTGGAGGAAGGGACGCCCCTGTATGCCCGCCGGGACAGCGAAACTCTGCCGGACGACGACGCCCAAGCGGATATGTACCTGTATGCGGTGGCGTATCTGGCGGAACGGGGCTATGCCCAGTACGAAATCTCCAATTTTGCCAAGGCAGGCTATGAATCCCGCCACAATCTGAAATATTGGACGCTGCAGGAATACGCCGGCTTTGGCCCCGGCTCCCATTCGGATTTCGGCGGCGTGCGGTTTGCCTACGCAAAGGATCTGGACGCCTATATACGCGGCGAACTTCGCTTGTCGGAGCAGCAGGACATCCCACCCCGCGACCGGGACACGGAGTACCTGATGCTGGGCCTGCGGACGGTGCGGGGGATCGGTGCGAAGGAGTTTGAAAACCGGTTCCGCCAACGCTTTGCGCCCCTGGAAGCGCTGCTGGAAATGTATGAAACGCAGGGCTGGTGCGTCCGGGAAGGTGATTTCTGGCATCTGACGCCCAAGGGCTTTCTGGTGTCCAACCAGATCATCGGCAACGTGCTGGACGCCCTGAGTGCCGATAAGGCACGCCGCCTCGCTCTCGCCGCCAGGGGAGATTTTCGGATCGTCTGAGCCTGCCGCGCCGTGACTGCCCTTTTTCCTTGAACGGTTTGTGCCTGCGTTCCCGCGCCAAATGACGCGGGAACGCTTTTTTGCCGCCAAAAAAGCGTTGCCATCTTATGATAGATGTGTTATCATAAGGAGCGGTTAAAAACAGCTTCCCCTCAAGGGGAAAAGGAGGCAACTGGCATGACGTATGACGTACTCATTATCGGCGCCGGCCCCGGCGGTATTTTTGCGGCCTATGAGCTGCTGCAGAAGCGGCCGGAGGCGAAGATCGCCGTTTTTGAAATGGGGAATCGGCTGGAAGAGAGAAAGTGCCCCATTGACGGCAAGAAGGTCAAATCCTGCCTGAATTGCAAAAGCTGCGCCATTATGAGCGGTTTTGGCGGCGCCGGCGCTTTTTCAGACGGCAAGTATAACATCACCAACCAGTTTGGCGGCACACTGTATGAGCATATCGGCAAGCAGGAAGCCATCGACCTGATGAATTATGTGGATGCGCTGAATCTGCGCTACGGCGGGGAGGGAACGCATCTCTACTCCACGGCGGACACCCAGATCAAGAAGCTGTGCGTGCAGAACGGGCTGCATCTGCTGGAGGCGTCGGTGCGCCATCTGGGTACGGATATCAACTATGTGGTGCTGGAGAATCTCTATGCGTATCTGTCGCAGCGCGTGACGTTCCTGTTTCGCACGCCGGTAGAGAAGGTGGAGAAAACGGCGGCGGGCTACGCGGTGACCACGGAGAAAGGCACGTTTGAGGGCACATCCTGCATTATCTCGGCAGGGCGCAGCGGCAGCAAGTGGATGGAAGCGGTGTGCCGCGACATGGCCATTCCCACTAAATCCAATCGGGTGGACATCGGCGTGCGGGTGGAGCTGCCTGCGGAGGTGTTTTCCCATCTCACGGACGAGCTTTATGAGAGCAAGATCGTCTACCGCACCTCCAAGTTTGAGGATCTGGTGCGTACCTTCTGCATGAACCCCCACGGCGTGGTGGTGAACGAGAACACCAACGGCATCATCACCGTTAACGGTCACAGCTTTGAAGATCCCGCCCGTCATACGGACAACACCAACTTCGCGCTGCTGGTGGCCAAGCATTTTTCCGAGCCGTTCCACGATTCCAACGGCTATGGCGAGAGCATTGCGAAGCTCTCCAATATGCTCGGCGGCGGCGTGATGGTGCAGCGGTTCGGCGACCTGATCCGCGGCCGGCGTTCCACCCAGTCCCGCATTGACGAGGGCTTCATCACCCCCACCCTTACCGCCACCCCCGGCGATCTGAGCCTGGTGATGCCCAAGCGCATTCTCGACGGCATCATCGAGATGATCTACGCCCTGGACAAGATCGCCCCTGGCACGGCCAACGAGGACACACTGCTTTACGGCGTGGAGGTCAAGTTCTATAACATGGAGGTGGCCATCGATGAGCATCTGGAAACGCCCCATCCCGGCCTTTTTGTTATCGGCGACTGCTCCGGTGTGACTCACTCCCTGTCCCACGCCTCCGCCAGCGGCGTCTATGTGGCCCGCTATCTGACGGAGAAGTATCTGAAATAAATTTGTTCCTGTCAAAGAAAGACACGGCGCGGGCAAGACCTGCGCTGTGTCTTTTTTCGCGGCAGCTGCCAGCGGAGAGCCTTTGCCCCGCCGAAAAGGCCAAGGGGTCAAAGACGGGATAAAAGAGAACCGTCAGCTGCCGAAGAAAAGACGTACGGAAAAGGCGGCGGCCGCAAAGCCCGCCAGATCGGCGGTGAGGGCGGCGGGAACGGTGTAGCGGGTTCTGGTAATGCCCGCCGCGCCAAAATACACCGCGATGGTGTAAAAGGTGGTTTCCGTACTGCCCAGCATCACGGCGGCCACTCGCCCCAGATAGGAATCCGGCCCGCAGGTCTTGATAAGGTCGGAACCCACGGCCAGCGCGCCGCTGCCGCTGACAGGCCGCACCAGCATCAGCGCCGCCGTTTCCGGCGGAATTCCCAGCGCGTTCAGCGCGGGGGAGAGAAGCCGGGCGAACCAATCCATGGCGCCGGAGGCCCGGAACATATAGACTGCCGCCAACAGGCCCACCAGCGCCGGCAGAATCCGGACGGTGATGCGCAGACCCTCTCCGGCCCCGGCTGTCAGCGCGCCGTAGACATCCACCTTTCTGCCCAGCGCGTACACCGCCGTGACGGCCAGAAGTCCCGGTACAAGCAGGGAAGAAAACTCCATGTCACGTCCTCCAAAGCCGGCCCAGCAGCCGGGCCATCAAAAGCCCCGCCGTCACCGACAGGACCGAGGAGAGCCATACGGCCGGCAGTATGTCGAAAGGCGAGGCACAGCCGCAGGCGGCGCGCACGCCGGCCACCGTGGTGGGCAAGAGCTGAATGGAAGCGGTGTTCAGCACTACCAAACGGCACAGCTCGTCGGAGGCAATGCCTTCCGTGCCGCGCGCCATGCGCCGTGCCGCCCGGATGCCCAGAGGGGTGGCCGCGTTGCCCAGCCCCAGCAGATTCGCCGACAGATTGGCCGATACCGCCGCCAGTGTTTCCGTGTCGCCGCTGGCCCTGGGCAGCAGCCGCCGCAGCAGCGGACGAAAGCATCTGGCCAGCTTTTCCGTCAGGCCGCAGCGGCTCATGATCTCCATGACGCCCGTCCACAGACAGATGACGCCCGCCATGGAAAAACACAGCTCCACTGCCGCCTCCGCACCCTGCAAAGCCGCCGTTCCAACAGCCTCTGTGCGGCCGGTGCAGATACCGAATACAAGCGATAGTACCACCATAAGGGTCCATACCCAAGCCATAGCCATTTACAAATCGCCTCCCGGACATCTATATGCGGAGAATTTCCAGAATATGGAGATAATATTTAGAAAATTTTGTCAAAAGCAGTTGACAGATGTTGGAAATTGCGGTATTGTATGGTAGACATAAATATCAACAGAAAAAAGAAAGACAGAGGAGTACGAACGTGAAATCAACCGGAATTGTCAGAAAAGTGGATGAACTGGGCCGGATTGTGCTGCCCATTGAGCTGCGCCGCACGCTGGATATTTCAGAGAAGGACGCACTGGAGATCTACGTGGAGGGTTCCTCCGTGGTGCTGAAAAAATACAAGCCCTGCTGCGTGTTCTGCGACAGCGCCAAGGATGTCATCAACTTTAAGGGGAAAAATATCTGCCCCAAATGTCTGAAAGAACTCAAGGAAGCGGAGAGCGCCGAAATCGAGTGAAGCAAAAAGACAAAACAGAATCAAAAAGAGCTGCTGCAAATTAAATTTGCAGCAGCTCTTTTTATACTCTTTTTAAAGACGGTCCAAACGGTTATTCAGACTGCAAAACGGCATCGTACAAAGCGTTGCGGGGCAGTCCTGTAGCCTCCGCCGCCTGCCGCACGGCTTCTTTCATGCGCAGTCCCTCTTCTTTCTTGCGCCTGACCAGAGCGATACCGTCCTCCATGGACACGGCGGCCTCTGTCTGCCGGGGTGCGCCGGCCACCACCAGCACATATTCGCCTTTAGGCTCCCGTTCCCGGTAGATCGCCACGGCGCCGGAGAGCGTGGTGCGCTGCGTTTCTTCGTGGAGCTTGGTCAGTTCCCGGCACAGCGCCACCGGGCGGTCGCCCAGGATCTCCAGCATATCAGAAAGTGTGTTGCGCAGCTTGTGGGGCGCTTCGTGAAACACCAGCGTATAATTTTCGCCAGCCACCGCCGCCAGCCGTTCCCGGCGCTCCTTGCGGCTGGCGGATAAAAAGCCTTCAAAGGCAAAGCGCCCCGTGGGAAGTCCCGACACGGCCAGCGCCGTGATACAGGCGCAGCAGCCGGGAATGCTCTGCACTTCCACGCCGTTTTCGGCGCACAGACGCACCAGATCCTCTCCCGGATCGCTGATGGCCGGGGTGCCGGCGTCCGTTACCAGCGCGCAGGTTTCGCCGCCCAGCAGACGCTGCAAAATGGCCGGGCCGGCGGCGGCACAGTTGTGGGCATGGTAACTCACCACCTGCTTTTTGACGGCGAAGTGATTGAGCAGTTTCATGGACACGCGGGTATCCTCCGCGGCAATAAAATCGGCGGCAAGCAGCGTTTCCACGGCCCGGGGCGAGAAGTCCCCCAGATTGCCGATGGGCGTGGCCACCAGATACAGTGTGCCGGCCATGGTTCATTCCTCCTGTCGATCACGAAAATAAATAGCGTCCATCTCCGGGCCGGGGCTTCCATCCGCCCGGCACAACAGCAGCGGTGCTTCGACCTGAAGTCCCGGACGCCCCCCCAGCCGGGCCTCCGCCAGCAGCAGCGAGGGCGCCGATTCCGGCCGAGGCTGCACGAAACGCAGCCGCTTGGGTTCCAGACGGACGCCTGCCATGGCCGCAAACAACTCCGGCAGCCGCTCCGGCCGGTAGACCACCGCAAAACGGCCTCCGTAGGTGAGCAGCCGGGCCGCTGCCGCGCAAAGCTCCTGCAGCGTGCAGGCTTCCTCGCTGCGTGCCGTCCGCCGGGCGGTTTCCTCCGCCCGACAGCCGCTGCCGGTTTTAAAATAGGGGGGATTGGAGATCACCAGATCAAAACAGTTGGCTTCCGGCATAGCCCGCAGATCGCCGCAGCGGCAGGCCATATGCGCCGAAAGACCGTTGATGGCAGCGTTTTTCTCCGCCAGCGCGCAGGCCTGGGGCAGCAGTTCGATGCCGGTGACCCACACGGATGGCTCCCGTGCCAGCAGCAGCAGCCCCAGCAGCCCGGTGCCCGCCCCCAGATCGGCTGTCCGGCAGCCGTGGGGAAGACGGGGAAAGGCACCCAGCAGAAAAGAGTCGGTGCCGGGCCGAAACAACCCGTCGTCCCACACATAGCGGTATCCGCCGCGCCAGAGTTCTTCCGTTTTTTCCATGCAGCCTCCTTACGCAGCCTGCCGGAGCTGCCCTGTCAGTTTTGTGTGCCGGGCAGCGGCAGGTGATGCAGCATGACCCGCCCAAAACAGGCCAGACTCCGCCCGCTGCTGCCGGAGAAAAGTACGTCCGCATCAGAACGTTTGCGGTTGAGAGAGAACAGATACACCATACCGAGCGGATCACGGTAATACTGCTTGCAGAGCATGTCCCCGTCCACACAGAAAATGCCCACGTCCCCGTTTTGCAGCGGGTCGTGATTCACATAGACCAGACTGCCGTCGCGGATATAGGGTTCCATGGAATCGCCCTGAATGCGCACAGCCAGCTCCGCACCCGGCGGAATATCTCCGGTGACGGGCAGATTTTCATAGTCCTCGCCAAAGACAGGCGCCGCATATCCGGCGGCGGCCGGAGAACTGTACAGCGGAATGACACGCGCTTCTGTTTCCGGCACACTCTGCTCCAGCTCTTCCTGATAGTCCCGCAGCGCACCCAGCATCAGATGCGCTGTCTGGCGGCCGCTGCGGGACAGCGACCGGTATTTCTCCAGCAGCTTCCGCTCTTCGTCCGTAAAGCCGGCGTCTGCGGCATGAAAGCTGCCTCTGTACAAATAGTTGGGGTCCACGCGCAGCGCGTCGAACAGCTGCAAAAGAATGTCCTCCTTAGGCGCACTGACGCCCGTTTCATAATTGCCCACGGCGGATCTGCTGACCCCCAGCTTGTCCGCCAGTTCTGTCCGGGACATCTGCAGTTCTTCCCGCCGCCGGCGCATCTGTTCGCCGAAGCTCATGGCGTTCACCCCCTTCTGCTGCTTCAATGCAGCTTCCTGTTCATTCGATCCTGCTTTTATCCTATACCGCCTGCGACGCAATGTCAAGAAAAATAGCCAAGAAACTTGTTATGAATGGATTGACAAACCAATTATCTTGTGATATCCTGAGGCAGAAGCCAAGATTCTTGGACAACAGGGGGAGTGGATTACAAAAATACAGGCAAACAAAAGAAGCGGACGGAGAAGCGGGGGAGAAGAAGCCCCGCGGGAAGGACAGCAAAAACCTGAATGAAAAGGGAGGAGAGAACGTGCAGAAGAGCGGCTATGGCATGGAAAAAACGCAAAAAAAGACAAAAAAATTCCGTCTGCGATCGCAGACGGAATTTGCCTCTACTGCTCAAAAATGATGAATTGTTCAAAAAGGGAAGAACGAAGCCGTTCAGGGGGATTCGAACTTTCAACTCTCAAAGTGGTCGATTTTGACCATTTTTCATTCTTGTCAGCGCAATCGCGCAGAGCTACTTTTGTTATTTTATATCAGATTGGAAATCAGGTCAACAACATTTTCGAAATGTCGGCTTTGAATTTGAAAACTCAATTTAGTTTGCGCTAAACATTAGGTTGTGATTATTTGAATACTGTGGTATGCTTTTGCCATTGAAGGGGTGATTATGATGGAACGCGAAAGCTCAGAAGATTTATTCACCCGTGTTGGCGAAGCTTTTGGGGAATTAGGGTCGGTCAAAAAGGCTG
>Ga0160425_1002274_pt1 | contig 15900 bp, 16 predicted proteins | sample BioMet8_FD_108193 | JGI IMG/M metagenome (GOLD analysis project Ga0160425, IMG submission 108193) | Microbial communities from bioreactor (seeded with sewage sludge) at Lawrence Berkeley National Lab, California, USA - Biofuel... | ecosystem: Engineered > Bioreactor > Anaerobic > Unclassified ...
TAGCGATTATTTTATTCCTGATCTGCTTCGGCCTTGTCATGCTGTACAGCACGAGCTATTACAGCGCACAGGTGAAGTTCGGGGATGATATGTATTACTTTAAACGGCAGGCCATTTTCAGCGCGGCAAGCTTTTTAATCATGCTTCTTGTTTCGCGGTTTGACTACCATAAGCTGGCGCGTTTTTCGACGGCTTTTCTGGTATTTACGTGGGTATTGATGCTGCTTGTCCTTTCGCCGCTTGGTATTTCACGGTACGGCGCCAGAAGATGGCTCCGCCTTCCGATGAACCAGCAGCTTGAGCCGTCAGAGATCGCGAAGATTGCCATCGTTATTTTTATTCCGTATCTGATCTGCAAGATCGGAAAGCAGATCAATACGCTGAAGGGCGTCTCAGTTGTACTGGCATGGGGACTTGTGACATCCGCGATTATCTTCCTGGGAACGGATCACCTGAGTACGGCGATTATTGTGTTCGGGATTGTGTATATCATGGTATTTGTGGTACACAGGAAGTCAGCGGGGTTTGTTGTGCTTGCGGGCGGCGCCGCTGTCCTGTTTATTGCCGGCGCGCGGTTCCTGGCAGCGCAGATGGAATCGAGCGGAAGCTTTCGTCTGCGCCGTCTTCTCGCATGGGTCAATCCGGAAAAATACACGGACTCCGGCGGCTATCAGATCATACAAGGCTTGTATGCGATCGGATCCGGCGGTTTCTTTGGAAAAGGGCTTGGAAACAGCAGCCAGAAGCTGGGCTTTATACCAGAGGTGCAGAATGACATGATTCTTGCCATTATCTGTGAGGAGCTTGGCGTGTTTGGCGTAATCCTGCTCCTGATTCTGTTTGGCATGCTGCTTTACCGTCTGCTTATTATCGCGCGGAACGCGCCGGATCTTTTCGGGTCGCTGATCGCAACCGGTATTTTTTCACATATCGCGCTGCAGGTGATTCTTAACATCTGTGTTGTACTGAATCTTATTCCCACGACGGGAATAACGCTGCCGTTCATCAGCTACGGCGGAACCGCAATCGTTTTTCTGATGATCGAGATGGGGCTGGCACTTGGCATATCGACGAGAATACGTAAAGAGGCCGAGCTTGGTGATGCATCTGTTCAGATCGATACAGGAGGAGACAGATGAATTATCGGATCATTATTGACAGCTGTGGGGAACAGCTGAAGGAATGGAAGGATGATGACCGCTTCGAACAGGCTTCGCTGACGCTTGAAGTAAACGGTACGGTGATAATTGATGATAAAACATTTGATCAGGACAGATTTTTGAAGCTGGTCGCGGCAAGTCCTGTCTGTCCCAAATCGTCATGTCCTTCACCGGAGAGATATCTGGACTCCTTCCGGAGCAGTGCCGAACATCATTACGCAGTCACCTTGTCGGCAGAGCTGAGCGGCTCGTACAACAGCGCCGTGCTTGGCAAAAATCTGTACAGGGATGAAGGCGGAAAGGCTGATGTTTATGTCTTTAATTCCCGGTCCGCGTCAGTCGGAGAAACGCTGATTGCCATGAAGATCGCGGAATGCGAGGAAAAGGGGCTTTCGTTTCAGGAGGTCGTCCGGACCGTAGAGGATTATATCGAGGAGCAGCAGACGCTCTTTGTCCTGGAGAATCTGGAGACACTGCGCAAGAACGGCCGTCTGAGCAATATCAAGGCATTCGTTGCATCGGCGCTTAATATCAAGCCGCTTATGGGCTCGACACCGGAAGGGTCGATTCAGCAGATAGCCCAGACACGCGGCATGAAGAAGGCAATGGCGTATCTGGTATCTTATCTTCAGCTGGAAATTACGGACAAGGAGAAGAAGATCCTGGGAATAGCCCACTGCAACTGTCAGGCACGTGCCGAGCATCTTCGGGATGTGATTGCGGGCGAGATGAATTTCCGTGATATTATCATCGTCGATACGGCAGGCGTCAGCAGCATGTATGCGAATGATGGAGGAATCATTGTTGTAGCCTGAAATTCCGGACTGAATCTGAATATGACAATTTTGGTTGCCTGCATAGCCGAAATCGTGTATAATAACAAAAGATCAGATACAAAGGAGATTTCAAGATATGAGCCAGCAGAAAGTTGATCGTTACAAGAAGGATAAAGCGAACAGAAAGTCAATTATTCGGAAGCAGAAGATTAAGAATTTTCTCTGGAAAGCCGCGGGCATTGCCATTCTGGCCGCTCTGGTTATCTGGCTCGGGTATTCCGGCTATACAAAACGTGCAGCCAGCCAGCCGAGATCAGTGGTAGAGGCGGATGTGACATCGATTGCTGATTATATGACACAGCTTGATGCTTCCACATCGGATACGTCGAATTAAATATTGCTGTCGTGAATTTTAAAGGGCATACCGCAGGGTGATCATCAGGTCATATGCGGTATGCCTGTGTTATGTCAGGGAATTAAGGAAGGCTGTGAGGCGTCGGGAAGGGTGCGCCGGCTGGCGGGTGCGCTTGCTTCTGTCATTTCTGCACTCGCTTATGGATGGCTGCAGATTAAACTTGCGGGCGGATGACGGGAATGGATGGGATCTACTGTATTCTGCCCGCTTCAGACAGTAATCTGCAGCCATCGCTTCGTGCAGAAATGATGCGAAGCAAGCCGCATCCCGCCATCCGGCGCACCCTTCCCGACGCATTCCCAGTTTTTCCGGTAACTCCCTGTCATACCAGGAATTCCCACACAAGGATCCATGCTCCAAAACTGCGGTTATTTAATAAGCAATTAGGCAGCAAGTTTGTGTGTAAGAGAAGAAAGAAGAACTATGGTGTTTCAGTTATTTGATGAATGCTGAAGGCCATAAGACAGGAAACGTACGCCGCATCCCGCCATCCGGCGCACCCTTCCCGACGCATTCCCGGTTATTCCAGTAACTTCCTGTCATACCAGGAATTCCCACACAAGGATCCATGCTCCAAAGCTGCGGTTGTTTACTAAGCAATTAAGCAGCAAGCTTGTGTGTAGGAGAAGAAAGAAGAACTATGGTGTTTACAGTTATTTGATGAATGCTGAAGGCCATAAGACAGAAAACAGGCTGCGAGGCTGACCTTGCTGGATTTGCTGTTATTTCTGCACAAAGCGATGGCTGTGAAGTACTGTCTGAAGCAGGCTTTCATATTCTGTCACACACGGACATCATACAAAAGCCTGCTGAGTTTACTTCACAGCCATCAAAAAGCGAGTGCATAAATAACGACAAATCCAGCAAGGTCAGCCTCGCAGCCTGTTTCCTGTCTTATGGCCCTGCAGTATCAACTATAACTGTAACACCCTATTTCTTCTTCCCTTCAGCCTCCGCCATCTTCAGTGCCCGCACCTTTTCCGGAAGTCCGAATAAGGTTATGAATCCGGAAGCGTCATGATGGTCATAAAGTTCACCGGTTGTAAAGGAAGCAAGAGATTCACTGTACAGGCTGTACGGTGAGGTGGTTCCGGCCTTGATGATGTTGCCCTTGTACAGCTTCAGCTTCACTTCACCGGTAACGTACTTCTGGGTCGATTCCACGAAGGCCTGAACTGCTTCGCGGAGCGGTGTAAACCATTTGCCCTCGTAAACGATCTGGGACAGGAGATTTGCCATATCCTTCTTGGCATTTGAGGTTGCACGGTCGAGAATGAGCTCTTCGAGCTGCTGATGTGCTTCCATCAGAATGGTACCGCCGGGGGTCTCATATACACCGCGCGATTTCATCCCGACGACACGGTTTTCAACGATATCAATGATCCCGATGCCGTTCTCGCCGCCGATTTTATTAAGCTCAGTGATGATTTCGGATACCTTCATTGCCTTGCCGTTCAAAGATTTCGGAACACCGGCCTCAAAGGTGAGGGTGACTTCCTCTTCCCTGTCAGGTGCGTCTTCCGGTGTGACGGAGAGTACCAGAAGATGTTTGTAGTTTGGTTCGTTGGCAGGATCCTCAAGCTCCAGACCTTCATGGGAGATGTGCCACAGGTTGCGGTCGCGGCTGTAGCTGGAATCTGCGGAGAACGGCAGGTTGATGCCGTGCTTATGGCAGTATTCGATTTCCTCTTCACGTGACTGCATGGTCCATACATCCGTCATGCGCCATGGAGCGATGACCTTGATGTCAGGTGCGAGAGCCTTGATTCCAAGCTCAAAACGGATCTGGTCGTTGCCCTTGCCCGTTGCACCGTGGCAGATCGCGGTAGCTCCTTCTTTGCGGGCGATTTCAACAAGCCGTTTCGCAATGCACGGGCGTGCCATAGAAGTGCCGAGAAGATACTTGTCTTCATACACCGCATTGGCCATTACACACGGTACGATATAGTTGTCGCAGAAGTCATCGATAACGTTCTCGATGTATAATTTAGAAGCGCCGCAGGATAAGGCTCTATTCTCGAGACCGTCAAGTTCTTCGCCCTGACCGCAGTCGACACAGCAGCAGATGACTTCATAATCAAAGTTTTCTTTGAGCCAGGGAATGATGGCAGTCGTATCAAGACCGCCTGAATATGCAAGAATTACTTTTTCTTTCATGGTAATTTACCTCCGTTTGATTTCTGAAATTACTATAACGCATAAAATATACAAATGCAAGACAAAACTTGCATAAAAATGCAAAAATGGAAAAACGCCCAAGAGAACGAGTCTTTACAATAAATTTTTAGGAAAGTTTTTCCTTGTAATCAGCAACAGGTATGTGTATAATTATGCATAAGTAATGAATGAAGTGAATAGTATAAATTTTTTGAGGAGAAGATAAAATGATAAAAGCCGGAATTATAGGAGCTACCGGATATGCAGGCGCCGAGCTTGTCCGGATACTGCTGGGCCACCCGGATGTCAAAATTGTATGGTATGGATCCAGAAGCTATAAGGATAAGCGATTTGCCGAGGTATATCAGAATGTATTTCAGATTGTCGGGGATGTCTGCCGGGAAGATGACCTGGAAGCACTTGCAGATGAAGCCGATGTGATTTTTACCGCGACACCGCAGGGATATCTGGGAGGACTTCTGACAGATAAGATTCTAAGTAAAACAAAGGTTATCGATTTAAGCGCAGATTACCGGATCAAAGATCCTGCTGTATATGAGAAGTGGTATGGCATTCATCATGAAAGTCCGGAGCTGATCAAGGAAGCTGTCTACGGGCTCTGTGAGCTTAACCGCGGGAAGATCGGGAAAGCCAGACTGATCGCGAATCCCGGCTGCTTTCCGACATGCTCCATCCTTTCGATATATCCGGCGGCGCATGGCGGCATCATCGATATGTCGGGCATTATTATCGATGCGAAGTCCGGAACATCGGGGGCTGGACGCGGGGCTAAGACGGACAGCCTTTTCTGTGAGGTCAACGAGAATATCAAGGCATACGGTGTCTGTACACACCGTCATACACCAGAGATTGAAGAACAGCTTGGCTATGCCGCAGGTGAAACATCAATGGTCACCTTCATACCGCATCTTGTGCCGATGAACAGGGGCATTCTTGTCACAGCGTATGCCACCCTGAAGAAGCATGTGACAGAGGAGGAGGTGCGTGCACTTTATGATGTATGCTACAGCAAGGAAAGCTTCGTCCGTCTTCTGGACAAAAACATCTGTCCGCAGACAAAGTGGGTAGAGGGCAGCAATTATGCTGATGTGAATTTCAAACTGGACCTGCGCACAAACCGTATTATTATGATGGGTGCGATTGACAATCTTGTAAAAGGCGCAGCGGGGCAGGCCGTCCAGAATATGAATCTGCTGTTCGGGCTGCCGGAAGACACCGGCCTGACATTTGTCCCGATGTTTCCGTAGGAGAAGAAATGATCCGAGTAATGACAATAGACGACTATGATGCGGTATACAGCCTTTGGACGAAGATACACGGATTCGGACTGCGAAGGATAGATGATTCGCGTGAGGAGGTCCGGCGGTTTCTGGTAAAAAATCCGCAGACGAGTGTTGTAGCAGAAGAGAGCGGGAAAGTTGTCGGCAGTATTCTCTGCGGAACAGACGGCAGAACCGGTTATTTTTATCATGTCTGTGTCGATGAACGCTACAGGCGTCAGGGCATCGGGAGCGCCATGGTTTCTTTTTCCATGAATGCTTTGAAGAAGGAGCATATCAACAAGGCTGCTCTGATCGCGTTTACAGAGAACGATATCGGAAACGCGTTCTGGAACAAGATCGGCTGGTGCGGAAGAACCGACCTGAATTATTATGATTTTGTTTTAAATGATGAGAATATTACAGCGTTTAATAAGTAGGAGGATGAATATGAAAAAGATCACAGGGGGCGTGGCATCACCGCGCGGCTTTGAGGCGGCTTCCGCGGCTGCCGGCATTAAATACAGGGACCGTGACGATATGGCTTTGCTGTATTCATCATCACCATGCGTGGCAGCCGGTACGTTTACCAGCAATATCGTAAAAGCGGCACCGGTAGTCTGGGACCGTAATATTGTTGAAACATACGGGACCGCACAGGCAGCTGTCATTAATTCCGGGATCGCGAATGCGTGCACCGGAAAAGAAGGGTACGACATCTGCCGGAAAACCGCTGATGAGGCAGGGAAAGTGCTGCATATCGATCCGGACAAGGTTTTTGTAGCTTCGACAGGTGTCATAGGCATGCAGATTGACATTGACAGAGTTATAAATGGTATTCAGATACTGTCCGGTAAGAAGGAGCATTCCGATAAAGCCGGCAGTGACGCGGCTTCGGCGATTATGACGACCGATACAAAGCGGAAAGAGACTGCGTTTGAATTTGAACTTGACGGAAAGAAAGCGATAATAGGCGGAATGTGCAAGGGCTCCGGCATGATTCATCCGAATATGTGCACAATGCTGGCTTTTATAACAACCGACGCGGCAATTTCAAAGGAAATGCTTCAGAAGGCGCTCCGGGACGATGTGAAGGATTCATTCAACATGGTTTCAGTTGACGGCGATACATCGACAAATGATACAGCGCTTCTTCTGGCGAACGGTCTTGCGGGGAACGCGGAAATCACTGAGGAAAACGCGGACTATCATTCGTTCTGCCTTGCACTTCATGAAGTGACGTCATTCCTGGCACGCAGCATGGCAGGCGACGGGGAAGGCGCGACGGCACTCCTTGAGGTGAAAGTCACCGGTGCTGCGGACAAGGCGCAGGCAGTACTTATTGCAAAGTCTGTTGTATCGTCCAATCTTGTGAAAACAGCAATTGCCGGTCATGACGCAAACTGGGGACGGATTCTTTGTGCGATGGGTTACTCGGGTGCGGAATTCGACCCGGAGAATGTCGACCTTTTCTTCGAAAGCGCGGCCGGCAGGATTCTGATTTTCTCGCAAGGTACGGCGGCTGGCTACAGTGAAGAGGAGGCAACGAAAATTTTGTCGGAGCCGGAGATTACCGTGACCGCGGACATCCATATGGGTGATGCCGGTGCTACGGCATGGGGATGTGATCTGACACATGGATATATCAATATCAACGCGGATTACCGATCATGATCGGAAAAGCCGGCTTTAAGGCAGATTGGAGAAGAGCATGACAGAAAATGAAATGAAGCAGTACCAGGAAAAAGCAGAAGTACTGATCGAAGCGCTTCCCTATATCCAGCGCTTCAACAGGAAGATTATCGTTGTGAAATACGGCGGAAGCGCCATGATCGATGAAGAACTAAAGCGGTCTGTCATTCAGGATGTGACGCTTCTGAAGCTGGTTGGATTTAAGCCGATTATTGTCCACGGAGGCGGCAGGGAGATCAGCCGCTGGGTCGGCAAAATCGGGATGGAGCCGAAATTTGTAAATGGACTTCGCGTGACGGATTCCGATACGATGGAAGTGGCGGAGATGGTGCTCAACAAGGTCAATAAAAGCCTTGTTCAGCTCGTTCAGGAGCTTGGTGTAAAGGCGGTCGGCATAAGCGGCAAGGATGGCGGACTCCTGCAGGTTGAGAAGAAATTTTCCGATGGAGAGGATCTGGGGTACGTTGGTGAAATTACAGCGGTGCAGCCGAAGATTCTGTTTGACCTTCTGGAGGACGATTTTCTGCCTATTGTAGCACCGATCGGCATGGACTGTGATTTTGACACGTACAACATCAACGCGGATGATGCGGCATGTGCGATTGCAAAAGCCGTCAAAGCAGAGAAGCTGGCTTTTCTCACGGATACATCGGGTGTATACCGCGATCCGAAGGATGATACAACATTGATTTCCGAGCTTACATGTGAGGAAGCGGAAAAACTGATACAGAATGGCAATGTGGGAGGCGGCATGATCCCGAAGCTGAACGGCTGTATTGACGCGATTACGAATGGTGTATCGCGCGTCCATATTCTGGACGGACGCATTGTGCATTGCCTGCTGCTGGAAATCTTTACACACAGAGGTGTCGGGACAGCAATTCTGTCCGGAAATGAAAGCAGGTATTATCATGGATAATCAATATTACATCAGGGAAGCGGAAAATGTGCTGCTTCATACATACAACAGGGCGCCGGTCGCACTGGAGCGCGGTGAAGGTGTATGGGTTTATGACGCGGACGGCAGAAAGTATCTGGATTTCGCGGCAGGCATTGCGGTTATGGGCCTCGGGTATGCGCATCCGGTTTTTACGGAGGCAATCAAGAAGCAGGTCGAAAAGATCGTGCATACGTCAAATCTTTATTATTCCTGCAGTACGGCAGACGCGGCAGCCGCGCTGGCAGCGGCATCGCAGATGGATCGTGTGTTCTTTACAAACAGCGGCGCGGAGGCTATTGAAGGTGCATTGAAGTCTGCCCGAAAATACGCGTATACAAAGAAGAGCGGAAAATATGAGATTATCGCGATGGAAAACTCTTTTCACGGCCGTACGATGGGCTCTTTAAGCGTAACGGGCACGAGTCATTACCGGGAGCCGTTCGAACCGCTTGTTCCGGGCATCCGTTTTGCTGTATACAACGATCTTGACAGTGTAAAAGCACTGCTGAATGAGAAAACATGCGCCATCATCGCGGAAACGGTCCAGGGTGAAGGCGGCATATATCCGGCAGATCCGGATTTCCTGACGGGACTGCGCAGACTGTGTGATGAAACGGATACGCTTCTCATTCTTGATGAAATCCAGTGTGGAATGGGACGGACGGGATACATGTTTGCATGGCAGGGATACGGAGTGAAGCCGGACATCATGTGTATGGCAAAAGCAATCGGAAACGGAATTCCGACGGGTGCGTTTGCCATGACGCAGCGTGTGGCGGATGATTCGCTTGTACCTGGTGACCACGGAACGACATACGGCGGGAATCCGCTTGCCGGCATGGCCGTCAGAACGGTACTGGAAATATTTGACAAGGAACATATTGTAGAGCATGTCAGAGAGATTGCCGGGTATCTGGAACCACGGCTTGACGAGCTTTGCAGAAGCAGAAGCGATATTCTGGAAAGACGCGGCAAGGGTCTGATGCAGGGACTCGTGCTGGAACAGCCGGTGGGTGACGTTGTAAATCGCTGCAGGGACAATGGACTGCTGGTGATTTCAGCGGCAGGGAATGTGCTCCGGATTGTGCCGCCTCTTATCATTGAAAAAGAACATGCAGATCTTTTTATTGATATTCTGACCCGGTGTCTGTAGCAGGTACACCGGGTTTTTTATACAGCCTGCCAGGCGGGATGGAAAAAGTTCTTAATATTTTGATATTATTCTGAAATGCTGTTGTAATTTATTTTCGTATTCGATAAAATAAAGACGTCAGCAAGAATGGCAGTTTATCTGCAAACGGCCGATAAATCGGCACATGCGAAGATTCAGATATTTAATATATTGCATAAGCATCATAACGCTTATTATAAGTATTTCCTATGGAACATCCGGATGCGGGCAGAGCGGGACCGAGGACACAGAACTGGAGGAGGCCGTTCCGGCACCGGACGCTTCGGCCGGTCAGTCCGGAGATACAGGTACAACGGACGTCAAATCCGGCGGAACCGATGCGGAACAGAGCGAAACAGCAGCTACGGATAAGGGTACAATTATTATATATGTGTGCGGTTCGGTACAGCATCCTGATGTTTACAGGCTCCCTGAGGGCAGCAGGATTTATGAGGCAATCGAGAAGGCCGGCGGCTGTACGCCGCAGGCGGATCCATCCCGGCTGAACCTGGCACAGGTGCTTTCCGACAGCCAGAGGGTGTATGTTCCGGCTGCCGCTTCGACCGGCAGCAGTACAGACGGGAGCCAGAGTGAAGCAGTAACTGAGAATTCACAGACCCTGATTAACATTAATACAGCTTCAAAGGCAGAGCTGATGACGCTTCCGGGTATCGGAGACGCGAGAGCGGATGGCATCATCGAATACCGGAATGTGCATGGATTTTTCTCATCAGCGGATGGCCTCCGTGAAGTTGAAGGTATCGGGGAAGCGCTTTTTGAACGAATCAAAGACAGAATAACTGTTTGATATAGATGATCAATATGAGGTGAAGAGATGGCAAAGAAGATCTTGGTTGTCGATGACGAGAAGCTGATTGTTAAGGGAATCCGCTTCAGTCTGGAGCAGGACGGCATGGAAGTCGACTGCGCCTATGACGGGGAGGAAGCGCTCAGCAAAGCGCGGGGCAGTGAATATGATTTAATTCTGCTGGATGTCATGCTTCCGAAGATGGATGGTTTTGAGGTATGCCAGCAGATCAGGGACTTTTCAAACGTGCCGATCGTGATGCTGACAGCCCGCGGGGATGATATGGACAAGATTCTGGGACTTGAATATGGTGCGGATGACTATATAACGAAGCCGTTTAACATTCTGGAGGTCAAGGCCCGAATCAAAGCAATCATGCGGAGAGCAGGGCGCAGCGCGAATCCGGCTGTCGCGGAACGGATTCTTCAGAAGGGCAGCCTGCGCATGGATCTGGACAGCCGCAGGGTATCGATAGACAGCAGGGAAATCAATCTTACCGCAAAGGAATTTGATGTTCTGGAGCTGCTTGCAATGCATCCCGACAAGGTCTACAGCAGGGAGAACCTGCTTAAGATTGTCTGGGGTGAAGAGTATCTGGGTGATGTACGGACAGTCGATGTCCATGTCAGAAGACTCCGTGAGAAGATCGAGACGAATCCAAGCGAACCTCAGTATGTCCACACGAAGTGGGGAGTTGGTTACTATTTCAAAGCTTAAGCTGTTTGATAAATTACTTTCTATATTCAGAAGTCTGCGTTTTCGGGTTATTGTTCTTGTTATCGCAGCAGGAGTCATCCCCGCTCTCATATTGAGGGCGGGGATGATCGGCAGTTATGAGAGCCGCGCGATTTCTTTAAGAACGGCTGATGTGCAGAATCAGTGCAACATTCTGGCCGGTCTTCTCAGAGATGACAATTACATCACGGATCCTTCGTCAGAGACTGTAAATGCCCAGCTGAATCAGCTGGCTGAAATCTATACAGGAAGAATCATGGTAGTCGACAGCAGCATGAAGGTCATCCAGGATACGTTTTCTCTTGACGCGGGCAGGACGATTGTTTCCACCGAGGTTGTAAGATGCCTGAAGGGACGAAGCGACAGCGAATACAACAGGGATGAAGGCTATATCGAAATAACGGTGCCCGTATACAATGAAGACGGAACGGTGATCACAGGCGTGATTCTGGCCAGTGTTTCAACGGATTCGATTAATAATACGATCGATATTATCCGGAACAAGGCCGATATTATTGTCATATCCATTGTAGCCGCCATGATCGTTCTGGCCATCACTGCTTCTTTTGTAATGGCAAGGCCGCTGCGGAACCTGGAGAATGCGGTCGAAGGCTATACGGAGGGCTATACGGATCAGATCGACGGGACGCATGGATATACAGAGACGAAGCCTGTTATTGATAATATGAACAAGGCTATATCGACGATGCGCAAGATTGATGATTCCAGGCAGGAATTTGTCTCCAACGTGTCGCATGAGCTGAAGACGCCGATTACATCGATGAAGGTGCTGGCCGATTCCCTTCTTTCACAGGATGACGTGCCGGTGGAGCTGTATCATGAATTTATGGTCGACATCGCGGAGGAGGTTGACCGAGAAAACCATATCATCAATGATCTGCTGAATCTGGTCCGTCTTGACAGGAAAGCGGCAATGGACCTGAAAAGCGTCAATATCAATGAGCTGCTGGAGCAGATCATGAAACGTCTGCGGCCGATCGCGGCCGCCAGGGATATCGAGCTTGTGCTTGAGAGTTTCCGGCCGGTTATAGCTGAGGTTGATGAAACGAAGCTTTCACTGGCCTTCACAAATCTCATGGAGAATGCCGTCAAGTATAACAAGGACGCGGGGTGGGTTCATGTTTCGCTGAATGCGGATCACAAGTATTTTTATGTAAAAGTATCGGATTCCGGTATTGGAATTCCTGAGGAAGACATTGAACATATTTTTGACCGCTTCTACAGGGGCGATAAGTCTCATTCCACGGAGATCACCGGCACGGGACTTGGCCTTGCCATTACGAGAAGTGCTGTCGTGCTGCACCGCGGCGCGATTAAGGTTTACAGCAAGCCGCAGGAGGGAACAACATTTACAGTGCGGATTCCGCTGACATATATTGCCTGACGGACGGATGAGGAGTGTGATGATCGTGCTTAAGAACAACAGAACCGGCATCATCCTGGCTGCCGCCATCCTTTTAACGGGCATGCTGCTTGGCGGATGTGCCGGAAGCGGACAGGAAACCGCGGAAGAGAAGAGCAGCTTTTATATTTACTGCCTGGATGTTGATTCGGAACAGATAGAGAAGCTTCCGTATACGCCGGATGCTGTATCCGGGACATCCGGTGTGGATGATTTTATGGAGGCAGTTCAGAAGTATCCGGGTTCGAAGGATTATATCAGTGCAATACCGGATGATGTTTCCGTCCTGGATTATTCACTTGACGGTACACGGCTGACTGTTAATTTCAGCGCTTCCTACCTGCAGATGGAGACAACGCGGGAGGTTCTGTGCCGCGGGGCCTGTGTCCTGACACTTATGCAGATCGACGGCGTCAGTCAGATATTGTTTACTGTTGAGGGAACGCCGCTTGCAAATGCCGCCGGCAATGAGATTGGTCCTATGACACAGGACAGCTTTATCGACAACAGCAGCGCATCGGTGAATCAGTATCATGTCGTATCAACTACGCTTTATTTTGCCAGCGCCGACGGTACGAAGCTCGTGCCATACACGGAGGATGTCCGCTACAGTACGAATGTTCCGATCGCACGGACAATTCTCCGTGAGCTGATGAAGGAACCGCCGAAGGGCTTTTACCCGGTTATACCCGCGGATACGAAGCTGCTTGGAGTATCGGTCCGCAACGGTGTCTGCTATGTCAATTTTGACAGCGGATTTCTGGAGCCGGAATATGATATTTCGGACCAGGTACAGATTTATGCGGTTGTCAATTCACTGATTGACGGCGTTAACATCCGGCAGGTTCAGATTTCAGTCAATGGAGATTCAAATCTGAAATTTCATGAATCGATCAGTCTTGCCAATCCCCTTGACCGGAATCTTGATATTGTGACCGAGGAACCGGAAGCTGCCAGGTGATGAAGAGAAAACATGCATCTAAATGACTTTACACATCACATATAATATGATATATTATACGGATGATGGAGAGAAGAATTCGGCTGGCATCAGCATGTGCTGTCGGGTGAGCGTGAGAACAGATAACGGTGAAGTATTTGAAGACTGTTATTCCGGAACGCCCTGCGGTTATAATCGGTATTGCTGTTCTGGTTTTTTCTATAGTCAGACTGCCGTCTGTCTTTGCAGCGGTATGCGGCGCCTGTCCGTTTCCGGACAATGAAGCGGTCACTTTTACAGGCAGGCTGGAGGACATTTCTGTCCGGAACGGAAATATGGTTCTTTTGGTTCGAATGGATGGCAATGTCGGCATTATGGTCTATACTGACTATACGGACGATTGTGAGCGTTCGTACAGGACAGGCGGTATTGTCGAGATACGCGGCGTTTACCACGCTTTTTCGGAAGCGGAGAATGAGGGCGGGTTTGACAGCCGCGCTTATTACGCCGTCCGGCATTTTCAGGGCCGTGTTTTTGCCGATTACACCGCGCTGTTATCGCCTGGCAATGATTGGCTCCATGAGAATCTGCGCCTGATCAGGCGCGACTGGGGCCGTGTTATTGAGTCGATATACGCCGGGGAGACATGCGGCATCATGAAGGCCATGCTTCTCGGTGACCGGGCCATGCTGGATACGGAGTGGAAGGAGCTTTACACACGAAGTGGAATTGCACATATTCTGGCCATTTCCGGACTTCATGTTACATTTCTCGGAAGGGCATTCTGCGAGGGCCTGAAGCATCTGAAGGTTTCCGTCAGAGCTGCCTGTGCACTGAGCTGTATTTTCCTGTTCTTTTATGTTGTCATGATCGGCTGCGGTGCCTCCGCGCTGCGGGCGTTTGTCTTCTTCCTGGCGTTTTCCGGGGCAGAGGCGGCAGGCCGGACATATGACTTCCCGTCTGCGTTTTTTATGTCCATGGCAGTCCTTCTGATATGGAATCCGCTGTTTCTTCTGGATGCCGGGTTTGTTCTGTCTTACGCGGCGGTCGGAACACTTGGCATTTCATCCTGGTATGCCGGAACCGTTTCCTCAGGAATGCCGGACATGCTTAATAAAATATGTATGTCGGCGCTTTTTCAGCTCCTGATGCTTCCAGCCGTGCTTTTTTACTTTTATCAGATTTCCCTGTACAGTCTGCTGCTGAATATGATTGTCATACCGGGCATGGCGTTTGTTCTTGCAGGCGGCTTCGTGAGTATCGGCGCCGGTATTGCTTTTCTTCCGGCCGGATACGTGGCAGCATGGCCGGCCAGAATCATTCTGTATTCTTATACCGGGCTCTGCCGGCTGTTTCAGTCACTGCCGGGAGGCAGCATAATACTTGGGAAACCTTCTGCTGTACAGATCGCGGTTTATTACGGACTGTTCGTCTGTGTACTGCTCCTGATACGCGGCGGCAGGCTTTGCCGCCTTGTTCCTGCATCTGCGGTACTGGCTGTTTCGCTTCTATTTCTTGTAAATCACAGTGATGGAAAGCTGTCTGTAACAATGCTGGATGTCGGTCAGGGGGACGGAATCTGTGTATCAACCCCCGCCGGGCATACCTTCCTGATTGACTGCGGCAGCTCGGATGTCGATCAGGCCGGCCGGTACAGGCTGATACCGTTTTTGAAATCACGCGGCATCAGGCGGCTGGAATATGTGTTTTTGACGCACCCTGACAAGGATCATATGAATGGAATTACCGAGCTGTTCCAGGCGGCGGCCAAAGGGCAGGGCGAGGTTCAGGTCGGCAGCTTTATTCTTTCCGCCGCTTCCGCAGCGGATGAAGGCAGCAGGGAGGTAATGGAAGCAGCGCGGCTCTGCGGAACCCGGACGCTGATCATGCATCAGGGCGATGCGCTTTGTGACGGGAACGTCAGTATAACGTGTGTATATCCAGACGATGAGTCCGGAAGCAAAGGGGATAATAATCACTCGCTTGTTCTTCTGATTCAGTATGGAAGGTTCCGCGCGCTTATGACGGGAGATCTGGAGCAGAAGGGAGAGTCTGCACTGCTGTCATATATGGAAAAGCATGGAATAAATCCGGACTGTAAGCTGCTTAAGGCCGGTCACCATGGCTCATCAGGTGCTTCGGGGACGGATTTTTTAAATGCGGTCCGTCCTGAATATGCACTGATATCAGCTGGGAGGCACAACCGGTACGGTCATCCGCATAAGGAAACACTGCAGCGTCTGAGGGATGCCGGTGCGGTTTTGTATAATACGCAGACATCGGGGGAAATTGTGGTGAGGAGCGATGGGAGACGTGTATCGTTCAGAGAACAATGCCGCCGCAATCTATGATCCGGTATCTTGCGGCTCGTTCCTTAAACTGGTATAATACTGACCAGATGAA
>Ga0160425_1002287_pt1 | contig 15811 bp, 9 predicted proteins | sample BioMet8_FD_108193 | JGI IMG/M metagenome (GOLD analysis project Ga0160425, IMG submission 108193) | Microbial communities from bioreactor (seeded with sewage sludge) at Lawrence Berkeley National Lab, California, USA - Biofuel... | ecosystem: Engineered > Bioreactor > Anaerobic > Unclassified ...
AGATCTGCCAGTTCCGATCGCTTTTGCGGATGGACCCGGGCAACGCACTTCTCCGCTGCGAGGTCTGGGTCGTTTCGCCAAACGGCATCATCCATTGTTTCGAGGTAAACGAAGACAGGATCCGCGAGGTGGCCGTATATGCCCGGTGAGGCAGCCTGCCCGGCGGTAGTTTCCGAGAAGGTCGAGGGCGTCCCTTTGTATTTGATCCCCCGGGTAATTGCCGAACAGATTACAAAGAGACGCGAGACCGTCTTTTCTATCCGGGTCGAGCGCCGGTTCAATCACCGGTATATCGTTATTGTTGAGTCAAGGGTGGAGCATGATGTGCAGGTGAAGTCGGAGGACGGGATACTACCGGAAAGAAACCCCTGAACGGGAACGGCAATAATGGAAAAACGGATTTTCATTCCAATTTTTGTCGTTGTCTCCATTTCGCAAGGAGATCTTTGCACTCGCCTTTCGGCATTACGCCGGGCCTGATCCCATGAGGTGCCAGATGAATCTGAGAAAGGGATCTGTTATCAGGCTTCTGAAATAATAAAGCAACAACTATATCGCCTTCGATTTTGAATCTTCTGTTCATACGGGAGTGATTGATTAGGTGATCCAATCAATAACCGATGAAAAACCAAAAACCCATTCGATTAAACAAAATTCAATTATTCAGGGAGATCTTTTTTCAGAGCCTGTTCAGGTAATCATTACAATACCCATCGGCGAATCCCTGAAAATTGTTGGAAAAGGCCTGAAAACCGGAATGGTTCATGAGCGGATTCTTTCACAGGAACAGATAAAAAAGATCGAAGTGTCCCCGGAGCATGAACCGTTTGATGGCGACGCAACCCGGTTCCGTCTCGGGATTGAAGCGATGAGGTTGGCATTAGCCTATGAATACGATCCCTATTTTACCCTCTCAATCGCCCGTGTCGATCCGCTCCCCCACCAGCTCGAAGCGGTCTATGATTATTTCCTCAAACTTCCGCGAATCCGGTTTTTACTCGCAGACGATCCGGGTGCCGGGAAGACAATCATGGCCGGTCTCCTCGTCAAGGAATTAAAAATCCGCGGTCTTATCAAACGGATACTGATCGTTACCCCGGCAAATCTTACATTCCAGTGGCAGCGGGAAATGAAAGACCGGTTCAGAGAGAATTTCGATATCATCCGCAGCGATCTTTTAAGAGCTACATATGGAACGAATCCCTGGCAGGAGAGAAATCAGGTTATCACATCCCTGAGCTGGGTTTCGATTATCGATGATGCAAAAGCAAGCCTGTTAAGAAGCCACTGGGACCTCATCATTGTTGATGAAGCGCACAAGATGAGTGCCTATGGACCGGATCATAAGACCCTTGCTTACCAGTTGGGCGAGGCGCTCTCGCAGAGAACCGACCATTACCTCCTCATGACCGCGACACCCCACAAGGGAGACCCGGAAAATTTCCGGTTATTCCTCCAGCTTCTTGACAAAGATGTTTACGGTGATATCAAGAGTCTGGACGAGGCAATGAAGCGCCACAATGCACCGTTTTACCTCCGCCGTGTCAAAGAAGCGCTTGTGCTCTTTCCGGATCCGGAGACCGGTGTGGTAAAGACGCTGTTTACCAAGCGTAACGTTCAGACTACAACGTTCGAAATTGATGCCGATGAGTGGGAATTTTACGATGCGCTGACCCGGTACGTTGAGGAACAATCCGCACGTGCAGCTGCCGATGACTCTGCACGGGGACGGGCTGTTGGTTTTACGATGGCCATGCTCCAGCGGAGATTCGCTTCAAGCATCTATGCAGTCCGGCGGACCCTCGAACGCATGAAGGAATCCCGTGAAAAGGCGCTGCATAATCCGGAAGAGTACCGGAAAAAGATGATCTCCCGGAAACTTCCGGATGATTTTTATGATCTCCCTGAAGACGAACAGTTTGAGATTCTTGAGGATCTCGAACAGGAAGTGCCGACTCTGGATCCTTCTGTTCTCCGGGAGGATATCCATGCCCTTCAGGGATTAATCGATCAGGCAAGAGTGCTGGAGAAGCGTGAGATCGAGTCGAAGCTGGTCAAACTCAAGGAAGTCCTCACACAACAGGGCATCTTTTCGGATCCAAAAATGAAACTGCTCCTCTTTACGGAGCACAAAGATACACTGGACTTCCTTGTGGGAAAACTGCGGGAGTGGGGTCTTCTTGTCACCCAGATACATGGGGGAATGAAGATCGGGGATCAGAATACCCCCAATACCCGGATCTATGCAGAGCGGGAGTTTAAGGAGACCTGTCAGGTCATGGTTGCAACAGAGGCAGCCGGTGAAGGTATCAATCTCCAGTTCTGCTGGTTTATGATCAATTACGATATCCCCTGGAATCCGATGCGTCTTGAACAGCGGATGGGACGGATCCACCGGTACGGCCAGGAAAAAGACTGCCTGATCATCAACTTTGTTTCAACAAATACCCGCGAAGGCCGTGTGCTCTTCAAACTTTTTGAGAGGATTTCAGAGATTGAAAACGATCTCGATCCAAAACGGACCGGCAAGATCTTTAATGTTCTTGGGGAGATCTTCCCTGCAAACCAGCTGGAAAAGATGGTCAGGGATATGTATGCCAGGAACCTGACCGAGGACATTATCAAGAGCCGCATTGTAGAGCAGGTAGATGTTGAACGGTTCCGGCGTATTACTAGCTCCACTCTTGAAGGACTGGCAAAGCGCGAACTGAATCTATCTGCAATCGTGAGCAAATCCGCGGAAGCTAAGGAGCGAAGGCTCATTCCGGAGGTTATCGAAGATTTCTTTGTGCAGGCTGAATCGGTCAGCGGAGTCGTTCCAAAAGAGAGCAAAAAAAATTCCCATATCTATCGTGTCGGCCGTGTACCGAGAAATCTCTGGGAGACCGGGGAATGTCAGGAGTCACGCTTCGGGAAACTCAGCCACGAGTACGGGAATATTGTATTTGACAGGAAATTCCTCATCTCAGATCCAACGCTGGAATGGGTTACTCCCGGACATCCCCTTTTCGAATGCGTCAGGGCATATACCGCAGATAATGTCCAGAAAGATCTCCGTCAGGGTGCTGTCTTTTACGATCTTCACCGAAAGGATCCGGCACGTCTCGATGTCTTTTCTGCGGCAATCCGCGACGGGAGAGGGAACATCCTGCACAAGAGGCTCTTTGTTGTTGAGACCCTGACGGATGGGACGATGAATATCCGCCAGCCTACTATTTTTCTGGATATTACACCGGCACCAACGAAAACACCGGTGCCTGAAGTTGAGTCGCTCCCTTCACAATCCCTTGTCGAACAAGCCCTCGTCAGCAAGGCCCTCTCACAGTTCCTTGAAGAGATCCGGACCCAGCGGATCAAGGAGACCGATATTATCGCCAACCATGTGGAGATCAGTCTCAACGAACTGATCCACCGGCAAAATCTCCGTATGGCCGAACTTGTCGAGACCCAGCAGAAGGCAGGAGATACCCCCTTAATTGCTGCCAATATCAAAACAACCGAAGAGCGTCTTTTCGAGTTAAACGAGCGTCTGGAGCGCCGGTTGAAAGAGCTCGCTCAGGAACGGCAGTGCAGTATTGCCGATATCCAGCATCTCGGCAGTGCCTGGGTTCTTCCTCACCCCGATCGTGAATCCCCGGGCCTCGCTCCCATGGTTCGGGACGATGAGATCGAGAAGATTGCCGTCCAGCAGGTAATCGCTGCAGAAGAGGCAAAGGGCTGGAGCGTGAAAAGCGTTGAGAAAGAAGATCGCGGGTTTGATCTTATCTCACGCCGGCCCCACCCGGAGGATCCGGAAACCGCGATCGAAGTCCGGTTTATCGAAGTTAAAGGCAGAGCCGAAGTTGGTGAAATCGCTCTGACTTCAAATGAATTCAAGACCGCGGAACGACTCAAGAAAGATTACTGGCTGTATGTTGTGTACAATTGTGGCTCCAAGCCGGAAATTCATCCCATTCAGGACCCTGCACGGTTGGGATGGGAACCGCTTGTAACGGTGGAACACTATCACATCGCACCCGATAAAATTTTAAAGACTGATCAATAATTCCATTTTAATAAGATATTTTAGGCATTCGGGAAAGATCGCATGAAACTTAAAAATGAACACGAAATCCGTGATCCGATCCATGTTTTTATTCATATGAATTCGGATGAGCGAAGGATTCTGGACTCACCACCGATTCAAAGGTTAAGGCATATTCACCAGCTCGCATTAACAAGTTACGTCTATCCCGGTGCATCCCATACCCGGTTTGAACATTCGATCGGGACAATGGAAGTGGCAACCAGAATTTATGATATTGTTACTGATGACAGCCACAACAAATACAGTGACCTGACAATAGACAAAAGTTTTGACCGTCAATACTGGAGGAGAGTTATTCGGTTAGCTGCACTTCTCCATGACATTGGACACTCGCCATTCTCCCATGCACCCGAAGGACTGTTCCCCACGGGATGGAATCACGAGCGGATGACTAGGGAGATCATAACCAGTGGTTATCTGGATTCCTTGTGCCGTGATCTGAAAATTCAAGCGGATGATGTTGCCCTGCTTGCGGTCGGGCCGGAGAAATCGGACAAGAAAGTCGTGAAAAACCTGGAGGCAATCCTGTCGGAGATTATTATCGGCGATTCGTTTGGGGCTGACCGGATCGACTATCTGTTGCGTGATTCCTATCACTCGGGAGTTGCCTATGGAAAATTCGATCATTACCGCTTGATAGAAACATTAAGGATTCTTCCCAAATACTATGAAGATTCAGAAGAACCTGCACTCGGTATAGAAGTTGGAGGACTCCAATCAGCTGAAGCATTACTCCTTGCACGCTATTTTATGTTCAGCCAGCTTTACTTTCACCCCATCCGGCGTATCTATGATATCCATCTGCTCGATTTCTTACGTGTATTCCTTAAGGGAGGGAAATTCCCGACAGAGGTCGATGAATATCTCAAGTTTACTGATAATGAGATCATGACAGGAATTTACGCGGCATACCGGGACCCTAAAAATCCAGCCCATGTATATGCAAAGCGTATCGTCGAGAGAAAACACTTTAAAGTGTTATACTCAAGGAATCCCATCGATATTGCAAAAACAACGGAAGCCGGAAAAGCGATCTTCGAAGCTGCATGCGATAAATTCGGAGAAGATAAGATTCGTTACGATCCATATGTTCAGAAAGGAAGCGATGTAACATTCCCGGTGCTTGAGAAGGATGGACGTATCGTTTCATCACGCATGAAGTCCGAAGTCCTGAACACGCTCCCGGTTGTTAAGATCGATACGGTTTATGTTGAGCCCGGTCTTGAGGAAACTGCGAAACGGTGGCTTAAAAAAGAACGCGAAGGAATTATCGCGTCAAAGGAGATGAAGAAATAATGGAAATGATGGAAAAGGATGCTGTTCTTCTGAAACTAGCGGAGAGGCTGAAAGCCCATGGCAGCTGGTGTGGCGAGACGCATATTCAAAAATCGACATACCTGCTTCAGGAAATGCTTCACGTTCCCTTGGGATTCGAGTTTATTCTCTACAAGCACGGGCCTTTCTCGTTTGAACTTAAAGACGAGATCGCCGAAATGCGGGCCGATACACTCCTCACATGGCAGGAGCAGCCTGCTCCGTATGGAGACAGTCTCATCGTCGCCCCTTTAGGAACTCAAATGCTTGAGAGTCTCAAATCGGATATCTCACCGTACGACGCGCAGATCGAGTTCGTTGCGGAGATCATCAACAACCGGGGTGTAAAGGATTTGGAGAAACTTGCCACCGCATTTTATGTGCGGAATACCTGCGGTGAGATTCCACCAGAGGAACAGGTCAAAAAATTGTGCCAGTTTAAACCTCATATCACATCAGATGATGCACGATTGGCAGTTCAGGAAATCGACCGGATTATCTCGAATACCAAAGCGATGGGATAACGAGATCCCATTTCGTTCTTAATACATTTTTATCCAGTGGCCATAGTTCGGGGGGTTTTAAATCATTATGGGCGCGCCCATAACTTGGTGAAGAGAATATGGGCGCGCCCATTTCCCGCCAATAACAATCCATACTTTTGGATATGTCCATAACCGTGTTCCTGATTTATGGACATGTCCCTATTTTCTCCATAACTACGTCCATAATTATGGGAGATCTCCCTCCAGGGGATGTGACCGGATCCAATTCTGAAACGTTAATCCCCCGGAAAAGATAATGCAGAGTATCGCATTCTGCCAGAGGTCATTTTTTGTCCGTGTCAGCAACCTACCCCAAACGCCTCATCGAAGTCGATCTTCCGATAAAGAAGATCAGCGAGCATGCCCGTCGGGAAAAATCCATCCGGCACGGCCATATCTCCACGCTCCATATCTGGTGGGCACGCCGGCCCCTTGCGGCCTGCAGGGCGGTAATCTGTGCGGCACTCTGGCCGGACCCGGCGGACGAACACTGCCCGGAATCGTTCAGGGCCGAGGCAAAAAAACAGGTGGGACAGTTCTGGAATCCTACCGGGGCAACGCCACGGAATGTTGAGGATCTTCTTGATCTGCGGAAAGCCCTTCTCGATTTTATCGCGGACTTTGCGAACTGGGACAACTCTACTGATGAGCGGTACCTGAATACGGCACGGGCACTGACCCAGTCCGCTCACGAAGCCCTTGGCGGAGCGCCGGGCACCCGGCCGCTTGTTGTCGATCCGTTTGCCGGTGGCGGCTCGATCCCGCTCGAAGCGCTCAGGGTCGGCGCCGATGCATATGCATCGGATTTGAACCCGGTCGCGGTCCTCCTCAACAAGGTCGTGCTCGAATATATCCCGAAGTACGGCCAGGAGCTCGCGGACGAAGTAAAAAAATGGGGCCAGTGGGTGAAGGACGAGGCAGAAAAGGAGCTTGCCGAATATTATCCGAAGGATCCCGACGGTTCGACACCGATTGCCTATCTCTGGGCCAGGACAATCACCTGCGAAGGACCCGGGTGTGGCTGCGAGGTTCCACTTATCCGTTCGCTGTGGCTGGCAAAGAAAGGCAAAAGGTCTGTTGCCCTTCGGTTGATCCCGAACCCGACAGAAAAACGGATTGATTTTGAGATTATCCACGATATGAAGGTTGGGGATATAAAAGAGGGTACGATTAAAAAAGGAAGTGTTACTTGTCCGTGTTGTGGATACACCACTCCTCTTCCATCAGTAAAAAAGCAGATGAAATTATGTCATGGTGGATCTGATAATGCAAGATTACTATGTGTCGTAATATCAAGACCAGGGGAACAAGGACGAGAGTATAGATTACCAGAACCCCGAGATATCGAGGCCGTAAAAAAAGCAAAAATAGAATTGGAACGAAGAGAAAAATGTTGGAAGGGAAAAAATAGTCTCATTCCGGATGAACCGACAACACACTATGATACTTTTGTTAACCGAGGCCCAATTTATGGATTGACAACTTGGAGAGATTATTATTCAGCAAGACAAAACCTTGCTTTAAGTACTCTCTCAAAACTAATCGGAAGTGTCGGAGAGAGAATTGAAACAAAGAATGATAATACTCAAAAGATAGCGATTCAAGTATGTTTGGCAATAGCCTTAGACAGACAGACGGATTATAACAGTTCATTATGTATATGGCGTTCTAGTGGAGAATTTATCGGACACACATTCGCAAGACAAGCATTGCCAATGGTCTGGGATTTTGCAGAACCAGTTGTGACACGCGAAGTTTCTGGCTCGTTTATTAATGCTATTGATTGGATTTGTTGGGTAATCGAGAGAAATGAAAAAATTAATGGATTTTCTTTTGTCAATCAGGGTTCAGCGACAGCAATTTCTCTTCCCGATAATAGTGTTAGTAGTTTTGTAACGGACCCTCCCTATTATTTTTCAGTTCAATACGCCGATCTTTCAGATTATTTTTATGTCTGGCTCCATCGAACATTAGGTTCAATACTTCCAACCCTATTTAGTGAGGTTCAAACTCCAAAAAACGATGAAATTATAGTTCAATCCCCAAGTCATGAAAATGCGGCTGATGGAAAAAATAAGAAATATTATGAAACCAGAATGATGGCCGCGATGCGTGAAGGACAACGGATTCTTTCACCATCTGGGATAGGGGTGATTGTTTTTGCTAACACATCTACATCAGGGTGGGAAACATTACTTCAATCTCTTATAGAATCAGGATGGGTTATAACAGGATCATGGCCAATTGACACTGAAATGGGGACGAGAGTCCTAGCGATTAATCGCTCAGTATTGGGATCGTCAATTCATCTTGTCTGTCGTCCCCGTGGAAGACCTGTTGGTTCCATAGCTAATGATACTGGCGAATGGAGCGACATCCTCGCAGAGCTCCCGCTTCGCATTCGCGAATGGATGCCCCGGCTCCGGAAAGAGAATGTTGTCGGTGCCGATGCGATCTTTGCCTGTCTCGGCCCGGCCCTTGAAATCTTTTCCCGGTATTCCCGGGTCGAGAAAGCGAGCGGCGAGCAGGTGACCCTCAAAGAATATCTGGAAAAAGTCTGGGAGGCTGTCGAACAGGAAGCCCTCAAGACAATCTTCGAGGGTGTCGATGCTTCCGGATTTGAGGAGGATGCACGCCTCACCGCAATGTGGCTCTGGACCTTAAAGGCCGGAGCAAACGGTGACGCCGCTGCGGTTCCTGTTGCAGATGAACCATCCGATGACACAGAAGATGATGCTGAAGAGACCTCTTCAGGAAAATCCGCCAAGAATTCCGGCTATGCTCTCGAATACGATGCTGCCCGGAAAATTTCCCAGGGATTGGGCATCCACCCCGAAAAGATGCCAACGCTGATCGAGGTCAAGAAAGGGAATGCCCGGCTCCTCTCGGCTGCCGAACGGGCACCATACCTCTTCGGGAAGCAGGATCTTGCACCCAAGCGGAGAACAAAGAAACGCGAGACCCAGCTCACGCTGTTCTCTGGTGAAAGTATTATGGAAGAGCCGGTGGCTGCCGATTCTCTTGGGGAATTGTCATTCATCGGAAAGACAACGCTCGATCGTGTCCACCAGTGCATGCTCCTCTTCGGGAACGGGCACAGTGAAGAGCTCAAAAAATTCCTTGTCGATGACGGTGTGGGAAAAGATCCGCAGTTCAAGAAACTGGCCCAGGCGCTTGTCGCATTGTATCCTTCCGGTTCAGATGAAAAGCGTTGGGCGGAAGGTGTGATGAGCCGGATGAAGGGGCTGGGGTTGTGAATCTGGATTTGTTTTCTCCGGTTAAAAATAAATTTAAGACAATTGCCCACTTGATTTTTAGCAGAATTGATAAAGAAACGCTAAAACAAGCTCTGTGTTTTTGTGTTTTGCTTGGCTTATTAGTTCTTACAGTAACGATTCTTATCGGAACGTATAATTTTAATATTTTAAAGCCTCGCCCTTCATTTAGTATCGTTTCGCTTGCGACAATTCTGGCGTCATTATTGGCGATCTCTTTTTCAATTTCATTAGTAACGGTTCAAATTGTTTCAAACATATATACCTCGCGAATCCTTGACGTCTATAAGAAAAATCCGATTGTAATAGCAACGATATCTATTTTTTTAGGGTCAATTATCGGATTGCTACTATTATCCACAATACCCGCACCGTCAAAAACACTTTGTGCGATATGTTTTGGATGGTTTTTTCTCTGTTGCATATTATTGTTGATCTTTTTTTTCGAGGTTTTGTCAATTATTGATTCATTGAAATTGGCAAAAATTTTGGAGGGCAGTGGAAAGACTGCGATATTAGCAAAAAAATTTGAAGAAGCTGAACTTGAAATTTCTTGTATTGGGGATATTATTCTTAAAACAATTGACCGTAATGAAGAAGAGACCTCAAAAAAATATTTGGAAGTTCTCTCCAAATATATAGAGACCTATTCTTCTTTACCTGATGATCCCCAGCAAAGTAGTTCAAACAATCGAAATCAAAAAACTAAAACGGATGTACTAAATTCCATTTTTAGTGAATATTTTAGGATCTATCGAACGACAGTGAAAAAAGACAACCTTAAGATTCGTGACGATCTTCTCGAACAAATTGACAGTATTTTTTATACGTATTATCTTTCTAAGGAGGATATTATAACACAGATCCAAAAATTTGAGGTTAATTCCCTTATAATATCCATAAAAAAGCGCGATGATATTCGACACTCCATCATATTCAACTACGTAACCCACATAGGTACATTTATCGATCGATATACTACACCGGTTAATTTTGAGTGGTCTGTAAACAATGAATTAATAAAAAACTACCTTGATTCCGGATTTCTACTAATCAATAAAGAGATTATAAAAAACGATGACTATGATCTTTTTGAATCGGAAATGAATGCAATTAATGGTTGGTTTTTTTCCGAACCCCAATTAATAATTAACCAAATTCGAGATCGATTATTACATTTAACAATGGCGTTTTCATTTGCAGATATTAATCCTCCATTTGAGCAAGAATTTCAAAATAATGTAATTATTTTAAAACATATGAGCGAATTGGATTTATTGGATAATTTTGAAAATTTTAAAGATGCAGATACAAAAATACGTGCATTTAATAAATTCATTATTACGGGATTAAATGCAGTTGAAACAGATATCAAAATTGAAATTGGTGCTACGGTTAGCCAATCCAAAAAAGATTTTCTTTCTGATCAATTGAAATTAATTAAAAACCGGAGAGAGGTCATTAAATCAGAGATCAATAAAATTTTGATTCTCACATATCAATATCAGGTTACCTCAATTTTCCATCGTTCTCTATTCGTTAACGGGGCGGCCATTTTAAAATTCGAAGAGTACACTGACACAAAATTCGGTTCGAAGAAGTACATAAGACAACTTATGGGTTTTCCGAATTTACGAAATGGAATTGAATGGCTTAACAGTCCCCCTATCGTTAAGAATGCCGACTGGTTGACTCATTTGTTCGTTTATGGAGGACAAAACAACAACTATTGGATATTGAACAAAGGTCTCCAAAACAACCTTGATCTGAATAGCGATGCACTCATTAAAACATATTTACTTGCAATAACATCTATCACATCAGAAACAGACAGACATTTGTCCCTACCGACGTTAATGGATCTTGAAGCATTATATCAAAATGGTGAAAATATTGATAGTATCTCAAGATACTATGCATTCTCAAATTCATTCCTTGATAAATCAGATATTTTAACTAAAACTGTTGATAGTTTTATCGAAATCGCGGAACAATTTGAATATTTATTTGGCAAACAATCGAAAGAGTCTTTTAATAACACAAAATTATGGCTAGATGAATCCTACAAACGAATGGCAGAAGTTACTAAAAATATTGAATCTACTCTGCCTATTGATCCCGAAATATCAAAAAAATATCTACAAGAGATCTCTGATAATTTCGACAGTATCGAGCGAATACCGCGAATTGTCGAAACTAGGCATTTCAATCCAGAAATAGATTACGCAAAACATTTTGAAACATTATGCAATTCTCAAAATTTACTCTCTAAACGGAATTTCATTAAAATTTCCCGAGTTCCCATAGTGGGATTAGGGAGAATACTAGCCCACTCAACAATACAATGGGAAAATGATTTAATCGCGCAAACAATTCTCAAATATATTGATGATAAAAAAACTATTTCCGGGGATTCGATCAAGGAAAAAATTTCGTATTTGTCTTCAATTTATAGTTCGATCAAGAGTGATTCCACCATACTTTGTTCGCAAAAATTCCTTTCCCTACTAAAACAAAACAACTTGATCAAACGCAGAGACAAATTGGATCTAGGAAATAATTTATTTATTCGAGTATGCGGTTCAGATAAAATACCAGACGAAATTTTTATTATCATATCCAAAACTGCCGGTGTACTTATATCCCAAATTAAGGAATCGACTGGAAAACGACTCTTTGTCACACTTGAGGAAGATGCTGAAGATAAATCAAGAGTTAAATTGTTAGCCTGCATAAAGGTTCATTTTGAAATTTTAAGAATCGGTGAGATTCAAATTATACAGTTTATTCCCAAGAATACGGAAAGTGTATGAGATGATTACAGAAAATTCCCTCTCCTGGCAATCCTCTTTCTACGACATCCTGCGCTCCGATCCCCGCTCCACTATCCTCAAGCAGGCATCTCTTGATGAAGATCTCGAAACCTGGACAAAGGAACTGACTACACTCGTCATCAAAACCTGCACACAAATGGGCTGGCAGTGTGCAGCGAAGAATCATAAAGGACAGGCACTGCCCATCGAAAGGAACGAGTACCTCGCAATCGATGTGATGGCATTCCCGGATACGGATTCGCGCTGGAAATTTCCTGTCGCCGTCTTCGAACTGGAGAACCAGAAAAGAGATGACTATATCGAATATGCGTTCTGGAAAACGCTCTGCGTCCGTGCAGATCTCCGGATTCTGTTCTGTTACCGGAAAACCCACGATGAGGGTTCTGAACTGGTGAAACAACTCAACCGCGAAGTCCTCAACGCCATGAAACAGGAAGACAAACTTAACATTAATGGCGAGACAATCATCTGCATTGGATATCGGAATAACTCAGGAACATTTCCGTACGATTTCTTCCGCTGGTGGCATCTTGACAAGAACCTGGGGAGTATCGCAAAACTGCAATGAGAGCATGAGATCATGGCACTGAAACCCTGGTATATGGTAGTACGGCCCCGGGAGGATCTGCGTCAGGGAAAACCGATGGACGCCTCCGAGTTTGCCGTGCATCTGGATCATGTAAGGGATGGTCGGGCCCCCGAATATTATCAGGATCCGGAAAAATTTTTTGACCGTACATTTTTAACCAAGAACCTCTGCGATTTTTCAGCAGAAGTCGTGCGCCGGTTAAGCGGGGAAAAGACACAGACCTCCGCGGTCTTCAATTTGGCAACCCAGTTTGGAGGAGGAAAGACCCACGCCCTTACCCTCCTCTACCATCTGGCAACCCTTGGAAAAGATGCCGATCTCCTGCCGGGCATTCCTGCAATCCTTGAAAAAGCAGATATTTCAAGCATCCCGAAAGCAGCGACAGCAGTCTTCGTGGGAACAGAATTCGATACCATCACCGGCCGGGGCGGTACTGACGGAACCCCGCTCCGTAAGACGCCCTGGGGGGAGATTGCCTTCCAGCTTGGGGGGGCGGAATCGTTTGAAAAAGTGAAAAAGCACGATGAGGAAATGATTGCTCCCGGAGGGGATGTGATCCGGGCCATGCTGCCCGCAGATACTCCCTGCCTCATCCTCATCGATGAACTGATGAATTATGTCAACCGGTTCCGGAAGGTGGACAAATCCAACCAGCTCTATCCCTTCCTCCAAAATCTCTCCGAGGTTGCGCGGGCTGAAGACAGGATGGTACTGGTCGTTTCCATACCTGGCTCGGAACTTGAGATGACTTCAGAGGACCACGCAGACTACGACCGGTTCAAGAAACTCCTCAACCGTCTCGGAAAGCCGGTGATCATGTCCACACCCTCAGAGAGCACGGAAATTATCCGGAGACGGCTCTTCGAATGGGATGGCGTCCCTGATGACGGGAGGAAAACCATCAAGGATTATGCCAGCTGGGTAATGGAACATCGCGAGCAGATGCCCGGAGAAGTCCCTGTAGATTCTGCATCGGAGGCATTCCGGGCTACGTATCCATTCCACCCGGCGGTCATCTCAGTTTTTGAAAGGAAATGGCGTTCCCTCCCCAAATTCCAGCAGACCCGGGGGATTCTTAGACTGCTTGCCCTCTGGATCTCCATCAATTTCAAGAAAGGTACAGAAGGCAATTACAAGGATCCTCTGATCGATCTGGGATCGGCACCCCTGGATAATGCCATGTTCCGGACGGCCATGTTCGAGCAGCTCGGCGAGGACCGGCTCGAAGCCGCTGTCACTACGGATATTGCCGGCAAAGGCGATTCTCGTGCGGTCTTTCTTGATGCCGAATCAAAGGATGCAATCGGGAAAGCACGGCTCCACCAGAAAATCTCCACCGCCATTTTCTTTGAATCAAACGGAGGGCAGACAACAGGTGACGGCAGGAAATATGCATCGCTTCCGGAGATCCGGTTTGATATCGGGGGGCCGGGTCTTGATATCGGGAATGTGGAAACGGTACTCGATAACCTTGCCCCGCCAAACGGTGCCTGCTACTATCTCGATGCACTCAACAACAGGTACTGGTATGGCGTCAAACCAAACTTAGTAAAAATGCACGCCGACAGGATCGCGACACTCTCATCCACTCAGCAGAAACAGATTGAGGAGACTGTTCTTGCGGAAATCCAAAAGGAATTCCAAAAGAAAGCAGATATCAGACCGATCTTTTTCCCCTTAAAAACAAATGATGTTGCAGATCGTCCCGAATTACAGCTGGTAGTATTTTCTCCGGATAAATCAAGAAACGAGAAAAAATCATGCGATTTCCTGCAGGCTCTTTTAAGAGAGAACGGCAATTCTTCAAGGACCTTTAAAAGTGCCCTTATTATTGTAATGGCAGACAGTCCTACACTGCTTCAGGACAAAGCAAAAAATATTCTTGCATGGGAGGATATCGCAGACGATCCCACTCTTGGTCTGGATGAAATACAAAAAAGCCAGGCAAAGACCAACCGCACGAATGCCGAAAGGGATCTCAAAGAAGCGGTCTGGAGGACTTACAAATTCATCCTCTTCCTCGGAAAAAACAACACTGTTCAGGAAATCAGTCTCAGTATGTCTAACTCCAGTAGTGCAGCTTCAATTGTTACTCTTATTCTTGACCGGTTACGAAGAGACGATGTCCTCACCAGTGTAGTAAAACCCGGCAGGATTGTCAAATACTGGCCCCCGACACTGGCCCGATGGAGTACAAAATCTGTTCGCGATGCGTTCTATTCATCCCCCCTGTTTCCACGGGTTATGGATGACTCCGTCATCAGGGAGAGCATTGCGAGCGGGGTTTCTGACGGCCTCTTTGGTTATGCAGCAGAAGTAATGTCGGGAAAATTCGAGCCTTTCATCTTTGAAGAAAATCTTGCAGAGCCGGATGTAGAAATATCCGATGACGTGTTTATCGTTACATCTGATGAAGCAAAGCGGATGAAAGCTCCCGCTGTCCTTACCGAGATTGAGATGAATGTGGATTCCACAAACCTTCACCCGGGAGAACAAGTTAAAATTTTCGTGATAGGTAAAGACCAATATGGTCAGTCAATCTCTTTGGATAATGTTGTCTGGGATGCTACAGGAGGTTCCGTGGATTCAAACGGAAACTTCACGGCCGGAGTTCACGAGACTGACGCAGTTGTTACCGTAAAGACCGCAGGTCTGTTAAAAACTCTCCCGTTAAAAATTACCAAAATCGTCCCCCCTTCGAAGAAGTCCAACAAAATGGAATGGACCGGAGAAGTTCAGCCCCAGAAATGGATGAATTTCTACACTAAAGTCCTGGGACGATTTGCAACAAAAAAAGGATTGAAAGTTACCATCAATGTCGAAGTATCCGATAAAGACGGATTGGATGAAGCGACTGTCGAGGAGACGAAATCTGCCCTTCGGGAACTCGGCCTTAATGATAGTGTCACAATGAGATCGGATATAAATTATTTCGATCACGAAGAGTAAAAGCACTAATTGAAAGGGATAACTTAAATTTTTTTTACTCCTACGGTTGCACCTTCCGGGAGAAAATGCCCTTGAAGTGCTGACGGATCTTGTCATATAACACTAATTCTCTTCTCACGTATTCCGGATTTTATCGCTTGATTTTCCTTCCCTTCAGCAAAACCTAAAAACCGAATCTTACAGAGGAATATTTTAGCCCAAAGGCGCCCGAGGGTGGG
>Ga0160425_1002293_pt1 | contig 15749 bp, 11 predicted proteins | sample BioMet8_FD_108193 | JGI IMG/M metagenome (GOLD analysis project Ga0160425, IMG submission 108193) | Microbial communities from bioreactor (seeded with sewage sludge) at Lawrence Berkeley National Lab, California, USA - Biofuel... | ecosystem: Engineered > Bioreactor > Anaerobic > Unclassified ...
AAAGCTGTATCTTTGCCCTGTCAATGTTCATGCTATACGCCCGGATGGCGGAATAGGTAGACGCGTTGGTCTCAAAAACCAATGAGGTAATTCTCGTGCCGGTTCGATTCCGGCTCCGGGTACTTGCATTAAAACCAAAACCTCTTATAACCAGTAGATTGTAAGAGGTTTTTTCTTTTTGGGTAACAAAATAGTAACATTGTTCAACACAGAACCATAAAAGACCGGGTTATTTTTGGCTTATCTGTCAAAAGAACTAATGATTCCTACGGAAAATTTTTATTTAGCATTTGTGGCATCTGCAACAAATTTGAATTTACAATTTGGACAGATTATAGCACCTAATATTTTCAGTTTTTGAGCGAAGTTTTTTATTGCAGTTTGGACATTTGATTATTTCGGTTGATTTTTTACCGAAAGTCAGGGGACAGTTTAGTCCGGATTATTCACCAAGAAGAAATGTCTGTACCAACATGTACCTGGTGGGTATTGATGCTATTGCTATCATGGGATTCAGTGGCCACCGGACAATTAAAAGTTTTATGAAATACATCGGTGTTAAGCAGGAACAGAATGCAATGCGGCTTAAAGATAATCCGTTTTTCAAAAAATGAATGTTTTTATGCTTAATGATTGTTTTCGTTCGCAGTAGTATCACTTTTGCCCAAAATGATGATAAGAAAACCCACAACCATTAGAAATAATCCTGGAGTAGCATTCACTAGTTTACTTTTATTCCCTAATAATTCTAAAATCCAGTTAACATTCCCTTTAACTCCATTAATTACCATCCATCCACCCCAGATAATGAAACCCGCTCCAATTAAGAAGACCAAAGTATTATAACAATAATGATAAATCATTGCTTTAATCCAAAACTTATCATTATTTCCAGGTACGGGAGGTCTAAAATGTTTTAATCTTTTTTTTTCTAACATGTCAATTACCAAAATTAATTGCATGCAGAAAATTATGCAGTTAAAAGAACTTTTGAAGCAGCAAGATGAGAAGCCTTGTCTTTTTTGTTGTATTCTCTTGCATATTTTTCCATCCTATTGGTTGTGGAGACAAAGATCGAATAAGAATCATCTTCTTTGATACTGCTGATTTTATTTTCAGCTCTTAATTTTTCAATCGTTTCATTTTTAAGTTTTGCCATTTTTACCAGCTTTTTTTAAATTGTTTGCAAAAATATTAAAATTTTCTATTCTTATACTAATTACATCAAGTTTATTTTTAGGGTCTGCATGTGGATTATTGACCGTAATTCCATTAGGAGATACCATAAGTATTCTAGAATCTCTATTATTAGGTTCAGTTGCATCAATTATCACCATGCCATTAGCTTTAGATTCTTTGATCAATTTCTTATTGGTGAATATTCCCAACCAGATAAATTTAGGCATTGTTGAATTTAATATAACATTAGTTGCATCTATATTTAGATTCATTTTACCATTTAGCTCTGCCTTAAAAGATCTGCTTGAGGTATAAAAAAGTTTGAAAATTATATCCTTACCTGGCAAATTATGATCAAAAGCTTCTAAGTAGGAAATAATTAATTCCCTAGCCCCACCAGCTTCTAAATAAATCTTGTTATAAAGTGGTGCAATAAAATTTTTAATTACGCAGTTTTTAAAATGTTCACTATTATAGTTTTTAGTTGGATTGTTGAATGGGGCTATGTTATATGGAGGCATATTATCATCAATTACGACATAGTCAGTAATAAAATCAACATAGTCATAAAGATTTAAAGTATGATCATTAACTTTAATTTTAGTTGGTTTATAATGGCTAAGGTTTATTTTATTATGATCCACAAAAGTATGACCAATAATAACAATTGCATGTCCAATATATTTATTTTCAATAGCTGCAACTATAGGAATGCCAGATTCAATATAATATCCTAAAAGTCTTCTAAATTCTTCTTCCGGATATAAGTTTCCGTTATTTTTTTCTTGTATTGAGTAAAGGCGGGTACCAAGACCAAATTCTTTAAGTGCATAACTAATTTGCTCAGCGGTTAACCCATGAGATGGTAGTTGTCGTTCAAAACTTTGATGTGAAAGCGTTTCAATTATTTTTGATGGCAATATGGGTTTATATTCTGGATATTTAGAACCAAAGTATTCCATTACAGACCAAATTGTAGTTTCTGCACAAGTAATTGTTTCTTTATCCTGTGAAGAATGAGGGAATGCCTGTACATTTAATCTGACACCATTTACAACTTCATTTGAGTTTGTATAACAACACATCCAATTATTCTCCTTATAAGAATTGGGAGATAGCATACTTCTGCCTATTATGTTTGGTAAAGTAGGTCTAATTGTGATAAATCCTAAATATTCTTTTTCTATGATATTAAAATATTTTTCGTCTCTAAAGTACTTTTGCATTACCAATGATGAGAAGAAGGAAATTCTTGCACAATCTCTAAATGTTAAATTATGTTTTGTGGAATAAAAATTATAATAACTATTCCTATAAACTTTATCAACATAAGGGTATTCAATGTAACAATTAATGTCGTCACGTAACAGCTTTAGCAATCTGTTAATTTGTTGATCAACTGTTTGATGAAAATATTTAAAATTTTCACAAACAAAATCTTTTACAGTTAATTCTAGCTCGCTAATTGGAAAAAATGCTGAAAATATTCCTTGTTCACTCATAATGAGCGTAAAAATAATCGCTTTTTTACCAAAAACAACTAATGATTAAATTTTTTATTAACATTTTAGTGTTAATAAAAATAACATCCTTAAAAAAGTAATTCTCTTTATAAAACACTGAAAAGTCGATTTTGTTAAATGACTTAAACTAAAAATAATCTCGGTTGAGAATTTATTTAAAAACGATTTCAAAAACTATGAATTTCTAACATACAAACTAACATAGTAAAGTAGTTATATAACCATCTGAAATTATGATTAATAAAAAGAAACTAACAGACGCCTAACAACAAATAAGAATGTTCTGCATTACAAAAATAAAAAAATATTTGGTTTGGTCTTAGAATTCGATTACCAGTTGGCTTTTTATCATTTTAAAAGTTTAAATTTCTCTTTCACTTGTTGAATGGTAAACGATTGGGCACTATTTATGTAAAATTGCTCTTCCATTCTCTCTATAGTATGCAATATGTATTTTACACTTTCATGAACTGAAGATTTCTCAGTCATGAATTCTTGTAAACTTGATTTAACTTGTCTGAAATTTTCTTCTGAAACAAGAGCAATATTGTAAAACGCTCCAAGTACCTGAGAGTTGAATCTATCAAATCGGTCTACTTTGATTTCTCTTATATAACTAAGTTCAAGCAATTCAATTAAGTATGGAATAGCTTCAATAGTCTTTAGACTATTTAAACACATCGCACGACTTGTATCAATAGTATTCTCAACATTATTCTTAATCCATTCAACATATACCTTTAGTCCTTGCATATTTTGCAGGATAACAAGTATTTCTGCCGCTTTTCCTATTTCTTCATTGTCATTGCTCTGTTCAAGAATCTTTAGTAAGTATTCTTCAACAAATGATTCCTGATTATTGGCTTTTAGTTTGTCGAGTATAGCCCATCTTATGGTCGAATCCGCTTGATTGAGAATTGTTTTAATACTTTCTGTATCCTTTGTACATTCAAAAAACAAATCCAAGAGCTCTCTTCTTTGGTAGTCACTTCTTTTTAGATTGATTATTTCTTTTAATATGAATGGATAACTCTCTTCGACTTTGTTTTGAGCCAAGTATTTGATGTGATTTTTGAGTACGAAACTATCTATTATGCCTTCTTTAATATTTTCAAGCATTCTATCTACTATATCGCCATGATCCAGCTTGGAAATAATGTAGTCTATCCCAACCCAATCATGATCCTCAAAGAAGTCGAATGAAAGCATATCAAGAAGCACACTTTTTGGATGATTTACATCGCATCTTCTTGACAAGTACCAAATGTACATGGCCATGGTCTTAAAGGTGATTCTACCATCATCATGCACCTCAATGGCTTCCTTAAAATTCACTTTGGATACATTCTCAATACACCATTGCTCAATCCATTGTTTTTGTTCGGAATTGACCTCCAATTCCTTGTGATTTGTGAGATAATTATAGATAAGAGAGACCCTATACCATTCTTCGTTTGTGTCTCCCTCGAACCACTTCATAACTTTTTCTTTGCTAATAGATTGATCTTTATTCACAAAGTCTCTTAACAATCTTAGAGCAACACTTGGATAATACTCATCAATATCCACCCATCTATTGTTCTCCTTTCTCATCTCAAATAATTCGTCAAAAGAGAGTACCTCTTTTTGTTCCTTTTCAAATACTCCCAAAGTAGCCCCTTTAAAGGCTTGTTGATTAAAGAGTAAATTAAAATCAACTTTCAACTTTTCCTGGCGTAAAGCTTCATAATCTATCTGTTCAGGTTTCTTTATCTCGAAATCTGTTTTTTCATGTATCAACTTCTCGAAATGATCTCGATTCTCATTATTTACCCATCCCATATCAAAATAGATCCCTTCAAGCTCTTTACTTGTGAGATTTTGGTTTAAATACTCATCAATAACAAATTGCATCAACTCAGGAGTTATAAGCTTTGCTATTGCCACTGACTTATTTCCTTCTTTATCATCCTCTTTGAATGCCCATATTTCATGGAAGGCTTGTTTCCTGGTATTTGTTTGATTGAAGAATTGAAGAAGTAAGTTGGTTTTTTCCAACCTGAATCCTCGAATATCTTTTTTGAACCAATTCAAAAGAGAGTTAAAAACAGAATTGTCTTTTCCATATACTTCCACAGCATTGGTAACAATGGCCTCTATAACCTTTCCTGAATCATATCCATACTCAAACCTTGTTTTTTCAGATACATATTCTACTATCTCCTTGATACCTTTAGGGGTTTTAATACTTTTAACACACTCATTGAGATTCAATTCTTCATCCATTAGAGAAACATCATCTCTTTCACCACTTGTTTTATTATCTATTAACTCATACCCCGTTATTAAATAATATACATAGTCTTCCAATACATTTGATTTTAAAAGAATAGCGTACATGGCGGCTCGTATGTATTGGTTTTTCTGATCACCAACCTTGACCATCAATTTTTTAATGGTATTAGCTTGTGTAAATTCAGCCCATTTAAGTGCATATATTACAGTATGGATAAAGTTTGGATCGTTGATGTTGCGATCAATTTGTTCCAATAGAAGTCTTTCTACTTCTGCCTTCATATCATCATTTCCAATCTGAAAATGTCCTATCAGACGAATAGCATTTATATAAACTGTCCTTGTGTTCTCTTCACTCTTAATTTCATCAATTAAAAAATGTAGGTTTAAATCAGACTGACCAAATCGGGCAAGCTTCTTATCACTAAACTTGTTAGAACTAATCCATACATCATGAGCCTTATAATAGTTAAATATTCCTTGAAATATCTGAACTCTTATGTCCTCAGCAATTTTATCAGGTTCAAACTTAACTATGACCTCTTTTTCATTTTTCAGCATCCATTCAAGCAATTTCTTGAACAGATTACTTTCCACATTTAAAATACTGAATAAAAATGCCAATGTATTAACCCAACTTGGGATGAGCTTGCTATAATTAGGAGCAAATGCAATGAATTGAATTACTGTATCAAACTCAAGATCAGATAAAGCTTTTGCAGCAAGAAATTCTTGGATATTATTATGCTCAAACTGCCAAATATCTTCCTCACCGTCTTTCTTTTTAAAGGCTGTACAATATTTTAGCGAATTAAACTCGTCACTGGTAATCAATGCCAATATTTCTGATTCTCTGATATGGTTTTTTGACAGGCATTCCATGCTAAGAGCTACCTTTTGCAATAGCAATACTATTTCCTGTTTTCTACTTCTTAAATCAACGGTAGTTTTAAAATGATTCTGATCAAGTTCAATTCTATGAAGCAAAAACATTTCGTAGAGTTCCGATCTATTTAATTGAAGCCTTTTTTCATGGTTAAACTGATCTGCCAATAACATTAGGAAAAAAGGCTTTGTGATTAGGTCACCAAGGTTAGTGTCAAAAATCGCCGTTATGAAATTTTCAGATTTAGAAGAAGAATACTTCCTACTATAATAATCCTTTGCATCCTTTATATTTAAGTCATTTATGAAATAAGGTTCAAATCCAGATAGCGTACCTGTTGAATTATTTATTGGCAATTCATAGAAATTCGTACGACAAGAAATAAGTATTCTGATCTCTCTATGTTTTTCTGAAAATGTATTTATCTGCCTAACAACTGTATTGAAATTTTTAGGCTCAATTTCATCCAAACCATCCCAAACTATTAATAATAAATCACTCGGTATTTCTTTCCAGAAATCTGGTAAAAATGCTTCAAGGCCTAGGTCTGGAGTGTATGAATTGAAATTCTGAAGTATTGGGACAAAAGGAGAATTATCCTGACTTAATCTAAAATGTAGGTTTCTTAGTTCTGTTGATTTTCCTGAACCTGCATCACCGAGTAAAACAACTCTTTTAGTTGTTATCATCAATTGATCCAATAATTTTTGTTCTGTCTCTAAAAAAAGGTTGGTCTGTTTATCTTTAATTAATTTAAAATGTGATGTATTTCTTTCAATATAAGCAAGAGGAAGTTTCGTTGGTTCCATCTTAAAGGTCTCTATTTTGACTTTGGTTTCCTCGCTTACTAAGCTTTTCTTCTCCTCTACCAATCTATCGTGACTGAATTGATGTTCAGATGTCTTGAGAAGTTTAATAATCAAAGAATTGAATAAATCGTTTGAGTCAAAAAAATTAAGATAGTTATTATTTAGTTTTTTTTGTTCTTCTATAAAGTTTAAAACCTTTCCTAACTGTTGGTGCTCAGTTAAGTTATTGGCCGTTCTGTCATTTGTTTTAAAAAAGAAATAAATTTTAGGTTGACCATATTTTCTTTTGTAATCAATTGCATCATAAAACTCTTCTTCTGTTCCAGATTCATTCTCTTTACCGTCAGAGTTTAATGAACCGGGATTAGTCCCAAATCTTTTCCATAGAATCCCAACATAGACATTATAAACACCAAAATACTCCTTCAATTGCTGCTGTGGTCTAGTTCCTTGTTCTCCAACATAAGCCCTCCAATCCAATACAGAAAATGTGATATTAGATCTTCCATGATTAGCATCTGAGAAATCTTTGCATAAGCGAATTATTTGTTCTTTTTCGGGTGTTACATCACCTGGGTACGATATTAATATTTTAATTATTCTGGAGTCTGTCATTTGTTACGTAAAGTTCATTCTCAAGTTTGCAGGTAACTCGTTTATCCCCCTAAATTTTTCAGGGGCGTACATTCATTTTTAATAAATAGCCCTGAAAAATTCAGGTTTTATTTACAAAAGTAAATAATTATTTATTATAAACAATTAATAATGATTTCATTGTTTCCTGTCATTTTTCTGTCAATTTGCTACATCGTTTCTGTCTGCCGTGCGTTGGGGTAGGAAAGTTCTTTGGCTGGTTTTGGCTTGCATGTCGGCTGGTGCGACTTGGCAATGTGTATGGCTGCGAAGTGTTGACATTTTCATTTGATATCAGTTTACAGGATAAGCAGTTACTAATTTTGGTTCTTCTTGTCCATTCTCCACTATCCGAACTGACACTATGCAAGGATTTCTTTTGTCAGGTGTTTTTATTTCGCATTTCAATTCATATTTAATTCCGAATTCAGAGTTTTTTGTTTGTTCAATATCTCTATCAATGGAATGTTGAATAAGTGAATCTCGGAGAGTATCAATATCTTTTATGTCAAAACCAAAACGCTTGAAGAAGTCAGCTTTGCGCTTTCCAATTTCGTGGGTTTCACTCAGTAAGTAGTCAGTAATTTTATTATCTGCCACTATAGATTGGTTGTTGTTTGGTATCTTCATCTTACTGCTTTTCTTCAATTTGATTACAAGATACCGTTTCAACTATACTTGAATCGTTTATAATAAATTCCACTTCATAAGCATTGCCATTGTCGTAAATATGAACCACTGTGTCAACTGTCCCTTTAGGGACTTTTGAAATTTTGGTGTTTGCAACAACAAGAGTATATTAATTTATTGATTTTGGTATATTTTCAAAACTCTCTTCATAGTCTTGTTGGCTTAATACCGTATCAAATAATCCAATGCCTTCGCCTTCGTGTTTGTTTATTCCGATATACTCTAAACTTGCATCTTCGTAACGTTTGAATTTGTAAACTGCATCATTCATTAATGCAGAATTGAAAACGCCAAGACTTACCAATAATTCAAAGTCTTTTACTGTTAAGCCTGTTACTTTTTTAAAAAGACCTGGCTCTAATTTAGTAATAACATCTTTCAGACTTCTTTCCCGGTAGTCAGTTAAATACATAAACACAGGAATACGAGTAGCAAATTTGATTAATTTATCCTGTATTTGCTTTCTAAGGCTTTTGTATTCTTTTTCCTGCTCAGTTAATTCTTGTTTTTGTTTTTTAGTAAGTTCCTTGTCGTTAGCTTCTTTCTTTGTTTTTTTAACCGCTTCCGATTTATTGATAATGGTTTCAATATCCTGATTCAAATTTCTAAAGCCTTCAATGCTCATTAAAGCTTTCATTGCTTCTTCGTTTGCCATAATACGAGCCAGCGTGTTGTTGTCCACATTTACGAGCAAGGCACTTTCCCAACGTCTTGCCAAAAGCGTTGCTGTTGTTCCGCTCATTGCCATATCCAAAATTCCTGCGGCATTTACTTGTTTCATTGAACTGCCGTCATAAGCCAATACTGGCAAGAAGTTGATAAACTCGGCAACTTTTGCTTCGGGGTTCGATTCATTTACATTTAATCGGCAACTGTAATCGGCAATCTGTCTTAATGCTCGGTTAGGGGCAAAGTCAAAAACATAACATTCTTCTTTTAAAATTTCTTCTTTGTTGGGCGATTTGCTGTCGGGGTTTTTAATTACCCAAGGTGTTTGAACACGGAAGGCTGCTTGAAAATATGTTTCAGGACTGGAGGAATTACGTAACATAAAAATGCCTGTCCAAGGTTTTACCGATACGCCTGTGGTGAGCTTGCCACATGAAAGCGTAATGGTTTTTGATTCCAAAGGATTATCGGTCATTGCATCTAAAACAGGTGGCAAAGCTTCTACGCCAATGCCTGCTTGTGTGCCTGCGGCAACAATTACGGTATAATCGTGGTAAAATTTATTTTGGCGTTGCTTGAGCAAACTTGCCATTGCGTTACAAGCTGCAACAGTTGGTAAAAACCAAAATGTATGATTTAAAACTTTGAGTAATGGGGCGTGTGAAAAAGGCAGAGGTGGTTTTTTTGCTCCCATTTTCAAATGGTCAACTGTTGTTTCGCTGAATGAACCACGAATCAAGTCAAGCCATTTTTGTACTTCATCTTCGTATTTAAATCTGGCTTTTCTTCCTTCACCTTCCGCAGAAAAGAATATGTTTAAATCAAAACCATCAAACTCGCCCTGCATTGCAATTTGGCGAATGGAATCGGGTAATTGATAGGTCAGCATTACCATTCTTGGCAAGGCTGCATACGGATTGTTTTCGCCTGTCCAATTTTCTTTGGCTCTTTGCTCGTCTGAATAAGTCCAATTAAAAATTTGTTCTTCTATAAACTCTCCTGAACTTATTGCCCGAAATGGAGTACCTGACAAGTACAAATAATGATTGGTGCTGATAGGGATAATATTTTCTAAGTGTTCAACCTTATCTTCTTCGGCAAAACCCTCTTTTTCTAATTTTTTAAATTCTTCAATTTCTTTTTCGGCTTCTAAATCTTTATCGAATAGATCTTTGGCGTTTTCTCGCCAAGCCCCAAAATGGTATTCGTCAAAAATGATACAATCCCAAACGGTGGCGTGAACCCATTCATTTTTGGCTTTAATTCCACCTGTGTTAGTGTTCTTGCCTAAATAATCTTGGAATGAACCAAAGCAAACCAATGGATTTTTAGTGTTTATATCTTGATGTGATAATTCTTCTGCATGTTTAGAAACAAACTGCCAACCTTCAAAATCTACGTGAGATAATAAATCTTCTTTCCAGGCATCTTCAACTGCTGGTTTAAAAGTCAGTACCAAAACTTTTTTCCAACCCATTTTTTTTGCCAATTGGTAACTGGCAAAGGTTTTACCGAAACGCATTTTTGCGTTCCAAAGAAAGTGTGGCGTTCTGTCTTTGTTTTCTTTTTTAAAACTTTTGAAATAGGCAATAGATTTATTAACAGCTTCTTCCTGTTCGGGTCGCATACCAAAAGTAAGCACACGATTTTCTTCCGTTCGCTCGCCTGTTTTTATTTCCCAAATGGCTTTACGTAAATCGTTCAGCGTACATTTGAACCATTCACCTTCAGGATTTGCAAAGCCTTGTATCCGCAAATGGCGGTGTATATCGTGGTCGGTAAAAGAACTACCGTCACGCTTCATTGCCGATTCTTCAAATACAATTTTGTATTGAATGGCAGCCGTGCCTAACTGTTCTTTTATGCGTGATTGAGCATCACGGTCGGTGAAGCCGATTTTGAGTAAACCCGAATGCGTAGAAACCCCAATCAACTCATAAGCATAAATGGTGGGATTTGTGGACGGTCGGGGTGGAAAAAAAACTTTTTTACTCATCTACTTCAACATTTTCGTTTGCACCAATATTCTTGATTTTTGAATCAATAAAATTCCATTCATCATTTGTAATTTTCCATCTTTTAATCAGCATCTTATCTGTATACTCGCCTTCATATTTTCCAAGGTCAGGTATAAAATGAAATTTGTCTTTTGTTACGTGCTGTGAAACAACAGTTTGAAGAAGTAGAAATCTTGCAATTTTTGTAAAAAGGTACGATTTGAAAGAAAGAACTTCCTTCTCTGTTGAAAATGCTCCTGCAACAATAAATGACTCTGTACAGCACTCACCCGGCTTTGCAATACGTGTGTTTCCATCATAATAAAAACCAACAGGTTTAGAAAAATCAGTTTGTCCTGCTATTGGTGCAGGGGGAACTAACAATTTCCATTTATCTAAAAGTTTATTGTCATCGGAAACATCATTTTTGTTTGCATGTTTCAGGCCAATTCTCTGAATGAACCAACAAGGTATTCCGCTGTTTTTTGGGGCATAGTTTGTTGGCAAACCGAAAGGCTTTCTTGAAGAGACAATATCACTTAATCTTTTACCACCATTTTCTTTTTTTGCTAAAACCTTACGAATTATTGGTATTGCTTGACTATGACGAATCAAAATTGGAAATTCGTTTAATGCACGTTCAGATTTTACAACTTTTCCATCAATAAAATTCGCAACTTCGCAAAGTCCTTGATTATCTCTATCCCAAAGGAAATAGCAAATACCACCTGCTACGTCAACACCTGGGAAAACATCATTTGAATTTTCGAAATCTATAAGTTTTCTAATTCTTTTATCTGCTAACATCTCTGCCCTAAAATCATCTAGCCCTTTACCGCCGGCATACCAACGAGCTGGAATTATCATTGTCAAGTATCTTGGATTTAATTTTTTTGCTTGCTCAATGAATTTATGATAGATAGGACTTGCACTTCTTCCGTGTCCTGCATCACTTAATTGATAAGGCGGATTTCCAATGATAACATCAAATTTCATATTGAATATTTTTTCAGGTTTATCTGTGTGAATAAAATTGTAAGCATAGGTCTCCAAAGCATCTATTCGGTCGTACACTTCTTGGCTTGCTCCGCAGTAGGTACATTTGCCACTTTGCCAAGTGTGTTTCATCCGTTTGTATCGTATATTGCCTTGCTCATTATCAAATGTTTCGCAAATAGAATATTTACTATTGGCAGTTTTGGAACAATACACACTTCTACGTGAAAGTAAAGCGGTCAAGTCCGTAATGGTAATACCATAAAGTTGTTGGCTAAAAATGTGATTAATGCGCTCCTGCTTGTCGGGTGTTTGCGTTTCCAAACCTTTCATTAGTCGCTTTGCCATTTCTCGAAGGAACACACCACTTTTGCTTACAGGGTCTAAAAATTTGGCGTTTGGGTTACTCCAAAGTTCAGTAGGAAGTATGTCTAAAATGTCGTTCACCAAGCTTGGTGGAGTAAATACTTCGTCATTGCTCAAATTGGCAAGGCACGAGAGTACATCAGGGTTATAGTTAGTTTGCATCATCTTCACCAAGTTTTAAGAAATGAATAAGTGGAAAGTCTTTTACAGGTTCGTCAATAGCAGCAGCATTGCCTTCATCGTTAAAAAGTGAAAACTGGTGTGTCTTTTCAACTAAAAATTTAAACATATAATCTCTGCGTTTAAGCATGCTCCCGTTCACCGCACTCCATTCAGAGAATATAATCGGTTTTTTTGTTTCTGGATTTGTAAAGTCCAAAGCATCACCCCAAAGAATATTTCTTCTTAGTAGAAACTTTACACTTCTACGACACTCGTCTTTGCATTTATCTTTGAAAAGCGAAGTGTATTTTTTGTCAAAGAGTTTGAAAAGTCTTTTTCTGCATTCCTGAGCATTGTCTTCTAAAATATCAACTCCGTAAATACTTGTAATTGCAATAACAACGTAGCGTTCCCACTCTATTTGGCTTTTACCATATCGGTAGTCAACTACTGATAATTTCCTTCTCAAAACTTCGGCTAAAAAGTTTCCGTCACCACAAGCAGGCTCTAAGAAACGGGATTCTATCCGCTCCGTTTCCTGTTTCACTAAATCAAGCATCGCATTTACTTCACGTTGGTTTGTAAACACTTCACCGTGGTCAGCAACCCGCTTTTTGGATTTTACTTGTTTGTCTGTTTTTATATCTTCTGTCAATTCCTTCACTTTTAATTTTAATATTCCAGTCGTCTAAGTTACTCTTTTCTGTCCAATGGTCTGTCGGGAGCGTTGGCAAAAAAAACAGCTTTTTTGTCCCGATGAAATATCGGGATTGCGGGCTGCGGGCTTTGTTGTTCACACCGAAACCCCAATTGACATATAGTTTTTGTTAGCCACAGATTTTAAATTTTATATCCAAAACTATGTGGAATCATAACATTTTTAAATTCCTTATTGAAAAAATCATCTGTCATACCAGCAATGTAGTCACAAACAATTCTTGGCTTTGATGTATTCTCCAAATAGTCAGTACTCATATTGCTAGTGAAGAATTTTGATATCGAGGTTTCCTTTCTGTCCGTCTCTAAATCATTGAGATATATTTCAAAAAGAACATCAAACATATTTCTGATTTTATTGTCCTGACATGATTTCTTTGGATTTTGATATATCGCTTCTTTACTATATTCATAAAACTCAGTTATTGCCTTAAACTTCTCATCTGACAATTGAATAAAGTCTTTTCCATAGCTATTATTAATAATATCAAGAGCAAAATTGTTTATAATTAATGAGTTCGTATTACCGATAGATTCGGAAACAGACTTCGGGATATCTTCACGGTCAATTAGACCAATTGTAATGGCATCTTCTAAATCTCTCCCAATGTATGCAATCACGTCAGCGATCCTCATCACGCAACCCTCCAATGTCATTGAAATAATAGTTTTACTCGCCCCATCAATTTTCCAACAACTATCATATTCTATTAAGAATTTCTCTTTGGATTTACAATAGTCTGGATTATACTGTTTCATCATTAATTCACCGTTGTGACATAAAATTCCGTCAAGTACCTGCAATGTTAGGTTTAAACCATTTCCTTTATTTTCGAGCAATTGAAGGGCTCGAACACTTTGAGCATTATGACAAAAGAATTCATTAGTTTCTTTTTTTAATAAATCATTCAGTTTTCTTTCACCATCATGACCATAAGGTACATGTCCAAGATCATGACCAAGTGATATTGCATCGATTAAATCTTCATTAAGGGATAAGGCTCTACCAATTACTCTTGCAATTTTAGAGACTAATTGTACATGTAGCACCCTATGGGTAATATGATCGTTTTCAAACAAATAAAATACTTGAGTCTTGTCTATATATCTTGTATATGCAAGAGAATGAATGATTTTATCTGTGTCATGAAAGAAAGCAGGTCTGATGTTTTTTCTGTCTGGGATTTTGTCTTCATTAAAACGAGTTGCAGCATTGCTTAAACATGCATTTTTAGAATATGTTTTATATTCTCTTTTTAAATTATTTTCTAAAATACTTTTTGCAATTTTAGTGTCTAATACTGTTTCTTTCATAACTGTATCGTCTTGTTAATTTGTGGCTAACGTCTGTATAAACACCATTATGGCGGTTATTTCGTAATTTTTATCACCTTTTCGTCCACAAATATAAAAATATTTTAAATATCCAGATTATCTAAGGACTTTTTTATTTTATCTAATCCTTTGGTGTTATGTTTTCGAATTAGCTGTCAGTATTCAAAACCACGGCTACGCAGCATTACAAAAATAAAAAAAATATTTGGCTTGGTCACAGAATTCTTTTAGAAAATGTGCCTACTAAAGTAACAATTTCTTATGCCTAAATATTCCAAGTCTCATTATTTATTTTTTTCTTCTCTTTTCCATCCCCTGTCTACCATCACATACTGATTTTTATATAGTGATATGTTTTTGTTGCTAAAGTGTTATATATCAACGCTATATTTATGATTTGCAATGTAATTAGGTGTAATAGTGATGGTTATGATTTTTTTGTAATTTTTTTTAGGTTTATGTTAAAATAAAAAAAATCACATTAAACCAATTGTATTGAGTAAGTTATGGAAATGATAATGAGTTTTTAATGGGGAAAACCAAACATAAACATTTATATTACAATTTGTTACGATGTGTAATTTTTTTATATCCAGATAACAAATTGTTTGACAAGTACATAATATAAATTTTAGTGCTAAAATTACTTGAAATTCAGGAGGGGGATACCCCCCCTAATTTTTAAAAAAAGTTCGTCAAATTCTATCAATTCTATTCAGCAATTAATATTCAAAATACATACATTGCATTCTATATCAATAACATGAAATAGTAATGACAGAAATGCTTATCATAATAACCTGAAATATAGTATATATCAACTAATCTGAGAATTAAAAATTCTAATTTTCAATTACAATCAAGCATATAGTATTCTATTTCAATAATTTATATTTATGATGGATTTTTTAGTTTACAGAATAATGGCAATTCATTATATTTCACTGGTTTAACAAGAGATTTAGCAAAATCACATTGAGCTATTTTGTATTAATTTAAACTTAAGGTTAAGTATTGCTTTAATTCGAGTAACCGGGTGAGGTATGGTAAAAATGTTCGCTTGCCATTGTATGTTTTTACTATCGCCAAATGGCTGTCTATGAATTTTGGAATGTCTGTAATAGTGCTACCTTGGCATATTTCAATAGGCTCTTTGGGAAGTATTATTCCGGTAAAGTATGTTTCAAGTTCGGCAATATTCCGTTCCCAGCTTTCAGGCTTTGGCTGTTTAGGTTTGCTGGAATAGTAAGTTGGTTCAATCGGTTCAAGTGCTTTCGCCTCAACCAAAGGTTGAACGGCTGGGGGTGGCTCTGTGGCTTCGGGTTCAGGTAAGGTTAAATCTTTGTAATTGAACATTATTAAATAGTCGGCTAAATCAAACCCTTGTTTTCTTTCGGCTTCGGTAGCCTTGCGTTCAAGTAGATCAGAAACGGTAAATATTGTCCCGATAAATTGGGATGAAAGTTCCTTAGCTTTGATGCTTCATTTTTCAAAGCCATTTAGGTCTGGAAAT
>Ga0160425_1002295_pt1 | contig 15742 bp, 10 predicted proteins | sample BioMet8_FD_108193 | JGI IMG/M metagenome (GOLD analysis project Ga0160425, IMG submission 108193) | Microbial communities from bioreactor (seeded with sewage sludge) at Lawrence Berkeley National Lab, California, USA - Biofuel... | ecosystem: Engineered > Bioreactor > Anaerobic > Unclassified ...
ATGATTGAAAATGCTAAAATCGAACTTGCCGAAGCGCTGGAAATCATCCGGCAACAATCTGCCACCATTGAACAACTGACCGCGCAACTGGCGTGGTTTCAGCGTCAACTTTTCGGCGCGAAATCAGAAAAATTCGTGACTCTGCCCGATGACGCGCCGTCGCTTCCCGGACTCGAATCCGAGGCACCATCCGAACCGCCGGAACCGCAGCATATTGAGGCGCACGAGCGCAAAGCGCGGGAAAAATTCGGGTGGGATGAAATTCCCGAAAATCTGCCGCGCGAGGAAGTGATTATCGACGTTCCCGAGGACGAGCGCGCGGGCATGGAACTGATCGGTTACGAGACCAGCGAACGTCTGGCGCGGCGCGAAACCCGGTACTTTGTGATCGTCACCAAACGGGCGAAATATGCCGATAAAGCCGACGCGCTGCGCGGGATAAAAACGGCTCCGGCGCCGGGCGATTATTTTGATGCGCCGAGCGGTAAAACCAAGTTCGACGCGAGTTTCATCGCCGGTCTGGTCAGCGATAAAATCGAGAACCATTTGCCCTTGTACCGCCAGGCGGAAATGATGGCGCGCGAAGGTCTGCCGATGCAGCGTTCGACCTTGTGCCACCTGTTCGGCAAAACCGCCGACACGCTCAAAATCCTCTACGACCGCATGGATGAATTACTGTTGCAAAGCGAAATTATTCATGCCGACGAAACCCCAGTTAAACTGCTTGATCCCGGCAATAAAAAATGTAAAACCGCCTATTTCTGGTGTCGCATGAGTGGCCTCGGTCCGCCGTTGATCACGTTTCATTTTGCAGGCTCAAGATCACAGGAAACCGCCAACGAAATTTACGCCGGCTATTCCGGTACGCTGATTCGCGACGCCTACGCCGGTTACGACGCGTTGGACGCCGGCTTTGCCGCCTGCTGGGCGCATGTCCGGAGAAAGTTTTTCGATGCCTTCAATGCCGGGTACTTGGCCGCCGACGCCACGCTGAAAATCATCCGCCAACTCTATCAACTTGAGGCCGATGCCAAAGCTCGCGCCGAGCGCAAAAACACCGAAACCGCGCTGTTCAATGAACGAAAAATCGTCCGGCGCACCTCGGCCAAACTGGTCAAAGAATTCTTCGAATTTTGCCGTCGGCAAGCGGAAAAAGAAGTGCCGTCGTCGCCGCTCGGCAAAGCCATCAATTACGCGCTGAAACTGGAAGTTCCGCTCACGGAATTTCTCACCAATCCGAAGCTGAACATCGACAACAATCCAGCCGAAAACGCTATCCGCCCCATCGCCCTCGGACGCAAAAACTGGCTTTTCGCCGGCAGCGAAGGCGGCGGACAACACCTCGCCATCCTGCACAGTTTCGCCGCCACCTGCCACGCCAACAACGTCAACTTCCGCGCCTGGCTCGAAGATGTCCTCTCCCGCCTCAACTCCACCCCAGCGGCCGCAAGCGACTCCCTGCTGCCGCATCGTTGGCAACCCGGCGGCAAATAACTCCAGCCGCGCCTCAACATGGCCCACGCTGGACGCTTACTCAAAACGTCGATTGAAAAGAGAATCGCAATCATGAATCAGATATTTCTTGCCCAGCAGGAAGCCGTCCCATGTGTCACACATATTGCGGGCTATCTGCGTTGTCCAGTTGCCGTCCGGCGCGTGGACGATGCCGCCGCAACGGACCTCCCGCGTACCGATGTCCATGAAAAAAAGCAGACTTTCCCGAACAAGACCATATGGAGTCAGTATTTCCACCTGGGCAAAATCCGTCGCCGCCGCGACGTGCTGCTGCGTTTCAATAAACTGATTCCAGTCGCCGCGTTTTCGTCGTTCGGGATCGGGAACGATGCCGTGGGCATCCAATATGTGTTTGATCGTTGAGGCACAGACATCGTAGCCGAGATACTTCATGGTTCCGGCAATCCGGTCGTAGCCCCAGTCTGGATTTCGTTGAGACAGCAGGAGAAGCTCATCGACGATTTCTTTTGAAATTGGTTTCCGTCCCCGTTTCTTCTGGTTGGGATTCTTGGTACTGTCATATTTTGCGCCAACAAGGGTATTATACCAGTGACGGAGCGTTCCCGGCGCCCAAGTCGGTTCTACGGCGGCAAGCAGATAATCGTTCAACGTCTTGCCTTTTTGCGCCAAGCGTCGCTTGTCCGAATCGGTCAGCTCTGGACGGTCTTTGCCGGTCAGGTCTGTAAGATGTTCTTCGTAGATGCGGAGTTTTTCTGCTTGGTATTCGCACATCGTCTGCAAGTTGGTGAGAATGGTACGGAGGTTGCCGTCCTTGACGTCTCCCATAAAGGATATCAATCGGTTCGTGGCTTTGTTGACCTGTTTGCTGTTCATATATGTAATCGCTTTCTCCGACGAAACGAAGGCTGATGTTGCTATTCAAACACAACGCCAATAATATACAGCAGCTCAAGAATGTGTCCATGAGAACAAGTCCTTTAATTTGAAAGGACCGTAACCGTCAAGGACTGGACAATACTATTCCGTTTCCATCCGAAACGGTCGAAAACGTAAGCGGGAAGATCCGTAAGAAAGAACATTGAGGGGGCTTGCTGAAATATTATTACCGCCACACCGCATAACTGATTTTTTCATAATCATTCCAATCCGGTCAATTCTCAGAGAGATCCCTATTGCCTGGACTCGCGAATTGGGTCCATAACTTCCAATGGGAAGCGATCTTACCATTAAACAAAATTGATTTTTTTTCAAAAAAATGGCTCAGGCGGGGTTGGAAAATCGAGATTTTACTGTATAATTTGTTTAGTGAGATAAAAGAGATAAGATATTGGTGGAATGATTATGAATTATGCTTTTTTGACGACATTCAAACGGAGCGGCAAGCTTTCTCTGCACGAGGAGGTCGCGAGTTTTCTGCAGACATGTATCCGGGACGGCCGGCTTGGACCCGGAGAACAGATCCCCAGTCTGCGCGAAATGGAGAAGCTGCTCTCGGTAAATTATTGTTCGCTCAAGCTGGCGACCTCCCGTTTGGTCGAGTTAGGTCTCGTTTACAAAAAGCAGGGAATGGGCACTTTCGTGACCCCTCAGTTGAATTCTTCCCGCGTCACGAGGCCGCACCGTCCGATCCATGTCATCCTTTATGAAGCCAATTGCAACGAATTGCCCGGTAATATTTCGTACACGGTTCTTCTGCGTGAGTATGTGACCACCCTTCTGCGCAATGCCCATGCCGAGGTTTCACTGGTCAAGGATGAGCGGCCCGCCTCCGAACACAATCGCGCCCCTCAGCAAATTATTTCGGCAATCGCATCCGGCAGCGTCGACGCACTCGTTGCTCTCCAGCTCAATGCCGCTGATAAAAAGTGGTTTCAGCCGCTGGCTCTTCCGAAAATTACCGGAATGCAGATCATTACGCCGGACTTTGAGCAAGTCGCTGCCGAATTGCTCCGCCGGAAGTGCCGCCGCATCGCCATGATCGTACCCAGTGAAAAAAAACGTTCCGGAAGTTCTCTGGTTTCCCATTTCGAGGAGGCCGGCATCCATATCGCCTCCTCCCGTCTGGCCTTGCTCGATTACGAAAATGAACTCTCCGGAAAACTTTGGGGGCAACTCGGATACGAGGCGGCCATGCGTTTGCTGGACCTTCCCGCTTCCCGCCGTCCCGATGCGTTGATTGTTTACCCGGACGGAGCCGTCGTGGGCGCAATCCAGGCCATTCTGCAGCTCGGAATTGAGCCAGCGTCGATGCTTCCGGTCTTTCATCGCAATGTCGAGTTGGCATATTTTTGCCCGTTTCATGCATATTACATGGATATCAGCATTCAGGAAGCCGCACGCAAAATTGTGCAAACCCTGCTCAACGAAAGGATCGACGGATGAAGTTTCCAGCAATTACAATCGCACTTTGGGTAAGCGCAACTCTCTGCGGCGCCAGCTTAGAAACCCCTGCGCCGGGGACGGTTTGGCTCGTCGGTGAAGCGCCCCGTTTTTCGCTCCGGAACGTGCAGCGTCCAGCGCCATATGCATGGAGCGTCCGGAACTGGAAAGGTGTTGTGGTCGCGTCCGGTGAAGCTTCCGCCGCCGCTTTTCAAATCCCGCCTCAAAAGCCCGGATATTATCTGCTCGAAGTTGAAGACGCGCAGCGCTCTTTCGCGGTGGTCGAAGATCCGGCGCGGCTTCCCGATACGCCCGATATGCCCTTCGCCTGCGATACGCATATGTGGGGTTTCGATTCCAATCGCAACCGTGGCGCCGAAGTGGTGCGCCGTCTCGGGGTGCGGATGGTACGCGAGGGCACTTACTGGCGCCAGAATTCTCCGGAAAGTGAGATTGACTTCATCGGGTTCGGTGATACCCTCAGCGCCTTCGGGGCACGAGGAATCCGCGGGCTGAGCGATGTGAACAGTGTGCCGGGCTGGGCGAAAAGTTCCGAAGCCGGCGCCAATTCCTCCTACAATATTGCCGACGATCTGATGAGCGTTTACCGTTTCGGCCGCGATCAGGCGGAGTACTTTCGCGGGTATGCTCCGGAATGGCAATTCGCCAACGAAGTGGACACCGGCATATGTGGAGCGTGGAGTTACGCCGCCGCGCTCAAAGCGTTTGCGCTCGGCACCCGTTCCGTCGACCCCAAGGCCGTGATTGTGAACGCCGGTTGTGCGCGCACCCCATTGACGCCATTTAACGACGCTTGCTTTGAAAACGATGCGCAGGCGTATTTTGATGTGTTCGCCTTCCATTCTTACGACGGCATCAATTCATATCGGAGCCGCGTGGACAAGGTCTTCAAAAAGTTGGCGCAGTACGGCGTTGAAGCGCCGGTTTATATCACCGAACTCGGAACGCGCAGTTTAGAGGGTGCCGCGGAAGAGCCCAGTGTCGTCAAGGGCTTTCGGGAACACTCTTGGAAGCAAAAAATGACGATGGCGGAGTTCATCCCGAAATCTCAGATGACGATGCAAGAGCTTGGAATCAACAAAAGCTTCTTCTTCCTCTGCTTTCCGTATGCGGAGGAAAACGGCAGCAAGATCTTCGGCCTGCTGCACCGGGACTACAGCGTCAAACCCGCCTTTGTCTCCTACGCGGCAATGATCCGGGCGCTTGCCGGCAAACGCTGCCTGGGCCGGATGAATTCGATTCCCGGCGTCACCGTCATACTTTACGAAGAAACGGACGGACACAGGACGATCGCTTACTGGGCCAACTCCGTGGCCGACGGGATGCCCGAAGTGGTCGAAGCGCGACCGCTCACCTTGGAGGTGCCGGCCGGCGTGTATGAAGGTGCCGACGCGATGGGCGCGCCGTGTCAAATTACAACGAAAAACGGAAAACTCGAGCTCAAAGCCGAAGCAATGTGCCAATATCTTTATGGTCTTCCTGTGAACATCACCCCGGATGTGCCTGCCCGGCTGCGGAAAACCGGAGCACGGCGCCCGGTTGAGGAGGAGCGAGTGGTCTTCCAGATGATGCTTTCGCCGGATTTTAATATTCTAGGCGGCGTCGCGTCCCTGGCCGGAAGCGCGCCGGAGGGGGCGGCGGTCTTTACCGTATGGAATTTTTCGAACCAACCCATGCGGGGAAACGTGAGTTTTTCCGGCGCAAAAGTGAGCGGAGTCCCCTCGGAAATCCGTGTCGCACCCATGGATAAAATCGTTATTCCGGTGCGGTTGACGCCGCTTTTCAAGACAGGAAAATATCGGACGCTGATGCGCGTGACCGGTATTTTCAACGATCGCAAAACCAGTGCGCTCGCCGTGCCGTTTCTCCAGACCGAACAACTCCGGCAGAACGCCCGGATGGGGCCCGTCTCCGGCGCTATGAATCCCGGGGCGTGGCGCGAAAATACCTCGGGCAAGCTGACCATTTCTTTCGACAAACGTGAGAACGCCCTGATTTTTCGAACCGAATTTGATCACAAGGCCGGAGAATGGGTTTATCCGGAGTATCGATTGAATTTGCCTGCGGAAAGCGCGAAGGATGCGTATGGCATCAGTTTTGAATGGCAAGTAGACCCGGCAGAGCGCAAGGATCAGATCTTCATGTTCTGCCCGGACACCGTACATGAGGTCGGCGAGAATTATTATCTGGCCATTCCGCCTCCGGTCGACGCCAAATGGCATCAAGTGGTCATCCCCTTCGCCGGGCTGAACGGCGAAGAGCTCAAGATGTTCAAAATCGGGGTGAATGGGCGCTCCGACCGCGACGTGACCACCTACAAAATCCGTAATTTGCAGTATGTTTTCGAAACGGAACCGGCCCCCGAATCCGCTGGAAATTAAGTTGGAGAATTATAGGTTCAAAGAGCTCCGGATACTTGACCCGGGGCGTTTAATTCATAAATATGAGAAAAAATCAAATCAAAAGGACACGTATTATGAAGCTCAACCGCAACGCCTCCAGTAATCACTATTTTACTCTTATTGAACTCTTAGTGGTAATTGCCATTATCGCCATCCTGGCAAGCATGCTGCTGCCCGCGCTGAACTCCGCACGAAACAAGGCGAAAGCAATCAGCTGCGTCAGCAACTACAAACAGATCGGTCTTGCCGTCGCCGTTTATGCGAACGACAACAAAGATCTGGTTCCGAACATCAATCCTTATAATACCGCGGTTGATCCCTGGGTCAACCGCGAAGGTGCCGGCGGTTTTATGCCGCAGATGTTTATCTGGTACGGCGAGACCAGTATGCCGATGGGACTGGGGTTGTTGTGCGCCAATGGCTATTTGCCGATGTGGAAAAATGCTCCGTTTCCGCGTTTTCCGCTGGATTGCGAACAAGAGGTCGCACAAATGCAGTCACAATATCAATATATGACGCAAGCGGCGAATGATGCCCGAAATTATCTGAGCGGCTGGTGTTTCACTTATTATTATGGCGGTCTGCATGCGAGCACATCCTCGTGGTATACCATTGGCGGTATCGCTCCGAAAGATCGCATCAACCGTCCGGGAAAGACTCTGATGGCCAATGAAATCGTGGAAGTTCACTCGAAGCGGGCTAATTGTCTCTTCTTTGACTCTCATGTCGAAGCGTTGCATGACGATCAGCGCAGCAGCGGCTGCGGTACCAGGGGGTATGAAGGTCGTTATTTTGATTGATTGCTGATTCTGACGAAAAGTTGACGCTTAACGCAAACGAAAAGAATGGAAAGTTGCAATGAAATTTCAGCGCTTGATTTTATTGCCCAGAAACGAAACAAGTTGTAGTTTCGGGGCAATAACGTTCGGAATATTTCCGGCAATGACGACGTCTTTTAACGCGAGGGCCGCACCACTGGTTGATAACGGCACAAGCGACTATGCGATCGTTGAACAACCGGACGCGGCTCCGGCGGAAAAACGGCTTGTAAGGAACTGTGGAATTATCTGAAGCAGATTTCCGGTTCGAAATTTCCGATCGTCAACCCGGATGCCAAGACTTCGAAGCGATTCTGGTCAGACTGAGAGCTGAAATCAGTAAATTGTTCGGCAACGACGCTTGGACAATTTACGACGGCGGCAAAGCCAATATCCGCATGACCGACGGTCACGTGTTGACTTACAAGCTGTCCGGTTTGGAAGACAAAAACTTCAAATTCAAGCGCTGAAAATCGCCGGATACCGGATTAGATGATAAAATGGTTTACTTCAGGAAAGAGTATTTATGACATCGATTGATAATTTGCAGAAGATTTGGCCAACCGGGTGCGACGTCCACGCCGGAAGCATTCGCGAAGAACTGCGCGCCCGTTTGTATGAAGGCGCGGAGATTTCCTCTTCGGTGGCGGAGATGATTCGAGGAATCGAACGTACCGCCGAATACCCGGAGGCACTTTTATGGGAACTTCATAAGGAGTTGCAGAATGCGCCGCCGCGCAAGGATTTTCACTTTGATCAGCCTTACACGCTGGAGGCGATTCGCGCCTCCAGGCCCACGCGCAATGTGCGGAATTATGTGGCACGGCTGGATGAATCTTTGATTTTGGACAAGCTTCACGGCGGTTGGGCGATGCGCTGCGCGGGCAACACGCTCGGTATCCCGGTCGAAAGCCTCTGTTCCGGAAGTACCGACGGCATCATCAATCTAGAAGGGCCCCGAAGCGGCCGTGATAAAATGCGCGCCCACCTCGCCGAACGCGGCGAATGGCCGCTCGCAGATTATGTTTACGGCACTACGGAACGCTGCGCCGACTGGTGGCTCTTCGTGCCCGAATCCTTCCGCCAGAATCTGCAATACGCCCCCTCTGACGACGATACGCGTTTCACCTTGATCAACCTTATGATTCTGGAAAATTGCGGCGCGGAGTTCAGCTGGAATGACATCGCCCGCTTTTGGAACAGCCGGCTGCCCATGTTGCAATTATGCACCGCCGAATTGCAGGCGTTGCTCAATTACAATATGCGCATGGGTGTCTGGCTCGATCCGGAGGAGTGCGGCAGACGGGTTACCCCGGAGTTCACCAGCGGGTACAACAATCCTTATCGCGAGTGGATCGGGGCGATGAACCGCGCGGAGGGGTTCGGGTTCGCCTGCGCGGGCAATCCGGAACTCGCGGCGGAGCTAGCTTGGCGCGACGCGCATTGGACGCATCGTGCGAATGGCATTTACGGCGAGATGTTCATGGCCTCGGCGGCCGCGGCCGCGTTTGTTACCTCCGACTGGAATGAGATCGTCGAGATTGCCTCGGGCGAAATTCCGTCCAATTGCCGTCTGTCCGAGGAGATTGCCTGGATGCGGCACATGCTTCCGGCCTCCTCCGATTTTCTCGCATGGTGCGACGTGATGGACCGGCGTTTTGATCAGATGCCGGTGGTTCATACCGTTCCGAATCTCATCGCAATTCTTTCGTCGTTGTATTTCGCCGGAATGGACCCGGACAAGAGCATCTGCAACGCCGTCATGGCCGGATACGACACCGACAGCGCCGCCGCGACCGCAGGGGCGATTGCCGGAATTGCCGCCGGATACCAAAATCTCGGCTCCGCGCTGATTCAACCGTTGCACGATCTTTTCGATTCGCAGATCATGGGGGTGGAACGCGTGAGTTTTCAGGCTCTGGCGCAGCGGCATTTGGCGCAATACCGGCTTCTGCGGGAGAAAAAAGGGTGAGGAACATGCATTGGAAACACCATCTGATTTCAAGCGTTGCCGGATTCATGCTGCTCGCCCCCTCTCTCTGGGGCGCAGAGCTGAAAACTTTTGCTCCGGGAAGCCTTTGGATTTCCGGAGAAAAACCGGTGTTTGAACTCACCGGAGCGGATGTGCGGTTCCCCTGTTCGTGGAAATTGCTCGATTGGCGCGGCAATGCGGTCGCTTCGGGCGAATTGGCGCGTCCGGGAATCTTTTCTTTGGACGCGCCGCTTTGCGGGTATTATCTCCTGCGAGCGGGTGGGCTTGAACAAAGTTTCGGCGTGGTCGGCGATCCCAAAGCCATTCCCGATCGGGAAAATCAGTGTTACGCAATGGATGCGCATATGTCTGGATTTTTTCCAGATTACGGCACCGGGGCCGAGGTGATGCGCCGTCTCGGCGTGTCGCTGGTCCGGGATCAACTGTATTGGAATCAGGCTTCTCCGACGGCGCCTTTGGCGCAAGATGGTTTTTCCCGGTGTATCGACGCGGAAAATGCACGCGTGATCGGAACAATCCAAGTTTCCGCGCATATGCCCGGCTGGGTTTTCGACGAGGGCGGGCGGGAATTGCCGGCCAACCTCGCGTACCTTTACCGGCGCGGCGCGGATCTCGCGGAATTTTATCGCGGCCGCGTCCGGTACTGGCAATTCGGGAATGAATTTGACGCGGGATCTTCCGGACTCGCGGCGTGGGAGTATGCGGCGGCGCTGAAGGCTTTCGCGCTCGGGCTGCGTTCGGTGGATCCCAAGGCGGTGGTGGTGTTGCAGGGGTGTGCGAGAACGCCGCTCACCCGCTTCAGCCGGGTGGGATTTCTCAACGAAATGCACACGTATGCGGATATTTTCGCGTTTCACACCTACGATTCGATCCAGTCGTATCGGTTTCGGGTGGAGAAGGTGCGCGCCGAACTTGAGAAAGACACCGGAGGAATGCCGATTTGGGTGACTGAGAACGGTACGCGTACGCTGGAAGGAAACGCGGAAACGCCGAGTTCGGTTCCCGGGCACTTCCAACATTCGCCCGCGCAGGAAATGCTCATCGCGGAATTTATCCCCAAGGCGCAAATGACGCTGCAGCAGCTCGGGGTTTCCAAAAGCTTTTTCTTTCTGCTCTTTCCGCACGAGGAAAACTGCGGCAAAAAAGACTTCGGTCTAATGCGCCGCGATGGTTCCATAAAGGCCGGAGGCGTCGCGTATGCGGCGATGGTCCGCGCTCTCGCGGGCAAACGGTGTCTCGGGAGCGTGGATTCGATCAAAGGGGTGAAACTCCTGGTTTTCGAGGAACCGAACGGCGCCAAAACTCTGGCATATTGGGCATTGTCTACCGCAGAAGACGCGCCGAAACAGAAGGGCATGCTGCCGTTTACGCTACCGGCGCTTCCCGGAACGTATGCCGGATGCGATGCCATGGGCGTGCCTATGAGCGTGGCGGCGAAAGCCGGCATCGTGAAGCTTGAAGCCGAAGCGATGGTTCGTTATCTTTTCGGCGTGAAGACGAATTTGGCGATTGAAAACGCCGCGTGGCCGAAGGGCGTGGTGAAGCGGAAAACGGACCAGGAGCTTGGCGTGGTGCTTCAGGTGCGGCTTTCGGATGATTTCCGGCTTGAAAACGGAGTGAGCGCGGATTTGCGCAATGGAGTGAAGAAGGGTGACGCGGTTCTAGTGGTATGGAATTTTTCGGATCGCGATGTGTTCGGAACGCTCGCTTCCACGAGCAAGGACACGGTAGAAGGTATTCCCGCGGGCGAGATTCAGGTTCCGGCTCAGGGGCGGAAAGTGTTTCCGTTGAAGATCAGGATTGATTACCAAAACGGATATCGGAAAACGCTGGTGGTGGATGGCAATTTTAACGGGCTGCCGGTCCCGCGGGCCGCGTTGCCGTTTTTCAATGTGGAAAGCTTTCTGCGCGCGGCGCGGGAGGTGCCGCTGGCGGCGGAGCCGGCGCGGTGGCAAAAAAATGCTTCCGGCTGGCAGGAAATTTTTGCCGAAGGGGAGGCGGTGGTGTTTCAGACCCGATTTGCGGACAACACCGATGCGTGGGCGTATCCGGTGTATCGATTGAAACCGGGGACTGAAAATCCGGCGGGAGCCTACGGGGTGGCTTTTGAGATGCAGGTCGAACCGGAGAAAATGACGGATGCGATTCTGATGGCTGGCGGCGCTTTTTTGCCGATTTCGCGGGTGTCGGATCGGAAATGGCAAACGGTGATCGTACCCTTTGGCGCGGTTAAGACCGAGGGTTTTGACGAGATAAAAATCGGGATGAATTTTCGGCCCAATATGAAAACGGGGACCTTCAAAATTCGTCGGCTGAGGCTGCTTTTCGAGTCGGAACCCAGTGGGTCCGTTCCGAAGGGTAAATTTCAATTTTTACGACATCGGAAATAAGGCGCGGCGGCAAGATGCGTTCCGTTTCCGTGCGGCTGAAACGGAAAATCCCGGCAATGGACCTCGAAAGAGAAAAATTGGGTGAATTGCAAAAGCAAATGCTGCATGCACATTTTGACGCAGATCATGATCGGAGGCGTTGTTCTGATCGCAGTTGGCATGTTCTGCTGCGGCTGGTGGCGAATCATTCCTGTTTTGACAGTGTTATTGATATTAAGCTCGGTCGGAGTCCTAGTCGTGGAACTGCTAAGTAATAAACTCCGAATGATGCAAGAGCGCCAGCATGAAACAGATCAGCAGATGATTACTGAAGCATTGCATAAACTGCAGAATTCCGGTTCCCGATGAGTAAATTGATTTTGCCGTACTCTATTGCATGAAGGGACTGTATGAAAAACACAGTAAATAGGAGGACGATCGAAATGTAACGATGACGTAATGGTTTTTTGGCGCGCAAGCGTTAAAGCGGATCATGTTGCCGTTGTTGGAACATTGGGATGCAGGTGCGGACTGATAAAACGAATCATCTGTAAAGATTCGATAATATATAAGACGCGCCGGCAAATTTGGTTTAATGTGGATTTCTCCTGCCCGTAATCGTTGACATGAGTTGATTAAAATTTTTCCCTGCTTATAATATGAAACCATGGTCAACGGGGATGCGGACGAATGAAAGAAATACTTTTAGCGGCAGGGTGGATACTCAGCGCGGTCTGGATTTGGCGGCGTTATCCGGAGGTGCGCGGACGGGTGGTCGAACTGTCTTTATTGGCGTTGCTCGGACAAATGATTGTCGGCGGCGTTGTGCTGAAGCTGAATAACCCGTTGCTGTCGTGTAACGGCGACTATACCGGGCTGTTGATTTTACTGTTGGCGGCGTGCTGGTTGGCGTTATTGGCGATGCGGCAAACCCTGCCGTCCCTGGCGACTCGTGCGGAAATTTTCAGCGCCCAAAATCTGACGTTTATCGGCGTTTTTCTGATCAGCGCAAACTTTGGCTTTTTCCGGCGTATTCCGGCCGTTAGTTTCAGTCTGAATCCGCAAATGTTGCAGCGAGGTCCGCTCGTGTTGCTTCTGGCCTTCGGCAGCCTGGCGTTAGTGATAACTTTGCTGGCGCTGCATGTCCGGCAGGCCTATCGGGTTCATCAGTTGTACGGATATTTAGCGGGAATGCTGATTCCGGTGCTCCTCCTGGTCGGCATCACGCTTTGTTGGCATCAAACGCATTATTTGCATCTGCATCATTACTGCTGGTCGCTGATCCTGGTGTTTTTATTCCGCTATGATGCCTGGTGGTCGCGAATTCCACAGGCTATTGTACTGGGCATTTTCGCCGATGGAGCGGTATCCGAGGGCATCCTGCCGATCTGGTATGCGTATTCGCCATGAACGTCGACGAACTCACCATTCGGGCCGAACGGCTCCACAGCTTCATTCGGACCATGACCGAACAGTATCCGCAGCGGAACATCGGCGGAACTGGCTCGCGTCCGGCGGCCGACCACATCGCAACCCGGATGCGTACCGCCTTGGGATCGGAAGCGGCGATTGCCGAAGAAATTTTTTGCTGTCGTCCGGACGGCTTTCTGGGCTGGATCAAACCGGCGGTGGTGTTCTATGTGCTGGGCGGGATTCTGTTCTGGACCGGGTACCTGACGGCGGCCGGGCTGGCGCTGACGGTTCCCGGTCTGCTGGCGATCTTTCGGCTGATCTGTTATTGCCCGGCAACCGATGTTTTCTTTCCCAAGCGACCGGGGTACAATGTCGTCGGCGTGCTGGAACCGCAAGAGGAGGTCCGCCGCCAGGTGGTACTTTGCGGACATCACGACGCGGCGCATATTTTTAATTTCCTGGAATACTGTCCGCGGGCGTATCCCTGGCTGGCCCGGGCGGCGATGGTGCTCGGACTGCTGGCGTGGGCAGTTACATGGCTGGTGGTTTTCAGGATAGCGGCTTTCGAGTTCGCGGCGATCGCGGTTGGGTTGGGCGCGATTGCCATCCTGCCGCTGTGGTTTTTTGTCAGTTCGCGAATTACGCCCGGCGCCGGCGATAATCTGGCAGGGAGCGGACTGGTACTGGCGACTGCGGAATTTTATGGCGAGGCGGCGCGTTCCGGTCAAGGCCTGCGCCATACCCGGCTGATTTTTCTCAGTTGCGACGGCGAAGAATGTGGGTTGGCCGGTTCGCGGGCCTGGATTGCCCGTCATCGGGCCGAACTGAACTTGGTTCCCACCGAAGCCATCGTCATCGATACCATTTATGCCGCTGACGGCCTGGCTTTGCTGGAGCGCGATCTCAATGGGCTGATTCCGCTGGATCAGGCCTTGGTGGCGCGGCTGCGGCAACTGGCGCAGGAGAAAGGGTATCCCGTGCGTCTGGCCGGACTGCCGTTGGGCAGCGGGGCGACCGATGCCGCCGCCTTTGCCCGGGCCGGAATTCCGGCGACCTGTATTCTGGATCATGCTTTCGATCGGATCACGGCGGACTGGCCTTATCATACTTCACGCGATACCGCCGATAAAGTCAGTGTTGCCGCCCTGGGCCGAGTTTTGACTGTTGTGGTCGATGATCTGCGGCAAAGCGACATACCCCTCTGAATCAAAGGGCATCGCTAATTCATCACGTCTATTTTCTCTTTGAAACCTGAATTCCCGGGAGGGTGTAACTACGTAACTTTCGAAAACGCCAGCCCGGAACATTTTTGCTTTTACTTATCAATAAACCAATTACCGTGGTGAAAACAAAAACGGGTTTCCCCAGGTGCGCAATTTTTTGAGCGTTATCTTCCTATTGCTTTTTCAGCTTGTCGGTGATATAATATTTGAACGTTAAATAACGCCATGAACTATTCATAAAAATAGTAACCATATGAATAGAGGGCAGAAGTTTAAAGGAGCCATCGGGCATCAAGAAGATCGGCTATTGTTACTCAACATCTTTAATAAAACCAGGTTCATTATGGTGAATTTATTACAACTCCTATTGCTTTTTAAGTTTTTCGGTGATATAATATTTGAACGTTAAAGAACATTGTTGATAGTGGAGCATTTTCGATGGCACGACCGAAACAGGTGGTCAACATAATGAGGATTGCCCGAGAAGCGGGGATCTCTCACATGACCGTATCACGTGTGTTAAACAACCGCGATAATGTCAGTGAGGCTACAAGGGAGCGCGTACTGGCCCTCCAGAAAAAATATCATTTCAAGCAAAGTTCTCCCAAGGGAATTTGCAATGAGAAGATCGCGATTGTTGTCCATGACCTTGCCAGCGACCCCTACGAACAACGTATAGTGAAAGGAGTGATGGATTTCAACAATGACAACCGTTTTGACATAACCTTGACTTTTGCGGGGCAAGGAGCAAATCCGTTCCGGAACTTGCGCGGGTTGCAATGCTCCGGTCTGATAATGCCTGCCGGCGACATTTACCGGGACCGGAATGACGAACTTCTCAAGTTAAAAATGCCGGTCGTTTTATTGGATTACATTCCTGACAATTCCCTATTGGGGGGGATAGACAATGACTCGTATTCCGGGGCTGTCGCACTTGCAAAGTATCTCCTTTCGCTTGGGCACAGCAAGATAGCCTATCTGGCGCACGGATTGGAGCTGAGAGGCGACCACAAGGCACGTTTGCAGGGTTATCTTGATACCATGAACGAAGCTGGATTCCAAGCGGCTTCCGAGCTTGTTATGGCGGTCAATGAGGTCGAACTCGAAACGGGGCTTGACCACTGGGACAATGTGCCGGTTGCTCTTGACCGTCTTTTGAAACGAGCGCCATGTACTACCGCCATCATGTGTGCTGATGACAATTTGGCTTTCCATGCCATGAAAGCACTACGCTCTTTCAGACTTAATGTACCAGACGACATCTCAATTACGGGATTCGATAATCAAAGTGTCGCGGCTCTTTGGAATCCGGAGCTTACCACTGTCGACCACCAGATTGAAAGGGCTGGACGCCTCGCGGCAGAAGCCATAGCTTACGCCATAGACCACCCAGGTGCATGGGATCTTCCGCATATTACGCTCCCTGTTAAATTAATAATACGTAATTCGACAACAAAACCAAGAAAGGACTAAAATTATGCGCCGTTTTAACTTTACACTTATAGAGCTTTTGGTGGTTATTGCGATCATTGCAATTTTGGCAGCAATGTTATTGCCGGCGTTGAACAAGGCCCGTGACAAGGCGAAAACCATTTCCTGCGTCAATCTTTTCAAACAAGTCGGACTTTCCGTTGCCCAATATGTGAAC
>Ga0160425_1002301_pt1 | contig 15712 bp, 14 predicted proteins | sample BioMet8_FD_108193 | JGI IMG/M metagenome (GOLD analysis project Ga0160425, IMG submission 108193) | Microbial communities from bioreactor (seeded with sewage sludge) at Lawrence Berkeley National Lab, California, USA - Biofuel... | ecosystem: Engineered > Bioreactor > Anaerobic > Unclassified ...
AGACAAGCCGGTCAAGAGGCTACTAACGTCTTGCAAAAAGCAGATGGCAGCGAATACGTTGTTCATATTTAAATCGAGGTGTACGATGGAGAATACAAAAAAAAGAGGGCAGCTGTTAAAGCTGCTTCCGTTTGCAAGAGGCAGCCGCGCATATTTTTCAATTGCGTTTATCGCTTCCATTCTTGCGGTCATTACAAACTACCTGACACCCCAGGTAATTCGGATTACGGTGGACTCCGTAATCGGTACCGGGCCATTTGCGGTGCCCGCGTTCCTCGGCACATGGATTACCGCCATCGGCGGGCGGGAAACACTGCGGAATCATTTGGCTATCTGTGCGGCGTTTGCGCTGCTTTTTTCCGTTTTATCGGGAGTATTTAATTATGTGTCGCGCGTTGATATGGCAAAGGCGTCGGAAGGCACTGTCAACCGGCTTCGCAACAAGCTGTTCAGGCATATTCAGCATTTGCCCTATTCGTGGCATAACCAGCATCAAACGGGCGATATCATCCAGCGGTGCACCATGGATGTGGACATGGTTCGCAATTTTATTGCGGAACAGCTGCTTGAAATGGTTCGAACCGTGTTTTTGATTGTCTTTTCGCTGGTGCTCATGTTTGCAATGAATGTGCAGCTTTCTCTGCTCGCGCTGATGTTTATCCCTGTGGTCATGCTGTATTCCGGATTCTTTTACAATAAAATAGGAAAGAAATTTCAGAACGCGGATGAGGCCGAGGGTGATCTGACTGCCATGGTGCAGGAAAATTTAACCGGAGTACGTGTGGTGCGTGCCTTTGGCAGGGAAAGATATGAAATTGACCGCTTTGATGAAAAGAATAATATCTTTACCGGACTTTGGGTTAAGTTGGGTAATTTACTGGGATTCTATTGGGGTATAGGCGACGTCGTTTCAGGACTACAGGTTATGAGCATTATCGTCGCAGGTAGTGTGCAGGCGGTTTCCGGTACGATTACGCTTGGTGAGTTCATGGTGTTTGTATTTTATAATTCCATGCTTGTCTGGCCGGTGAGAAGCTTGGGGCGTATTTTGTCCGAACTGAGCAAAACCGGTATTTCCGCATCCCGGCTCAATGAAATTCTTGACGCTGTTCCCGAACAGGACAGTCAAGACGCACAGGAACCGGACATGACGGGCGACATCGCCTTTCACAATGTTAGTTTCGCTTACAATGACACCAAAGAGGTTGTCGACCATATCTCCTTTACAATTGACGCGGGCACGACCTTCGGCATTTTAGGAGCGACAGGTTCAGGGAAATCCACACTGATGTATTTGTTGGACCGCCTTTACGAGCTGCCGGCAGAGGATGGTTTCATCACGATCAGCGGCGTGGATATCAGGAATATCAAGCTGGATTGGCTGCGCAGTCATATTGGAATTGTATTGCAGGAGCCGTTTCTGTTTTCAAAGAGTTTTCAGGAAAGTATTTCGGACGGCGCGCAAACCCACGAGTTGGAAGCGGTGCGGCATTACGCCCGGCTTGCCGCTATTGACGACACGATTCTAAATTTTTCCCAGGGCTACGAAACACAAATCGGCGAACGCGGCGTTACCGTTTCCGGCGGGCAAAAGCAGCGCGTCGCCATTGCACGTATGCTGATGCAGGATACGCCGATTAAAATATTTGATGATTCGCTTTCCGCAGTGGATACTGAAACGGATGCCAAAATTCGCAGTTCCATCAACAGCCACGTACACGGCACCACCATTTTGATTTCACACCGTATTACCACACTGATGAATGCGGATAAAATAGCAGTAATCGATAAGGGTAAACTTTGCGAACTTGGAACACATTCGGAGTTGATTGCACAGAACGGGATTTACAGTAAGATATATGAAATGCAAAGCCTTGCAGGCACTGAGGAGGAATAGCAGTAATGGAAATCAAAAATCAAAGCAAGCCGTTTTCCCTTAAAGTATGGGCAAAACTGCTTCCTTTTCTAAAGCCATACAGGGGCAGACTGACCATCGTTGTGGTCTTAATGCTGCTCAATGCCGCTATTGATGTTGCCTTTCCTCTGTTTCAGGCTTACGCGGTGGACTCGTTTATCGTACCGAAAACATTGAACGGTATCGTGCCGTTTACAGCCCTGTACGCCCTCCTTCTTTTGATACAATGCCTTAGTGTGGTGATTTTTGTACGCCACGCCATGGTGGTGGAAATGAAGCTGGGCCGCGACCTGAAGCGGGCGGCTTTCGTCCATTTGCAGACGCTCAGCTTTTCTTACTACAATACAACGCCGGTCGGTATTATCATGGCGCGTGTCATGAGCGATACCAACAAAATCGGTTCCATTATCGCATGGAGCGTGGTGGATATTTTTTGGGCGTTCGCATATGTCGTCGGCACCTTTATCGCGATGCTTGCTCTTGATGCAAAACTGGCGCTGCTGGTGATTACCATCGTGCCGTTTATCGCGATTATTACGGTCTATTTTCAAACGAAGATACTGAACATCAACCGCAAAATCCGTGGAATCAATGCGGATATTACAAGGACTTACAACGAGGGAATCACCGGTGCGAAAACTTCAAAGACGATGGTGATTGAAGATAAAAATGCGGAGGGTTTTGCGCAAACAGCCGAACTCATGCGTGCGACTACCGTGCGCGCCACGATGCTCAACGCGGTTTACGTTCCGATTATTCTGTTTTTCAGTTCGCTCGCGGTTGCTTTCGTACTGGCACAGGGCGGTTATCTGGTCATGCAGGACGTCATTAAAATCGGGATATTATCCGCCTTTATCAATTATGCGCTGAGTATATTTGAACCGATACAGCAGCTGGCAAGGACGATTGCAAACTTTGTCGCCGCACAGGCGAACATCGAGCGCGTGGTTGATTTGCTGGAGCTGAAGCCGCAAATTACCGACACGCCTGCCGTCATTGAAAAGTACGGCACATCCTTTGAACCTAAAAAAGAAAACTGGGAGCCGCTGAAGGGCGATATCGAATTCCAAAACGTGTCTTTTCAGTATCCGGACGGAACAGAGGAAGTCCTTTCCCATTTTAACCTGAAAATTCCCGCAGGAACAACGGTGGCGATTGTAGGGGAAACCGGCGCGGGAAAATCCACGCTCGTGAACCTTGCCTGCCGCTTTTTTGAGCCGACAGACGGAAAAATTCTGATAGATGGCCGCGATTACCGCGAGCGCTCCATGCTGTGGCTGCACAGCAACATTGGCTATGTGCTGCAAACGCCGCATTTGTTCTCCGGCAAGGTGCGTGAAAATATCCGTTACGGCAGGCTGAACGCAACCGATGAAGAAATTGAACTGGCCGCCAAAACAGTGAGTGCCGATGAGGTGATACGAGGCATGGAGAACGGCTATGACAGCGATGTGGGTGAAGGCGGAGACCGACTTTCTACCGGTGAAAAACAGCTCATCAGCTTTGCACGCGCAGTCATTGCGGACCCGCGTATTTTTGTGCTGGATGAAGCAACTTCCTCTATTGATACCAAAACGGAACAACTCATTCAAAGCGCAATTGCGCATTTGCTCAAAAATCGAACCTCATTTTTAATTGCACATCGTCTTTCAACGATTCGAAAAGCGGATTTGATTCTGGTTGTCCGCGCCGGCAAAATCGTGGAGCAGGGAACGCACGCCGCATTGCTAAAGCAGCACGGTTACTACCATGACTTGTACCTGAAGCAGTATGAGCAGGAAGTCGGGGAGAGCGTGTTCCAAAACTGATAAGCCCAGCCGGGCAATCAAGGCTATATGTTTAAAAATATATCAGCTGCTGAATCATTGAGCGCAAAAAGGAAATACTTGTAGAAGTGCTGAAAGCTGCGGTGCCGTATGCAGTGAAAAGGCTGCTGTGGGAACAATATGTTATTGCCAAAAAAAATTGACAACCATCCATTTTTGAATGGAAAAAATGAGTCAAATTAAGATTAGAAAGAAGGATGTTTTTATGAAAGCAACTCTTGACAGAAGCGGATGTATCTCTTGCGGGCTCTGTGCCCAAACCTGCCCCGAGGTTTTCAGAATGGCGGATGACGGCGTTGCCGAAGTTTGGCTGGAAGATGTGCCGGCCGAGGCCGAAGGCGCAGCAGTCGAAGCGCAGGATGGATGCCCTGTCTCAGTTATTACTGTGGAATGAGCAGTTCGCATTGATATCTGCCTGTGGCCTCTCTTGTATTTAAAGGGAGGCCACGTTTTATTGACCGTATTTTAAATTGGTTATCAGATTTTAAACTAAATTTTGGCGGATGAAATATTATGTTTGTGTTTTACAATTTAAGTATGGCAGTGAAGATTAAAAAAATTTTTTCTGTGTATAAGATAATTCTCATTCACACAATAAAAAAATCCTACTATTTGATAGGATTAATGATATAAAAAACTTGACATTTCTATCGATATCTAATATAATAGTTAAGCTGTCAGAAATTAAAAGTTGTTTATAATATGCGCTCGTAGCTCAGCTGGATAGAGTGCTTGACTACGAATCAAGAGGTCGCGGGTTCGAATCCCTCCGGGCGCACCAATTAGGATAATTAGGGGAAAGGGAATTGCTCTTTCCCCTGTTTATCAAATAATTATATATTTAGTAAAACTAAGTACATAATTATTTGATAACACAAGATATAAGTCTTATGCTACCAAATAATTTATTGGCTTCACAAAGGATTGCATTCACAATCACATGAGAAGAATAGCTTCTCCCTCCAGGTTCTCTGGAAGCTGCCCCCAATACAGTGACGTTGGCCGGACAGAAGTATCATTATCTCTTGCTGGGATCATCGCTCAGCATGCAGTATATCGCAAATGCGCCTGTGCTGGCTTTGCAGGTTCTTATGTGTCGCCCCACAACAAGAAAAGTCTTTGTGTTACACTATAATTTCTTCAATCGTTCCAGCGATTGACTGAAATATTTTTCAAAGAGCGCCAACCTCGCGCAGTGATGAATCACTTTAAGAGGTACACAATGTTGTACATTGTGGAAGTTGAGTGGAAAAACAAAAGTCTGCACCCTCACTGTCCAATAAGGGTACAGACCTTGACATGTATCCGAAATGCGTGTTAAAATAACAACACATAAACGGCGTTCACAAGTCATAAGTGGTCTTGACTACCCTTATGGCGCATGGCAACTAACTGTTTGATAGACGGTTGGTTGCCTGTGGATGCTTGTTTGTCTATCCACGGGGTTAATTATAATACAGAATTTGGTAATTTGCAAGTTTTTTCTTATGCGGTGGAGTCGGGTTAACCGGCTCTTTTTTCATATTCTGGCACATTTTCAGCAAATTCTCTATGATGCGATAAATGCCGTATATTTTGCTGTTCAGCCCTCTTTTCGTCCTTGATTGCTGAGTGCCATAATACCCTCATAGCAGATAAAAGACATAGTGACAAAAGAAAAAACGTCGAATGTCAACCCGGTGATATTATGGAATTTGAAAAAGGAGAAGGGGATTCGTAAAATGCGAATCCCCTTCTTTTATTTCATATGAGCGACATGAAAATGTTTAGCTTTCATCACACGCTTCTCGTGATGTGTTTCCAAAACGGATATTTGCTCTCGTACGAAATCGTCATCCGCATCTGCGTACTGGTGAATTGTGAAGGCCACATTTGTATGACCCAGCAGCTTAGAGATCGCCTTATAGTCTGCTCTGTTCTCCACTAATCTTGTGGCAAAAGAATGCCTGTAAACATGGTTCGTAACAATATCAATCCCAGTCTGTTTCCTGATCCGCTCATAAAGTTTTTTCATTACAGTTTTTGTTACTGGAGTATGCCTGGTCGATGTGAAAATATAATCACAATAATGTGCCTGGCTTTGGATGATCTTATTCGCTTCGTATAGCAGGGGAACTTTTCGTATACCGGCCTTCGATTTGCTTTTTCGTACATAGATTACTCGGTTCACAGAGTCATAATCGCTCCACTTAAGATTCATCAGCTCGCATGCGCGAAGTCCAGTATTGAGCAAAAATATCACTATCTGTCCCAGAAAGTCATTTTTGGCTGCACGAATGACCGCATCCTCTTCTTCTCGGGTCAACGCTCTAATCTCCTTTTCAGAACCTTCGGGTACGCTGACGTACTGCGCAGGATTAAATATACATTTATGATTGCGTATAGCAATTTCATAAGAACTTTTGAAGACAATTTTCATTTTTTTGAGAGTAGACTTCGCGTAGCGCTCAGTTGATTGATTCAGCAGCTTTTGAATAGTCATTTCATCAACGTCTTCCAGCTGCAGCTGAAATAGCTCTGGTTGGATTTTTTTCATCATGATAATTACATACCGGTAGCAATCGTATGTATTCTGTGTTCTTACAGGAGGCTTCACATAAACATCAAGCCATTCGTCCAACCATTCGCTAACTGTTTCATTCTTACACGTCATAATACAATATGACCTCCTAAATTTTTATTACAGAATAAACTTCGGCCATAGTTCGGGTTAGGTTAGGTTACTTAGTCATAGAGTAATCGGATTGTGTACACTTATTTTCAATGTATCGTCTATTCGGATGAGGTGGAGGGTGCTTTCCCCGGGCTTCAGATCATTCTTTCGAATAAAGGTAATCGGAAGGGTGGTATTCCCTTTACGCAGCCTTGTAACAACCTCATTGACCGAAAGTGGGCGTTCGGTGTACTTCCTGTAAACTAAGCAATCACCGGTGTCTTCGCGGATCAGCTTGTCTGTTTCGTATTTAATCCCCATTAAATCGGTGTAGAGCCGGGGAAAGTAAACGCGCCGGTTTATGTAAAGTTTGACCGGACATCCTAAAATCTCCATATCAGTTCTCCCTCCCTAAAAACAGGAATTCAGTCTTTGGCGGGAAAATGATAATTCCCGAAGAGGTTGGTAGCACAAACACACAGTCCCCGATCTGAACTCCGTTCCGCTGCGCCCAGCTGATTGGAAGATTGAATCGGCCAATGCTGATGCTTTTATGTTCTAAATCCGAACCGTCCGGATCTGTTTTGATCTTCAGAAGATGGTTTTCCTGTTTCAGAGTCAGGGTTGTATTCTCTTCAATCCCATATTGGTGGCGAAGTGCCTTGTCAATGACGATACGGTAGCAAGGACTTACAATAGCCGGTAGACCTATAATTCTTTTTATTTTCACTTCAAAATCTCCTTATAGCAAATTTATAGTTTCAAAAGCAGGGAAAAAAGGGACAGTCATTCATGTCCCAGTGAATCCCGGTGAATCTTGGGGCAACCTTTTCCAATTACCCGCCATCTGAATTCTCAGTGAGCGTGTACTTCGATCTCTTACTGTTACTCAAAAATATACTCTTAGTTAACTTAGTACTAACTTGTTCTTTTCTCTGCTTTAACGTAACCTTCGTTTTGGAAATAGTTCCATGGGGTATCATTTTGATAGCCTCAGAAAGAGATAGTGATAATGAAGAGGATGATGTAAGATTCCCATCCTTATAATTAGTTGTTATACCTATATTGCTCAAGCCTAAATTTAATTGAATTGTAGTTTTATGAAGATTAATTTTTAATCCAACTGTGCTACTGATTGGCTTATTTGCTACAGAGTTTGAGTATACAGAAATTGGTTTGCCAGAATTTCCATGATTTTGAATCGTCGTATTGTTAGTAGTTCCTGTTTTGATAGAAAACAATCCACCATTAAATTCATGAGAAACATCATCTTCTATTACAGTCGTTGAACTGGCTCCAAATATAGAACCCAATAAGCCTTTAATAGTGTTTGTTGCATTGTTAAACCAATCCCATGAATATCCCGTTGAATCCATACGACTTACTGGATTGTTTTCACAATAAGCAAAGACATTATGGCTATTTAAGTCACCTACTTGCCCTCCGATTGTATCCGGATTCAGAAATCTTCTAGTTTGTGCATCGTAATACCTACTATTGAGGTAATACAACCCAGTTTCCAAATCGTAATAGTATCCGCGATAAAGGAGCGGATTTACTTTGCCGATTGTACTGGCTAAAGAACCTGTAGTACTCAGCAGCTTGCCCCATGCGTCATAGCTGTATTGTACAACCGTGTTGTAGTCGCTGTCAACAATGCCGGTCACATCACCCTGAGCGTTTTTGGTGTAGTAGTAGGATGTGTCATTGTAGGTAAATCCTACTCTTGTGCTGCCGCTTTCATACAGGAACCAAAGCACGTCGCTGCCGGTCTGTTGGGTAAGGATGGTACTGCCGTCAAGGAAGTACTTTGTTGCTGCACCGTCAACCGTTTTGCCGGTGCGTATTCCGTCGCTGTTGTAAGTATAGCTTATCTTCGAGATGCCAATACTCCAAAATCAGTTACAGACACTTTTGAGATGCTTTATAGAGTCTTTGGTGAAAAAATTTTCAAAGAACTATTTTCAGTATCAATTCATACAAAAGAAAAAAGCTGAACAACCGTAGCCATACGAAATATTCAGCTTTTACCATGGAGAAGCTGTTCTACATAAACTTGGATGTTTACCGGTTACAGCCGGTAATATCATGTTAAAACCAGCTCTTCACAAAAAACATTATGAAACGGTGCCGCTAACAATCCAGTTAATCCTGAAAACAGGGGTGGATTCTCCGATTACAAAAAATTCGAGAGGGAGTCCGCCTCACTTTGGCATGCTATTTTCTATTATCATACGGCAAAAAACCGAAAAATTATAAAATTCGTGGAACTTTATTCATATTATCAATTGACTTTTTTACGTATTTTAATATACTTGAATAAAGTAAATATCAAAATATTAGCTAATTGTTCTATGCAGCATGCCGCTGACTTGTTTCGCTATTTATATTTTTATGGAATGGATGATGAATAAAATGCCGAAGGCAGTTAGAATGATGGATATCGCGGAAAGGGCGGGGGTAAGCACCGTCACGGTTTCCAAGGCACTGGCGGGCAAGGAGGGTGTGAGCGAGGAGATGCGGGAGAAAATCAAGAGGCTGGCAGACGAAATGGGATACCGGACGGGATTTTCCATGAAGAAAGGCCGAAAGGCGACCGGAAATATTGGTATTTTAATTCCCACAAAATTTGTGGATAAAAATAATTCCTTTTACTGGAATTTGTATGAGCGCGTTGTCAGCCGCCTGTCCGCCGGAGGATATTATGGGATTCTGGAAATGGTCCGTCAGGAGGATGAGAGCCAGCTTACCGAGCCCCGCGTGATGCAGGAGGGTAAAATCGACGGACTGATTCTGATCGGCCAGGCGGACAACCGCTACCGAGAAATGCTGCAGAAAAACAATAAGGTTCCGGTGATGCTCCTGGACTCTTACGATGCGATCAGCGGCGACAACTCTGTAATTTCTGACGGCTATTTCGGTATGTACATCTTGACCAATTATTTGATTTCACTTGGCCATCATGACATTCGGTTTGTTGGAACGATCAACTCTACCAGCAGTATCAGCGATCGATATTTCGGATATTGCCGTGCTATGTCAGAGAATTGCCTCCCTGTGGGGCCGGACATGAGTATTCCTGACCGTGACGCGGAGGGCAGCGTTAACGTGCTGCTGCCAAAGAAACTGCCCACTGCGTTCGCCTGCAACTGCGATGTGGTAGCTGGTGATGTGATCAATAAACTCAAAGAAAGAGGTCTTCGTGTGCCGGACGACATTTCCATTGTCGGTTTCGACGACTATGTAGTTCCCGGCCTGTCCTCCGAAATTACTACGTACGCTGTTGATATGGACGGTATGGCGCGTGCTTGTGTGGAACGTCTGTACAAAAAGATACACAATTCACATTATATGCCGAATCTTAAAATCGTCAGCGGCCATCTGGTTGTCCGGCAAAGCGCGCAGAAAATTTCCGAACCGGAGCGCTCCCTGGAATAGGTGCCGAAGTTCCTGCCGCTAAAATCCCATTTTTTGGAATCGCTTTCTGTAATTCAGCGGAGAACAGCCTTTTTGGCGCCGAAACACCTTAATGAAATATGAAATATTGCTGATACCAACTTTTTCCCCGATGGCGGTAACGGTCAACCCCGTTTCACGCAACTGCAGGCAGGCCTCCTGAATCCGACGGCGCAGCAGGAATTCTATAGGAGGAATACCATAATATTGTTTGTATTCTCGGGACAGCCTGAATTTGTTTTGATGCAGCTCCTCGGCTATACTGTCCAGGCTCAGCGGTTCGGAATACCTCGTATCAAGTATTTCTTTCAGCAAATAAATGTATTCCGGCAATTGCTTCGCCTCCAGCGTCCGGATATACCCTTCGGAGAACAGAGTGCTAAGAAGAGCATCCAACTGGGGAAAGAGCGAACCGGGTACTAACGAAAGGCTCTCCTTCATCAGTTCGTCTGCCGTTTCGGAAAGACCTAACGGATGGCAGACCGCCGGGAAACGGCTGCAGTTACCGCCGATCATAAAAGAAAGCAGACAGAGAGCGTCGCCGCTTGTCCGCAGGACTGAAACGGAATCCGGAGGGACAAAAATCAGAGCCCCGGCCCCAATCGGCCAAAGAGACTGCCCTTGCGTCAGATTTCCTGCTCCGCCGCTGACATAAATCATCTGAAAAAAGTCCTTGTTCGGGGCGTACCTGATAAAGCTCGGAACCATACTTTTTTCAGCGCCCCAGAAAGTGTACGAAAAGGCCGGCAGCTCGCCCAAACTTGTATTTGGCTGCATATGATTCATCCTTTCTATCATCTTGCTGTTGCTATGATTATGACACAAAATAATATCTCAGTAAATACCAAGTTAAAAATATAATTAAATTATCTTAATAACTTACAAGTTAAATCGTTATTTGTTAATTAAAATTTAAACTAATCATGTAAAATTGCATAAAAAAATAAATAAATATTTAATATATAAGTAGAAAAACTGAAAATAATCAAGATAGTAACACTATTGCAAGATAATCTAATGACAGCATGAAAAATAATATATATAATAAATATAAAGTAATTATTAAAAAATTACTTTATATTTTAATCAATGGAGGAATATCAATTGAAAAGAGTTATCAGTACTTTACTCACATTGGCGCTTATGATTTCCTTGACGGCGTGCGGAAACAGTGGATCTGCGGGAAACGCGTCGAATTCTTTGGGATCGCAGTCCGCTCCAGCATCGATTGACACGTTAAAATTGGGAACCGATTACAAAGATTTGAAAGCAAATCTGAAGTTTATTACAAACCGTACCGACGTGGTGGATACTACGTATAAACAATATGTTTTAGAATTCCAGAAGCTTTATCCAAATATTAACATCACTTATCAGGCAGACACCAACTATTCGGATAATATGACGACTCGGTTGACCACCAATAGCTGGGGCGATATCTGCATGATTCCCACAACGCTCAAAAAAGACCAGTTGTCTTCACACTTCATTTCTCTGGGAAAAAAGAGCGCGCTGGAAACGACCTACCAGTTCCTGGATAATTTCTCCTATCAGAATGAAACATACGGCTTGCCTTCCACAAGCAGCTTTTCGGGCGTAGTATATAACAAAGCAGTTTTTAAAAAGGCCGGGATAACAACTCTGCCGAAGACGCCGGACGAATTTCTCAGCGATCTGCAGCAAATCAAAGCGAAGACCGATGCGATTCCACTATATACAAATTTTGCCGCAGGCTGGACGATGGGCGCCTGGGACGCTTATATTGGCGGTACGGCAACCGGGGATCCGGATGCGCTGAATAAACTTGTTCACACGAAAAATCCCTTCTCAAAGCCTGCCGACGGCAGCCTAACAGGCCCTTACGCGGTATACTATACGCTGTACGGGGCCGTAAGCAAAAAGCTGACAGAAGCCGACCCAACCACTACCGACTGGGAAGGCAGCAAAAACATGATCAACAGCGGCAAGATTGCCACTATGGTACTCGGTTCATGGGCAATTCCACAAATGCAACAGGCGGGTTCGCATCCTGACGACATCGGTTACATGCCGTTTCCAATTTCAGTCAACGGCAAGCAGTACGTTTCGATCGGTGCGGGCTACAACTATGGAATCAATAAATTCAGTTCCAAGGACAATCAGACCGCAGCCATGCTTTATGTGAAATGGCTGGTGGAAAACTCCAATGACGACACGCTCAACGGAGGCCTTCCCACTGTGAAAAGTCATAAACTTCCAACCTTCCTGGATGCATTCCAAGGCGTTACGCAGTTAACGGATACGCCTGCTCCCGCGGGCGAAGAGGATCTTTTCGGCAATGTCAGCACGGGTTCTGAATTGTCTTTAAATGCTGATAACAAGCATGTGCAAAGTATTGTGGAAACTGCAGTAAAGGGTTCTCCGGCGTTTGACTCGATTATGGACGATTGGAATCAAAAGTGGACCACAGCGCAGAAAAAATACAATGCTCTGAAATAGAGCGAAGGCTTTCTGCCAATTGCAACAAACTTCCGGGTCAGAGCTTCGCGCTGGCCCGGCTTTATTTCCGCGGCACTGCAAGTCATGCCCTTTCGGTTTTTTGTGCAGAGGGTGGATTTTCTGCACGCCCGCTGGAATGCATGGATAGACGTCCTGTATCCTCAGCCCCAATCGGGATATTTTGCGGGCTGTCTGCGGGAGCTGATTTCGAATAAGGAGGCCCTATGCTTTACATACGAAAGAATTCATTCGCTCCGTTTTCTGCTTTCCACCGCTGGATTGCAAAAATGCGGAACCAGCAGAAGATCGTGGTAATCGTGTTTTTGGCAATACCCTTACTGATGCTTTTTCTGTTCACTTATTACCCGTTTGCCAAAATGGTGCAATTCAGTTTTTACGATATGCAGTACCTTGGTCCGCGTACCTTTGTGGGAGCCCAAAATTACATCGACGTATTTTCCCGCAACGATATTCTTTCTTCGTTGAAACTGATATTTTACTATTTGGCCGCTTCCCTTGTCCAGATGGCTTTGGCGCTGTTTTTCGCCACAATTTTGAGCTTCAAGACAAGGGGGAAAAATTTTTTCAAAGGAATTATTTTCTTTCCGTACCTGGTTTGCGGCATTGCCGTCGGTTTTATATTTAAGTTTTTTTTCACACACGGCTATGTGTTTGATACGATTCTGTCCTGGGTGGGGTTTCATATCAACAGTCTGCCGTATTGGCTGAAAGACACCTCCGTCAACAATATCTGCCTGGCAGGCACCTCCGTATGGCGCTATCTGGGCCAGAATATGGTGCTTATTATCGGTGCCATCATGTCTGTTGATACGAATCTTTATGAAGCGGCGGAGATCGACGGGGCAAACGCATGGAATAAGTTTCTTCATGTGATTTTGCCAAGCATTAAGACCATCATCGTTCTGAGTCTGATTCTTTCCGTTTCCGGATCCATCAGCGCGTTTGAACCACCTTATGTCATCACATCGGGCACATTTGGAACCGCCACCTATTTCGTCCTCATGGATCAGATTGCCCATACGGCGCAAAAAGTGGGGCTGGCCAGCGCTATGGCGGTGGTTTTGATGGGAATCATCATCCTCGTTACAGTGGCGCAGCAGACAGTGTCCAAGATTTTCCTGGAAGAAGGAAAAGACGGAATGACCTTTATGGAAAGAAGGATACACAACAGAAGACGCGGGTCTGACCCGTCGGGGAAAGGAGAAGGTTTGCCAATATGAAGAAAAAGTACTTTTCCAAAGAAAATTTTTTCAGGGTAGTCCTCACATTTCTGAAATACGCCTTATTATGTCTCACATCGTTTATTGCTATCGCTCCACTGTACGCAGTCGCCGTCACCGCCTTCAAGACTCCGCAGGAATACCAGACCACCAATGTAATGACGCTGCCCGGCGCGTTCTATCTTGGCAATTTCAAGCAGGCTTGGCAGAAGGCGCACATGGGTCTTGCCTTTTTCAATTCGATAATCGTTCTGGTCACAGTTCTGGTCGGTTTCACCCTGCTCAGCTCCATGCTCGCCTATGTTCTCAGCCGCTTTAAGTTCTTGGGAAACGGCTTGATCCGCAACCTTTTTCTTTTGGCGGCACTCATTCCCGGCGTGGCCATGCAGGTCACCGTTTACAATATTATGTACCAGCTGAATTTGATCAACACTCTGGTTGGCTATATCATCCTGATGCTGGGGACGGATGTCGTTTCCGTTTATATTTTTATCCAGTATTTCTACAATCTTCCGATTTCACTGGATGAATCGGCGATTTTAGACGGTTGCACCTACTTCGGCGTCTTTTTTAAGATTTTGCTTCCCCTGCTGCGACCGGCAATTATTACATGTATGATTCTAAAAGGGGTTTCCACCTATAACGAATACTATATGGCAAATCTGTATCTGCAGGATAAGCAGGCCCTGCAGGTGGTCTCAACATCTTTATATACTTTTACCGGACCTCTGGGAAGCCAGTATAATCTGATTTGCGCGGGCGTTATCATCGTGACCCTTCCGGCAGTGATCGCATTTGTCCTTTTTCAAAAGCAAATTTACAGCGGACTTACCGCCGGCGCGGTAAAAGGATAACGTCAATTTTTTCACTAAAAAAGAAAGGCTTGAATATACATAATGAGTCACATCAAAATCATAGGAAGCGCACTTCCAAACATTCCCTGGCAGGAGCCCCCGACCGGCGCGCGAAACACCCCGCTTTGGCGCTGCAGCCAGAATCCTGTGATCGGCCGCAACCCGCTTAAAGGCATCGCACGGATTTTCAACAGCGCCGTTGTGCCTTATGAAGATGCGTTTTTTGGGGTATTCCGCGGAGAACAGACTAACGGAGTCCCCGGCATTTATCTTGGGAAGAGCCGGGACGCTCTCCACTGGGAATTTGAATCGAATCAAATTCAATTTGTAGACGAGACCGGTCGCCTTTTCATGCCGAAATATGCTTATGATCCGCGCCTTGTTCAGGTTGAAGATACCTATTATATCATGTGGTGTCAGGATTTTTACGGCGCGGCCATCGGCCTTGCGAAAACCGTCGATTTTAAAACCTTTGTACGTATTGAGAATCCTTATCTTCCGTTTAACCGAAATGCGGTGCTTTTTCCACGGAAAATAGGCGGCAGCTATGTGATGCTTTCACGTCCGAGTGACAGCGGCCATACTCCTTTCGGCGATATATTTTTAAGCGAAAGCCCGGACTTGGAATTCTGGGGCCGACACCGCCATGTTATGGGTCGCGGCAGCGAATGGTGGGAATCGTTGAAAATCGGAGGCGGTGCTGCGCCGATTGAAACGAGCGAGGGGTGGCTGCTGCTCTACCATGGCGTAGCCGGTACTTGCAACGGATATGTGTACAGCATCGGCGGCGCTATTCTGGATATCGATCATCCCTCCGTCGTAAAATACCGCTGCCAAACCTATCTGCTTACTCCGGAGGAATGGTACGAGGAACGTGGGTTCGTACCGAACGTAACGTTCCCTTGCGCCGTGCTTTGTGACGCGGACACGGGACGAATTGCCGTTTATTATGGTGCCGCCGACAGCTATGTCTGCCTTGCGTTTACTACGGTCGATGAAGTTGTGGGGTATATTAAGGAAAACAGCGTTGTAACTCCGGAGGATACGGAGATCGGCCGCCGTTGAAAAATTGATTTTACGAAAGCGGGGAACGCCATGCTATTGGACGAAGTACAGGATATGCTCACAAATAAACTCATCCCGTTTTGGAAAGGACTGCGGGACGATGAATACGGCGGATATTACGGCTGGATGGATTTCAATTTGGAAATTGACAAAAAGGCGGAAAAGGGATGCATTCTCAACAGCAGGATCCTGTGGTTTTTTTCCGAAGCTGCAAGGCTGCTGAA